>Ga0164297_10003974_pt1 | contig 13464 bp, 10 predicted proteins | sample GEODES058metaG_FD_113539 | JGI IMG/M metagenome (GOLD analysis project Ga0164297, IMG submission 113539) | Dystrophic lake water microbial communities from Trout Bog Lake, Wisconsin, USA - GEODES058 metaG | ecosystem: Environmental > Aquatic > Freshwater > Lake | place: USA: Trout Bog Lake... | reverse complement strand
GACTCCGCTACCGTCACGAATTTCGTAACTTCGATCTAACGCGTTATTGATAACAAAACGGTATTCGATTGGACCTAACCCAGAAGTTAATAGAGTTCTAGTTGCCCCCAAATTAAGCACAGTATAGGACGGCAAAGACTCAGTGTTTGCAAAACCACTTCTAAGACCTCCAGCGTAAATCATCGTGGCATTAAACCTTGTCTCAGACCACAGATAGGATGCTCCCGCTGAGACGGTCCGCGTTTGTCCATGATCAACGTTAAGCCAATTGGTCGAAGAGTACTGAAGTGTTTGTAGACTAAAAAGATATTGGCTAGAAATAATATTTTTCCCAAGACTAACGTTGTAGGCAAAATTGAGGAAGGCGCTTAAATTACCTGATTTGAAGGCGTTTGATAGCTCTGCCCCGTAAATTTTTCCGTATTGATAGTTATAAGGCGTCAAAATGGGAGCCGGACTAAATTGTCCTTCATCGAGGAGATTTTGTGTATTTTTTAAAAATGTGTCTGCACTGAGCGTATAGCTTTTATTGATTCGCTCAGACAAACCAATGTCAAAGTAGTCTCCAATCTCTGGCTTTACTGAAGTGTTTGAGCCAGTTGCTGCAAGAGTTGTGTTTGCAAAAAGACTTTGCGTATTTGTAGATACCAGTTCATTAGGGGGGGGTGTAAAGTAATGCGAATACCCTGCATGAATCGTTGTTGATTCGGATCCTTTGAACACAAAACCTAACCTTGGACTGAGTTGATTGCCGGTAACAAAAGCGTTGAAGTAATCATATCTTAGACCGTAATTGGCCGTGAGTTTAGGAGTCATTTTCCAAGAATCTTGCAAGTACACACCCACTGAGTAATTATTGTTTTTGGTGTTGTCATCGCTAATAGTAAACGCACTTCCAGTTGCCAAAGCCAGACCACCCCCTATATCTTGGGATGGATTTGGTATTGAATAGACCAGGGAGTTGTTTGTGGTGGTGTCATTTTCAAGGGAGCTTATAAAGCCTGTTTTAACGGTGTGGTTGTCATTTAATTTAAACGTGTAGTCAGACTGGATACCTGTTTTCAAACTTTTCTTAAAAACATCGGAGGAGCTACCATTGAAGTAAAGATTGCCTGCGGCGTCAGGGATATAGTGAGTGGTTGAGTAGTTGGTATAAATAGAGCTTTGATAGCTATATTGATCATTAATTAATCTTTGCAAAGTAAGAACGGCGTATTGATTCTGTTCAAACTGTTGATCATTGACTAACGAGGAATCTCCGTAGGTGGGTGGACTGGTAAAAAATAAATTTTGTGGGTAGGGATTTGAAATACGAGGGGCTAGGGGGCTTGCATTTGAATTAGTAATACTTGAATAATAAGGGTTAGTTAGAGTCGTCCCACCGCCCTGAGCTGTGCTTACGGTAGGTATTTGAAAAGCACCAGAATAGCTGCCAAGCATTAGACTGTATTTGGTACTTGCATCAGGTTTATAAGAGAATAGACCAAAACCTTTGCTTTGCCTGGTAACGTCGTGCGTGGCATTAGAGGTAGATGCGGGATTTTCAATTCCAATACTGTCTGTTAAAAATGACCCTGTTACAAAGTAAGACCAATTCTCTTTGGAGTCACCATACTGAAAGCTGGGGTTAAAGGTATGGTAACTCCCACCGTAAAGAGTTGCGGATCCTTCCCCTTCCAAATCATCCTTTGTTGCGATATCAACAATACCTGCAGTGTGTAGACCATACTGGGCAGGGAGTGCACCATCTAGCAAATCTACAGTTTGTGCAAATCGAGTGTCCAAATTGTTTGCAAAACCAAATAGCCCTTGAGGCAACAGTACGCCATTAATTTGATATTGAACGTTAGCGTGATCCCCGCGAACGTGGACCTGACCATATGAGTCTTGAACCACGCCAGGTGCTTGTAAAAGAACTTGATTTAAGGGGGTATTGTCTCCTTGGGGCAATTGATCAATATCTTTTGCACTGAAATGGAAAAGACTCCCTCCAGTTTTATCTGACAAACCGTTCAAACTTTGTCTTTTACTTGTGATCACAACCTCATCTAAAGACTGGGCTGATGTAGGAGTAGAAGGATTTTGAATATCTTCTATTTGATTGGGTAAATCCGATGCGAATACATTGACGCTTTGTCCGATTAATACGTAAATTACACTGCGAATGAAAATGCAGTCGAACGACCTATTTTGTCTTTTCATTTGTTCTCTCAATTATTAAATTAATCTAGGTGCGCTGATAAAAAAGCACCATAGAGATTAGAAATCTGACGGAACTAGAGCGCCAGATGGGGGCAGCAAATGTTTTGCTGTTTAATTACAGATTGTTGAGCGGCGGGGCTCTAGATAAATAGTTCTTAAAGCTCGCCCCAAATATAAGGTGAGCGAACGTATCAATTAAAAAATGAAATCGACTTTTTATTAAATGAAGGAAAAATGACAGAGAGCAAACACTGCTGAGAAGCATTAATAAATCAAATAAAGTACAACTCTTTGATTTAAACTTGATGAGCGATGTTTCATCCTGGTCAGGATTTTCATCACTTGTCTCAAAATGAGAATCTAAAAGATTTTGGATTGCGGTGCGTTCATTGTGCGAATTTTGAGCGTTATCAGAATTGGTTTGAGAGATTGATACAAAGTGATAAATACCGTGAGATAAACCAAGGTACTGGCTGAGTAGTAAAGAAATCGACAGAAAGCAAGCCACACTGAATGAACTCAGTTTTTTTAAATTAAATAAAAAACTTATTTTCCCGTCCATACTATTGGCTTTTTTCCATGCTTGATTGGAAATATCTTTTAAAAGTGACTGGTCATACTCAAAACTTCATAGGGGTAATATTAACATACCGATTGAGCTAAGACCATTTGGTTATTCACACCAATTATTAACACTTGTTAATGGGTTGTATGAAACTTTAAAGACACTCGCCGCAAAGTATCAGCCCCAAAGTATTAGCCCCAAAGAAGTCTGTTTTGATAACCTGGCTTCGGATTTTAAAGAACGAATGATTTTTTAATTTTTTAATTCTTTAAGCTAAATTGGGTATCAAGTGAAACAAACTAAATTCCAAACAAAGTAGTAAACTCAAACCGTCTTCAAACACCCGGCATTAAGTATAAATTTAAATTTTTCTATCAAAAGATCCAATATCATCAGTAAAATTTTGAGAATTGCCGTAACTGTTTAATTAAATGGTTTTTTAAATAAAGGAACTTAAATGTCTAATGCAACTGATTACATTCCGCCCAAAGTCTGGACCTGGGAGAAGCCTAACGGAGGAAAATTTGCAGGCATCAATCGACCCACCTCAGGTTCGAGGGTCGAGCGGGCTTTACCAGTTGGGCATCACCCGTTACAGCTTTACTCATTGGGCACACCCAACGGGGTCAAAGTCACAATTATGCTTGAGGAGTTACTAGCTCAGGGACACGTAGGAGCCGAATACGATGCCTGGTTAATCAACATCAGCGAGGGGGGGCAGTTTAGCTCTGGTTTTGTTGAGCTTAATCCAAACTCCAAAATTCCAGTTCTTGAGGACCGAAGCTTAGATCCGCACGTCAGAGTATTTGAGTCTGGATCGATTTTGCTTTATTTGGCAGAAAAATTTAATTCTTTCTTACCCAAAGACCTTGCAACCAGAACTGAGACCTTGAATTGGCTTTTCTGGCAAATGGGAAGCGCTCCTTACTTGGGAGGTGGATTTGGTCACTTTTATGCCTATGCCCCCACCAAGATGGAGTACCCCATTGACCGTTTCGCAATGGAGGTGAAGCGCCAACTTGACGTGCTTGATCAACGCTTAGCTCATAATGAATACTTATCTGGCAACCAGTACACAATTGCAGATATTGCTGTGTTCCCTTGGTACGGAGGACTCGTAAAAGGCTGGCTTTACGGGGCAGCCGAATTCCTAAGCGTACACGAGTATAAGAATGTGAATAGGTGGGTCGACGCTATATATGCGAGGCCCGCCGTAAAGCGGGGGAGAATGGTTAATAGAACTTATGGTGAACCATCTGAGCAACTCCACGAGCGTCATGATGCAAATGATTTTCTTACTAAAACGCAGGACAAAATTAGTAAATCAGCAACCTAATCAAGATTGGAGCGCAAGCTGAACAAATAGGGAAATTGCATAAACCAATTAATGTATTCTTGATTCATGTCAAAGTAGGCGCTGGTATCGACTGCGGTCACTCACTCCTTGCTCCTTTCTGGGTTAATCTAGTTGTTTAAGAAAAAGGCTTGATTAAGCTTTTAAACGAAAATGAATAAAAATAAATATGACTTTGACTTCTTCGTAATAGGTGGAGGATCTGGGGGGGTGCGAGCTGCAAGGATTGCAAGCCAACTAGGAGCAAAGGTAGCCATCGCAGAAGAGTACAGGTACGGGGGCACTTGCGTTATAAGGGGTTGTGTGCCTAAAAAATTGATGGTCTACGCCTCCCATTTCTCCCATTCTTTTGAGGACGCTAAGGGTTTTGGTTGGAGCTTGGGTGATTCATCTTTTTCTTGGGAAGCTTTAATTGCTGGAAAAAATAAAGAAATTTCTAGACTTAGTGCAATTTATGAAGCAAATTTACTTGCTGCGGATGTTTCAGTCTTTAAAGGACGTGCCTCTTTAATTGACGCGCATACAGTTTGTATCGATGGAGCAGAGCCCAGGCACATAACTGCAAAATATATTCTGATTGCTACTGGAGGAACACCCAGATTACCTCAAATTTCTGGCATCGAGAACGTCATTTCATCCAATGAAGTGTTCAACTTAATCCAACAGCCCAAACATATTGTGATTGCAGGAGCAGGTTATATCGCTCTTGAATTTGCAGGAATTTTTCACGGTTTAGGCACAAAAGTAACCATAATCCACCGCGGACGTGAAGTTTTAAGCGACGGTTTTGACGAAAGTCTTAGAAAGCATATCCGCGAGGAGATGACACTCCAAGGTATCGAGTTCATATTTGAATCTCAACTTCGGGAGATTGTTAAAAATAATACCAACACTTTTACAGTTCAATTTAAAAACCAAAGGGAGTCAATAGAAAATGTAGATCAGATCATGTTTGCCACTGGCCGAACTCCCAATACGCAGCATCTCAATTTAGATGGTGTTGGAGTCCGACTAGACAGGGACGGATCTATCGCCATTGACGGTTACGGCAAAACCTCAGTCGAGTCGATCTACGCTGTGGGCGACGTATCCAGTCGGGTGGCTTTAACACCTGTTGCAATCAGAGAGGGGAACGCTGTTGCTCAGACGCTCTTTGGTTCTGAGCCCAAAAAAGTCGATTTATCTCAAGTGCCAAGCGCTGTATTCACGCAGCCCCCAATTGGAACGGTTGGATTAACAGAGGGTCAAGCACTTCATCAGTACAAAACGATAGATGTTTATGAGGCTCACTTTAAACCCCTCAAACACGCTCTATCCGGTAGAGATGAAAAAGTCTTTATGAAACTTATCGTAGATTCAAATTCACAAATGGTAGTGGGTGCACATATGATTGGTGATGAAGCGCCAGAGATTATCCAAGCAATCGCTGTTGCTTTGAAAATGGGAGCTACCAAATACGATTTCGATGAAACAATCGCGGTTCATCCAACCGTTGCAGAGGAATTTGTAACAATGAAAAACCCTGTTCGTAAGACCCTGTAAGTTTAAAGAATGCAGCAGGGGTGAACAGCAACCGTTAACCTAAAAATGAAACTAATTATCTATAAATAGGTTGGTTGAAATATTGGGTTTTATGTTTTTAAATGCGATTGGAGTTTACAGATCTCGCTGCATCGGTTCTAAGTTATGAGGGATCTGTTTCTAAAAGAGATATCAAAAAGTTTAGCTTTTGCGGCGTAATATCGATCAAGTCTCCATTCTTGCAAAATTTCTATGGCCAGAGCGAACTTATCCGCATCTAATTTGTAGAGTTTGCATAGATCAAATGTTTCTTCACTTTCCAAAGAGAATACCAATTCGGAGAGTGTCTTTGAAGCAAATGAATCTGGATTAGCAGATATTATTTTTCGAGCCTTCTTAATGCCTAGCATAGGGGTGACCTTTTTTAACAGAGGTCAATTATGTGATCAAAAAAGTCGAAATAAACAAAATAGAAGGGATTTGTTTGACCAAAGTCAAAGTATTTAAAAATTGACGATGATTTTTTAAGGAAACAGAAATTCAAATCTGTTAGAAGAGGTAACCAAGTCCTAGGATAATGGAGTAGCCATCACTTTTGGAGTCAATAACTGCTTGGTTGGCTCCAAGAGTTTTTTTAGTTTGATTCAGTAGGATTTGGTTGTAATTTAATTCGCTAAATGAAAATATTTTGTTATCCACAGCAACTCTCAATCCAGCACCGTAGGTTGTAAATTTTAGGGTATCTTGATTAACAGCACTACCATCGTTGTTGGTTCCGTATTGAGTAGCCCACGAATAACCAAATTTTGTGTACGCTAAAGCACTTGAGTTTATTGCATACCCAAACTTAATTGCAAGTCCTTCTCTGTTCTTAAAACCCTGTGAGCTGCCGTATTTGGGTAAAAGTGTTCCATTTGAATAAACATTCACATTAGAAGTTGGTGTTTTTATCAAGTCAAAGTTTACGGACGCTCCTAGGGTATAGTTTTCAGATATTGGAAGGGTATAGCCTCCAGTTAAGACCATTAGATTGCTTTTGAGAGAGTCTCTTTGTATGGAAAGACTTGGCAGGTTCTCAACGCTGGTTGTGGGCTTCATGGTAGCAACCCCAGTTACCAAAGCTAAATCGAAGCCCTCAAAGCTTTTGGCTTGAGCGCAAACGTTTGTTGCTAGAGTGCAAGCAAAAAGTGATAAAAATATAAAGAAAGAGTTCATTTGGCCGTAAATAGATCTGGAACCATTTTAATCTATATGCATAGGAGCCGTATGATTTAGTAAAAACCATTACTTTTAATACGGGTGGTTTAATTTAAGGGGCCTGTTTTATACTATTTTGTCTATATTGCGCCTTTATAGAAGTTATAAATTTAGGTTAATAAATGGCCCTTTAAATTTTTAAACAGCTGGTTTGCTAAGCCTTTACGCTCATAGTTAATGCTCATAGTTAACGCTCATAGTTAACGTTATCTCCGATTTGCAATTTGCTAAATTTGTTAACACTCAACCTGTTTTGACGCAAACGCTGCTTAAATCCGAGCCCAAGGGGATACACCCTATTATTTCAAAAGCCTGGATTGGCTAACAATTTTGATTTTTTACGATGAGAGAAAGATCGATTACTTAAAATACGGGAAATAAATATAAGCCTTTCCTAGTATCTCTAATTCGCTAATGGATTGAGGGCTGATTAAATTGATGTGTGAAACGAGATCCTTTGCACGATTGGGGAATTTTGGAAATTTGGGAGATTTGAGTACTCGGGAAATCTTTTGCAATAACTCTTCTAAAAAAGCATCAACTGGCAATTGATTGGCATGACTTGCTTTTCAAGACTCATTAAGTCTGAACATCTAGAGAGTTCATGAGATCTTGGATTATTTTTTATGAGTTGCTTTAACTGGCATTGGGTCATATCAAATATGTTCATTTCCATGTACCTTTCTTTGCTTATGTCTATGTGTTTGTGAATGTACTTAAAATTCTTAATTAACTAAATTTTTCTAGCTTTAACACCCTAAGAAGCTTGAGACGACCCAACGTACAGTCAGGTAAGTTTTAATGCTCGAACTTAAACGTTAAAGTTTTGATTTTGATTTTGCTTTCAAACTATTACAAGCTTATTAATACAATTTTTATCTGAGAGGATTTTGATGGGTTACATTGCTAAGAAAGGGAGCAAATTATTTTGGCTTGCTTTTTGAGTTATGATTATTTAGCTTTGACGTTGCACTTAATGTCAGTGGTTATCTTTCTTGGATTTGTAATGTTTCACATAAGCTTAAGCAAAGCCTGTAAAGGCGTGATTTTGATTTGTTTATTCTTATTTTTAGATATAAACAGCTATGCCATACCTTCGTTTTCAAGACAAACTGACAAGCCTTGTTCTACTTGCCATCTGAATTTTGGCGAACTCACCCATGAAGGCCGTAAATTTAAACTTATGGGCTACACCATGGGTGGGCAAGTCCTGCCACTCTCAGTCATGGCTACAGCATCAGTCACCAAAATAAAGAATACCTCTTCAAGTTTTGATCCTAGTATTACTTTGGCAAAAAATGATCAACCTATTTTTGAAGAAGCCAACCTATTTGTTGCGGGCAAGTTTTGGGAAAACGTTGGGGGATATATTAAATGGACCACCAATTTAGCCAACACCAACCCTATTTACGCAAGCTCTGGTGTTCAAACCGGTACAAAAGTTGGCCAAGACACCTACTTGGACGCAAGCGAGATAAGATTTAGTAAAGAATCGTTGTTGGGCTCGGAGAAGATTAATTGGGGATTGGGTATCAACAACTCGCCCACAGTCCAGGACTTATGGTCTACCTCACCGGTTTATGGGTTCCCTTACAGGACTTCAAGTCTGCAAAGTGCCTGGGGGTTAGGCCAATTTGGTCCAACAAGTATGATGGACGGCGGCCTTGAGTCTCAAATTATCGGCCTATCTGCTTACGCAATGTTTGATGACAGCATATATGTAGAGCTAAGCGACTATATCGAGGGGCGTCCCGGGTGGGCCACTCTCTCCACTCAATCGGGAACAAACACTGTACGCTCAGGCAGCAATCCGTACTGGAGAATTGTTTGGAGTAAAAATGAGGGTGAGAATTCATTTATGCTTGGCGGCTTTGGTATGACCTCCCATCTTTCAAGGGATCCTTTGGTCTCAGGTTCCGCTTCGGGGACTTATTTTGATTATGGGTTTGATACACAGTTCCAACACATTACCAATACACACTCTTTTTCTGCTCAATCCACAATTATTTATGAAGATGTGAATTGGGGCAGTCGTTCTGTTGGCAGAAGTCACGACAATTTAAACAGCAATTTGGTCACACAGAGATCTAAGCTGACGTACGATTATTTGAGAAAATATGGTCTTAGTGTTTTTGAATTTTCCTCCAAGGGCACAGTAGACAATTTATATTGGAGTTTTAACCCTGATCAAACTGTTGTGACGGGTGCTTGCAATCAAAATAATTCTCTTTTGACGTACTGCTCATCCAACGGATCTCCCAACACTTCAGGCGGGGGATTCGAACTTTACTATGACCCCATACCTTACGTACATATGGTTTTTCAGCAAACCTATTACAAAACCTTTTTAGGAGGACAAAGTTTTGTGGATAACACTTCTGGTTTAGCTAGAAGTGCAAGCGATAACAATTTAAGTTATTTCTACGTTACCGTTATTTATTAATTTGTAACTCACTTACTTGAAATTACATACAAGCATACCTAAAACTATAGTCGCTTTTTTCAAGAGCTGCTTTTAATGGTTAGTTCATCGTATAGCCGATACTCAAAATTATTTCGTTGGATAAGATATTTTGAGTTGCCGTGCCTTGGTTGACCGGGATGTTACGTACCATTGTGTAAATGGACTTATCTGTTAATTCAACATAAAGAGGCTTTGTAAAGTTGTAGCGCACACCGGTCTCAATGCCTGTGGAAAGTCCCACAATACGCCACCAGCCGCTGTTAAACCCAAGCACGTGTGAGAAGTCTTTAACTCCCTCATCGTTTTGTACGCCATTGATTTGGTTATAAGCGTGAACAATTGCGGGCCCGGTTCCAATCTTGCCTATGAAGGAAAGGCTGGATGGTTCGTTGACCGCGCCAATAAGAGCTTGCCTGTACATTAGGTCAACCATCAAATGATTCAATCCATTGTGCAACATGTAGGAAAAAGTTGAGGAATTAAGCTGCTGATTACCTAATCCAAGACTTCCATTGTTGGTACCCGTTACCAGTGCAGTTTGACCCAGGGTAGTCGTGTATTTGTCATGGTCTAAACTTAGGTCAACTGCCCATGTTTTCTCATCGTTTATGAAGCGTCCGACCCGTATATTGTCAGGACTTCTAAGTCCGGGTGTTCGGTATTCGTCATGAGCTTGAACATCATTGACCGTGAAGTTGTTGCCTAAAGAGGGTTGACTCACATTGATGTTAGAGGTGGCGTAGTAAGTTTTGTTAAAACCTAAAGAGAAAAACCATTCCGCATCTTTGCTGAAAAATCCTTTGTTTGAAATATCCGGGCTTAATTTGAATAGGGAGTAAGAAGGCTGAGAGGCATCGTTCAACATGGGAGCGCTCTGTGCGGATGAAACAGTGGGGGTGAATAAAAAGATTGATAAAGCAGCGTAAAAGGCAAGAGAGAATTTCATAGTCAAGGGCGTGTTATTTACTTGTTAATTATAAAGGATTCGAATATTTGATGAATTATCCGCAAAGTCATTAGGCTCAAGGGTGTAATTGCGCAACCAATTAAAAGACGGCCTGGCTGTTTTGAATCAAGTTGATATCCCACTTGCGTTTCATGGCGGGGGAGGGGTATCAAGAAACTCGGTCCTCCTTGGTTCTTAGACGGTGCGAATATCCAGCTTTGCCAATAGTGTCTGATCTCTATCCCAGTCAGGGTTACCGGTGGTTAAGAGTTTGTCTCCGTAGAAGATGGAGTTTGCGCCAGCCATGAAACAAAGCGCCTGCGTTGCCTCATCCATATTTTGTCGTCCTGCTGATAGCCTGACGCGTGCTCGCGGCATCGTGATCCTGGCAACCGCAATGGTTCTAACGAACTCTAGGGGGTCAAGCTCCTTAGTGCCGTAAAGTGGAGTGCCCTCAACTTGCACCAAATTATTGATTGGCACAGACTCTGGGTAAGGCTCCAAATTAGCCAGTTGGTGTATGAGTCCAGCGCGCTCTTGCCTGCTTTCTCCCATCCCCACAATTCCTCCGCTACAAACATGAACTCCCGCATTTCTTACATTCTCAAGCGTATCAAGGCGCTCTTGATACACCCTTGTTGTAATAATGTCGGCGTAACTCTCGGGGGTTGTATCCAGGTTGTGGTTGTAGTAGTCCAGGCCTGCGTTTTTGAGTTGCTCTGCATGCTGAGCACTCAGCATGCCAAGTGTGCAACACGCCTCCATGTCAAGTTCTTTGACCACTTTGATGAGTTCGACTACTTTCTCAATATCTCTGTCTTTAGGCTCCCTCCACGCGGCCCCCATACAAAATCTACTCGCACCGTTTTTCTTGGCCTCGAGCGCAGCTGCCTTGACCTGCTCAGGGTCTAGTATTTTGGAGGCTTGGACATCAGTGTCGTAATGTGCCGATTGAGGACAATAGGCGCAGTCCTCGGGGCAGCCTCCCGTTTTAATGGACAACAGGGTTGAGAGCTGTACTTCGTTCGGGTTGAATTGAGTTCTGTGAATTTGCTGCGCTTTAAAAAGTAAATCATTGAAGGGTAAGTTGATCAGATCAATAATTGAACTTAAACTCCACTTGCTGTTAGCAGCATTGGCAGGGGCGTTTACTTTAACGGTGTGTAATCTAACTAAATGCTCTTTGCTTTGAATGGTTTGCATAGCTCTTGATGATATGGAAAAAGGTTTAAGTCTCATTGTCTCTCAAATTGGAGGCTTAGTGGATGAGGTTAGACTATTGAATGTTTTGGGATTTTAAATTTTTAGCATGTTTTTTGATCCAGCTGTTATAAATTCCTTGTGGCTGACTTTTGAGTTGGCAGGATTTACCTCTTTGGTGTTGTTAATAATAGCCACCCCCATTGCTTGGTGGCTCTCCACTACAAAGAACAAATGGCGTTATGCAGTCAAGGCAATGGTGACCCTGCCATTGGTACTCCCCCCCACGGTGCTGGGTTTTTATTTGCTGATTTTGATGGGACCCAAAGGCCCAATCGGTGTTTTGACCCAGTCAATTGGGCTGGGGACGTTGCCGTTTACTTTCAGCGGTTTATTGGTGGCTTCGGTATTTTATTCACTCCCATTTGCGGTGCAGCCCCTCCAAAGCGCTTTTGAATCTGTCAATCCACGTTTAGTGGAGGTTGCACATACTTTAGGGGCAAACCGATTGGATGCTTTTACAAGTGTTATCGTTCCCTTGTCCAAGCAGGGGTTTGGCTTGGCGTTGATATTAACTTTCGCCCACACGGTGGGGGAATTTGGGATCGTGTTAATGATTGGGGGCAATATACCGGGTAAAACTCAAGTTGTTTCGACGCAAATTTACAACTTAGTAGAGTCAATGGACTACACCAGGGCCAACGCTTTGGCGTTTTTCTTGGTAGTCTTTTCTTTCCTAGTCTTACTAATCATGACTTGGTTGGGAAGAAATAAAGAGCCAACGCACTGATGAATTCTCAGAATAAATTCCAAATATCTCTTTTTAAAGGGAGTTTTCATTTGGAGGTTGATATTGAGTTTCAAATAGGAGAGTGTCTTGGGCTATGGGGCTCCTCAGGGAGTGGCAAAACATCTTTGCTAAGGGCCGTAGCTGGGTTGGACCAAGTTGGGGATGCACTTATTATCGTGGCAGGGCAGGTTTGGCAAGATTCATCAAAGTCAGTTTGTCTAGCTCCTTGGCAAAGGCCTATTGGGTATGTATTTCAAGATGCAAGTCTTTTTCCGCACTTGGATGTTGAAAATAATTTAAAGTTTGCTGTCAAACGCAATAAAAACAATCCTGATCCAAGGCTTTGGGGCAGCACGCTAGAGTTGCTTGGGATCGGTGGGTTACTAAAAAGATCACCTTCGCTACTCTCAGGGGGGGAGAGACAAAGGATAGCGATTGCGAGAGCTTTGCTCACAGAGCCAAAACTTTTGTTATTGGATGAACCTTTAAGCGCAATTGACTCGGATAAAAAAAGCGAAGTTTTGCCTTGGTTGGAGCAAGTAAGAGAAGAGTTAAAAATCTCAATGGTCTATGTGACTCATTCCTCGCAGGAGCTTTTGGGCCTGGCTCAATCGGTGGCAGTGATGAAAGAGGGCCGAATATCTCAAAAAGGCCCCCTGGAGACTATTTTTCCAGTTTTAGCTCCCTCTCAAATGATTGAGCAAACTGCTGATGAGGTGGAGTTTGAGTTTCAGGCCCGAGTTTCAAAAGTGGATGAACTCTTGCAGTTGATGAGGCTTGACTTTTCTGGAGGGAGCATTTGGGTTAAGAGAGAAAATTTTGACCTCAACCAGCCGCTCATCATCAAAGTGTTAGCTCAAGAGGTGCTTATTTCAACTGAAGTTACAGCTGCAAGCTCTGAGTTAAACACGTTTGAGGGCGCAGTTACCAATATCTCAGATATGCCTCACCCATCAGAAAAACTCATTCAACTCAGCTCAGGGGGCACTCACTTTCTATCCATTACTTCCACAAAAGCAGTCAATCAGCTGGCCTTGAAAAGGCAGATGAAGGTTTGGATTCAAATTCGAAGTGTAAAAAAGTTGATTAAATTCGATGGGAAATGAAAAAAGATTTAAATTAATCATATTTTGAGAACTAAATAGTTAATTGTGTTTTAAAGTTC
>Ga0164297_10003971_pt1 | contig 13472 bp, 10 predicted proteins | sample GEODES058metaG_FD_113539 | JGI IMG/M metagenome (GOLD analysis project Ga0164297, IMG submission 113539) | Dystrophic lake water microbial communities from Trout Bog Lake, Wisconsin, USA - GEODES058 metaG | ecosystem: Environmental > Aquatic > Freshwater > Lake | place: USA: Trout Bog Lake... | reverse complement strand
CTTCAAAATGCCACGCAGCCGACGCTTTCGAGCCGGTAATATCCCAATGCAGCGAACACTTTTTGCCAAAGCTCACCTGACTCGTGGACATGACGCCGCGCGCGCCGTTCTCGTATCGCAAGAGGACGGTGGAAACGTCATCAGTGGTGATTTTCTTTTTTACCGTCTTGCCGCGCGCTTTGGTGAACGTTTCAACCGGCCCGACTGGCTTTTGTCGCTCGGTCACGAAAGTCGCGAGATCTGCAAATACGGAGGTTGCCTTAAGGCCCGTGATAAAACTCGTCAGATCAAGCCAATGCGTGCCGATATCGCCGACCGAACGTAAGACACCGCCTTCCTCGGGCTCGAGCCGCCAATTCCAATCCGTCGGCAAGGCGAGCCAATCCTGATGAAAATAGCCGGTGATAAGACGGATATCGCCGAGTTCCCGCTTCATCATCATGCCGCGGGCCTGCTGATTTAACGGATAGAAACGGATTTCATGGCAAACGGCGGCAACAAGCCCGGTCTTTTTGGCAAATTTGGCCATTTCCGCCGATTCCTTGGCCGTCATCGCAAGAGGTTTCTCGCACACCACATGGCGCCCGGCACCGAGGATTTGCATGACTTGCGGATAATGCGCCTTGTTCGGAGAGGTTACATGCACGACCTTGACGCGCGGATCGTTCAACACCTCGTCGAGCGACCGATAGACATGTCCGACGCCCAAAGCCCTAGCACGCTCAGCGCCGCGGGCCGGCGACGAACCCAACACACCACACACGTCGACGCCAAGACGGCGCAAGGCTTCGATATGAACCGCACCAATGAATCCGGTACCGATGACGGCAGCGCCAATCGTCTTCATTTCCCCCACTCTCTTTTTTTAGAGAGTATCAGGCAATCGAATAGCCGCCGTCAATAGTAAGGCAGGTGCCTGTCATGAAGCGGGCGGCGGGGGATGCGAGGAACAGCACGGGTCCTGCGATGTCATCGGGCTCGCCCCAACGGCCCATCGGCGTGCGTTTGTTGACATTTTCAACATGAACGGGATCGGTGCGGGAACGCGCCGATTGCTCGGTGATAATAAAGCCAGGCGCAATCGCATTGACCCGAATATGGTCTGGCGCCCACGCAATGGCGAGCGATTGGGTCAGTTGCCGCACCGCCGCTTTGCTCGCGCCATAGGCCGGATTTCGCGGACTACCAAAATGCGCATACATCGACGCGATGTTGATGATGCAGCCTTGCGCAGCCTTCAAATGCGAGTGAAATGCGTTCGCCATGCGGAAGCTGCCATGCAAATTGACGTCGACCACTTTTTCGAAAAACGAAGGCTCCATTTCCTGTCCGCGTGACGTAATGGCTGCCGCATTGACAAGAATATCGAGTTTGGGCGTTGCTGCCGCGAGACGATTGATTTCATCCAGCTTACTCACATCAAGCTGCACATAGGGGAAACGGGCCTTGTCCTCGGCGGCCGGTTCGGGCTCGACGCCGGTAATGGTCACATCGGCGCCAGCATCTTGAAAAGCGCGCGCGATGGCCGCCCCGATGCCGGCGCGGCTGGCGCCGACGACCAAAACGCGGTGACCGGAAAAATCTAATTTCAGATTATCACCCATTTTGATTTCCTGACTTGAGGGATTCGTTTTCAAACACGGAAGAGAATGGTGATATCATACATATTCGCGCATCTCGTCGAATCTCAAGATCGGGGCCGTCGCAGACCGCTCCCGCCGATCGAGCAGCAGAAAATGCCGTTCGCCATGGGTTGGTATTGCAAGCTGCAGAGAGCTGGCGCCGATGTCATCAACACACCAGCAAAAGTGTGTAACAGGTGTGCAACGTGTAAGTAATTGATATATCAGGTAAAAAGTGATAGCGGAGGAAGGCTACGGTCTATACAGCGTCTTTTGGATTAAACCGCCCAAAATATAGTATTTTCTTATTAAGCCATTGTAATTAAAATATTTTTTGAATTTTTTTAATAGAAGCAACCTTCTATACCCTTGGTCTTTGGCGGCGGGTCAAAAAGGGTATGGTCACAATCTGATCATTCGTACTATCCGCTTGTAACATGTTGCTGCGACCAAAAATATTGCAAATTTATCGGATATTTCAGAAACTGTGTCTAATTGGATTTTTTATGTTCCGCCTTGATCAGATCTGCAGCCTTTTCAGCCAGGCAATAAGTCGCTGCAACGGTGTTAGCCGAAACGATTGCGGGCATCACCGACGCATCTACAACACGCAAAGCATCGATGCCATGGACGCGTAAACTCGCGGGATCGACAACCGCCATCTCGCCATGTCCCATGCTGCATGTTCCGACCGGATGAAACAAAGTTCCGACAGTCTGACGAATAAAGGCTTCAATTGCGCCGTCACTTTGAACGTCAGGCCCCGGGCTCACCTCGCGATCAAAATGCGGTTTAAAAGCCGGCTGCGATACGATGTGGCGAATAATTTTAAATCCCTCGCGCAGAGTATGCATCGTGCTATTGTCACGAAAAAAATTAAAGATGATCGATGGCTTTTCATGAGGGTCTGCGCATTTGAGACTAATATTGCCGATACTGTTTGGCCTCAGTTCCGTTACATGAAGGAGAAAGCCGTGACCTGTAAAGCCGGCCGCATTCTGGGTGTTTGCAACGCCCGCGCAGAAAAATAGCTGCGCGTCGGGCCTGTCTGTATCGGGACGCGTCGAAATAAAACCGCCCGCCTCCGCTGTTGTTGAAGCGAATACGCCACGTCGGCGCAAAACCCAGTCAAGCACGTGTACTATATTTCGTGGGAATGCCTTCCAGGAAATGCCATAGGGTCCAGTCGTTTTGGCTTTATATTCTAGCGTGATGTCGAGATGATCTTGGAGATTTTTTCCAACACCTGGCAAATGATGAACGACAGGAATTTTATGTGCTTCCAATTCTTTTTGGTCACCGATACCCGAGAGCATCAATAGATGCGGCGACACAAAAGAACCTGCGGATAAAATAACCTCTTTTGCCGAAATCGTTTCTTTGCGGCCCTCGCTCTCAACTTCAACACCCGTAGCGCGTCGCCCTACTAATAATACGCGAAGCGCTTTGCGATTTGGTAGAATGATTAAATTAGGCCGATTTCTTACCGGATCAATATAAGCCGCTTCCGCGGAATGCCGTTCACCTTTACGATGTGTGAAGGTATAATAGCCTACGCCATTTTGGCGTTCGCCGTTAAAATCGGCGTTAAATTCAAAGCCGGCTTGCTGCGCTGCTTCTAAATACACGTTGGTCATTGTGTTGACGCTGCGCGGTGGAGCGAGATTCAATGGCCCCTCCGTGCCATGATAGGCGGGATCAATAAATTCGCGAAGCGCTCTGCTTTTGACTTTGATTTGTTTCGCAGTCTTGGCGTCTGCCAACAATTCAAATCGCTCGACCTTTTTGAAGTAAGGGAGGAGGTCATCATAGCCCCACCCCTGATTGCCAAGATCACGCCAATGATCAAAATCCTCGCGCTGTCCGCGTATAAAGATTTGTCCATTTACATTAGTAGAACCGCCAGTGCCTTTGCCACGTGGCAGTTCAATTTTACGCCCTTGGAGGCCGGGCTCTGGTTCCGACTGAAACCATGACATGAATTTTGCGCCGCCAAAAAAAGCTAGTGCAGGCGCCATGAAGGTCACCATTGCCAATGGCATTTTGACAATCGTCTTCCGTGAATTTTGATCCGGGCCTGCCTCAATCAACGCGACCCGAACGGTTGGATCTTCGGTCAGACGGTTAGCCAAAACACAACCGGCTGCCCCTGCACCCAAGATGATATAATCATACTGCATGTTCTGACGCCTCCCTACAAAAGGGTTAGCATGACACCATGATTGCGCAAGTAATATGCTTGATGCCCAGTGTTTAGGCCTTCATACTGCTAGGATAAAAGGCTTCGGAGATGACAATGAACCCGAACGAACTTCGAACTTTATACCATGGCTATATTGATTGCCTCAATTCGAGAAATCTCGATCAGCTCGGGGAGTTCGTTGACGCGGATGTCGAATATAACGGGACGCGTTTTTCACTAGCCGGATATCAAGACATGCTCAAGCGCGATTTCGAGGCCATTCCTGATCTGTATTTCAATATTACGCTCTTATGTTCCGACCCACCGATGATTGCGAGCCGTCTTGATTTCAATTGTACGCCTTCAGGCGCTCTCTTTGGCATCGCGGTAAATGGAACGCGGGTGCAGTTTTCAGAGAATGTATTTTACCAATTCCGATCACGGCGAATTCGTCGCGTTTGGTCGGTGATTGATGAGGCCTCTATAGCGCGTCAGGTCAAAGAAGCCCGCTTTTAAATCCGGAGTCCAGTCAGACTGGCGCATCCAGATACGTCTTGACCGTCTTCTCGGCACCATCCTTCCAGAGAGCATTTAGATAATAAGAGAAGCGCTTCTGCATTTCGGGATGCTTGCCAACATCACCATAGATATCAGCCATTTCAAGCCAGACTTGCGGGTTCTCTTTCGCCAATTTGGCGCGGGCCTGCAATGCATCCCAGTTTGGATCATTCGGTTCGATCACCGCGCCGCTATCGGTCGTGCCGAAGCAGTAACGGCACCAAAGCGCAGATTCAAGTGCCAAGCCATCAATCGACTGACCGTCTTTCAAGCGATCCGCAATCGGCGGCACGATAAATTTAGGTTGCCTGTTTGATCCATCAAGACAAAGGCGTCTGATGGTGTCACCCACTTTCGGATTAGAAAAGCGGCGATCGATCAATGTTTGGTAAGCGACCAGATTTGTTCCAGGCACCGGATGGACGGTGGGGCGAATTTCTTCATCGGTTACTTTTTTAAGATAGGCTTTGATAAGCGGATTAAGCATTGCATCATGCACGAAATGGATATCGAGCAGGCCGCCAATATAAGCGATCACAGCATGACCGCCATTCAATATGCGGATCTTCATATATTCCCAAGGCGTGACGTCTTTTACAAATTCCGCACCGACCCTCTCCCATTCAGGACGGCCTAAAGGAAATTGATCTTCGACTACCAATTGCTTGAATTCTTCACAGAAGACAGGCCACTGGTCCTCAACGCCAAACTTTTCGGCACATAATGCACGCTCGCGGTCCCCTGTCGCGGGCGTGATACGATCGACCATCGCATTGGGAAAAGCGACATTGCTCTCAATCCACGCAGCGAGCGCCGGATCAGACAAGCGTGCCAAACCCACAACTGCATGACGCGTAACAGAGCCATTATGTGGAACATTGTCACAGGACATTACGGTGAATGGCGGGATATTTTTTTCTTTGCGCGCCTTCAGGCCAGCAACAATAAAGCCGAAAACAGTTGCAGGATCATTGGGATGAGCGCCGTCCTGCGCAATCGCAGGATGCGTTGGATCAAATTTCTGCGTCGCGGGGTCGATAAAATATCCCCCTTCGGTAATCGTCATAGAGACAATACGGATCGCAGGATTAACAAGCCATGCCAGAAGTGACGCCTTGTCCGATGGCGGTATAAAATCGATCATCGACCCTGTGATATGGGCAGAGGAAACTTCATTATCCTGCTCCACCACCGTCGTAAGATAATCCTGCACGACGAGCTTTTGCCGCATCGATTCATCAAAGGCCATCACGCCGGCGCCAATAATCGCCCAATCATGATTAAGCCCTTTGTTGAATAGATCATCAAGATAGACAGCTAGATGGGCGCGATGAAAATTGCCGACGCCAAAATGTAAAATACCCGGGGTCAATTGAGCACGACTATAGGTGGGGACGTCAATTTTCTTTGCAATTTCAGGCAAATTGGCAAGAGTGAGTTTGGTCATTGAAACATTCCTCTAAACTAAATGAGGGAAACGGCACGAGAGGCCAGCGCCATTACGGGGGCATTCGTGTTGCCCGACGGAATAAAGGGCATAGCTGAGGCATCGATCACACGAAGCCCCTCTGTCCCACGCAGGCAAAGATTTTCATCGAGCACAGCCAACGGATCATTATCCTTGCCCATTCGAGCCGTACCCACAGGATGCCAATTGGTTTTAATCGAACGGCGGCAATGCTCGGCCAGACCTTCCCAGCTCGTTACGTCCTTGCCTGGAAGGACTTCAAAATTGATCCGATGCGCCAAGGGTTCCTGCGCCAAGATTTCACGGGCAAGTTTCAATCCTTCAATTTCAAGGTTTAAATCCTCAGGCTCAGAGAGATAATTATTATCAATGAGCGGTTTGTCTTCAGGAGCAGAAGAACGCAAGCGCACTGTACCGCGCGATTGAGGGCGCAGAAGACAGGCATTGATCGTAACACCATCTTGCGGCTTTTCGCGTTTGACATCAGCGTCAAGATAGACCGATGGAACGCAATACATTTTAAGATTGGGACGTTCACTACCCTTAATGCTTACATAGGCGCAGGCCTCTACTCCAACGCTTGTTACCGGACCCGTTTTGAACATCAGATATTGCAAGCCGTTTCTAAGCGCACGTATGCCTTTGTCCTCACCATCATAACCAAAATGGCCATTGGTTGCGGCGACGACAGGCACTTCGTGGTGATCTTGTAAATTTTCACCGATACCCGGTGCATCGATATGAACTTTAATACCGTGGCTTTGCAAATGATCAGCCGGGCCAATGCCGGAAAGCATCAGAATTTTCGGTGTGTTGTAAGTACCTGCCGCCATCAGCACTTCGGCCTTGCAGTTAACTTTATAGGTCTTGCCATCCTGGACATAATTAACGCCAACGCAACGGCTTCCCTCCATCGCGAGGCTCGTGACGAGAGCATTACACTCCACCTTAAATCGCGGGTTTGAATTTATTTCGCTCAAGAATGCGTCAACACCATTCCAACGGCGACCACGACGGGTAGTGTATTGCATCGTCCCCACGCCGCCTTGCTGCGCACCATTGAAATCCGGATTAAACGGAATGCCTAGACCTTGTGCCGCGAGGATATAATCCTCCGTCAACTGACATTTGGCTCCTGTCGCCGATACATGCAACGGGCCTGACAAACCATGCCAAGTGTCATTAAACTCGTGGTTATATTCCATGGCACGAAAATGCTTAAGCATTTCGGCATAGGCCCATTTACCCTTAGAGCCTAAGAAAGCGTCCCAACCGTCATAATCCTCAACTTGGCCACGCGTATACACCATAGCATTAACGGCGGAACCACCGCCCAAAATATTAGCTTGGCCTACTTTAGGGCTACGACCATTTAACTGCTCTTGTGGCACCGGTTCGTGCAGTTCAACAACTTCACTTCCATTAATGCCCTTCATCCACGCGGCAGGCATTTGCAAAAGAAAGCGCGCTAGACCTGAAGCCCTTGCAGGACCACGCTCTAACATCAAAACCGAAGCGCCGCGCTCCTTGACTAATCGCCACGCGGCAACACAAGCAGCCGAACCGCCTCCGACGATTACATAGTCATACTGCACCACTGACCATCACCGGATCGCCCGGCCCTCTTTATCAAAGCGATGGATCCGATTCTGATTGGGCGTCATCCAGATCTGATCACCTGCATGAAAACCGCTTTCGCCAACAGCGCGAACCGTGATTTGGCCACGGCTACCGCCATCGACATGGAGAAACGTATCTGACCCTAGATGCTCGGCGAATTTCACCGTGCCATGCCATTCTCCAGCTTTATCCGAAAGGGCAATGTGTTCGGGGCGGACGCCTAAGGTTTCGTTCTCCAATAAATTCATTTTGGGCGAACCGATGAAACCGGCGACAAAGCGAGAGTTCGGTGTGTTATAAAGATCAAGCGGTGAACCCACTTGTTCAATTTGACCATGATTTAATACAACGATGCGATCTGCCATAGTCATCGCTTCGACCTGATCATGCGTTACGTAGATCATCGTCGTTTTCATATCTTTATGCATCTGCATGATTTCGACGCGCATATTCACGCGTAATGCCGCGTCGAGATTTGAAAGCGGTTCATCAAACAAAAAGGCCGTCGGTTCACGGACAATCGCTCGGCCAATGGCAACACGCTGGCGCTGACCGCCCGATAATTGACGCGGCTTCCGATCAAGATAATCGGTAAGGTTCAATTTTGCCGCGGCCATTTGCACAGCTTGGTCAATTTTCTCCCGCGGAAGTTTGGCCATTTTAAGCGGGAAAGCGATGTTGTCCCGCACGCTCATATGCGGATAAAGCGCATAGGATTGAAACACCATGGCAAGGCGGCGTTCAGCGGGCGGCGTATCTGTGACATCATTGCCATTAATCGAAAGCGTGCCCGAAGTCACATCTTCCAAGCCGGCGATTAGCCGCAACAGCGTGGATTTACCACAACCCGACGGACCAACAAAAACGATAAACTCGCCTTCCTTGATCTCTAGATCAGCACCTGGAATGACAATGGTTTCACCAAAAACCTTGCGCACCTTGTTTAATCGAATAGTGCCCATCTTATTTCACTGCTCCGAAGGTGAGACCACGCACAAGCTGTCTCTGCGAGAACCATCCAATAATGAGTATAGGAACGATAGCCATAAGCGACGCTGCCGAAAGCTTGGCCCAAAATTGCCCTTCCGGACTCGAATATTCCGAGATCATAAAGCTTAAAGGAGCAGCGTAGCGGTTTGTGAGGTTCAGTGACCAAAACGCCTCATTCCAGGCCAGAATGAGATTGAGCAGACAGGTCGAAACGATTCCGGGTACAGCCATTGGCAAGAGAATTTTTGTAATCTCATTCCATAGCGACGCGCCATCCATACGGGACGCTTCGAGAATCTCGTCGGGAATTTCTTTGAAATAGGTAAACAGCATCCAGATGATGATGGGCAAATTGAGAAGCATCATCAGCGGAACCATACCCCAAAAACTATCCATCAAATTCCATTCCGTGAGATCGATCCAACCCCAGTCTTTGAACACAAGACCGTTCCGCGTAAAGATGAGATAGATGGGGATCAGAGCGCCAGCGGGCGGCATCATTTTGGTAGAAAGCATCCAAAGCAGTGCATCCGTGGTATTGCGGCTGAAAACCCAAAGCGTCAGTGGAACAGTGGTGACAATCAAGGCGCCGAGACCCAGCGCTGCGCGATCTGTTAGATCCCAATTCAGAGCATAAAGGCCTAAGCCCACGAAGAATGCCGTCAGAAAAATCGTAGCCAACCAGCGCTTCCCGCTCCAGGAAATGCTCGATTCCTTCACCGGAGCAAAGGCCATAGACCATGCAGCAGGGATTGCAAAACAAAGCCCCAAGAGCGTTGACAAAAATGCAATAACTACCGTGTTGCGGATATAGAGTGCATAATTCGAGCGCTCTTGAACGATGCCAAAATTTTCAAGAGTCCAAGGCGTCGAAAGCCAGTTCAACGGCAAGGTATAGGCGTCGCTCTCCGTTTTAAGGGCGGCAACCGCCGTCCAAAAAATCGGGAAGAACATCATCAAGCCGACGATCCATGCAAGAATGGTAACGAGGAGTGTTTTAACGGCCTGCTGTTTGCGCGCCATAACTCAAGCCTCCAAATTCTTGCCGACCACGCGGACAAGGAAATAGGAAATGAGATTGGCCAACACCACCGCAACAAGACCTCCGGCTGCTGCCTCACCGATATCGTTGGAATCATTCAAATCGGAGAAAACGAGATAAGTAAGGTTACCTGCGAAGCCACCTGCCGACGTCACTTTTATCTCCGCAAAAATATTGAGTAGAAAAATCGTTTCAATCAGGATGACCACGGCGATCGGCCGCGCGAGATGGGGCAGGACAATATAGCGGAGATAAGCAATCGGGCCCGCGCCATCCATCTCCGATGCATCCTTCTGTTCCTCATCAAGGGACTGGAGAGCGGTGAGAAGAATGAGAGTTGCGTAAGGCAACCATTGCCATGAGACAATAATGGTAACAGCGATTAACGGCGCCGCCGCAAACCAATCGAGCGGTTGCTGCGCCCCAAAATAGGTTTGGATTGCGGCAAATAGACCAAACACGGGATGCATGATGAGGTTCTTCCACACCAAGGATGAAACGGTCGGCATGATGAAGAACGGCGAAATCATTAGAATGCGAACGATACCTCGCCCCCAAAAAGGACGATCAAGGAGCAATGCCAAAAAAATGCCGCCAATCACCGTCGTTATCAATGTGAAGGAAACAAGCAAAACGGTGTTGATGAGGTTTTTTAGAAAATAGGGATCGGTGAAAAAATAATAAAAATTATTAAGGCCAGTCCAGCCTGTATTATCACTCTGAAGATTATATCGAAGAAAAGAAAAATAAATGGCAATGACGAGTGGCACGAAAGCCCAACCCGCAAGAACGGCCAAAGAAGGAGCAAGAACCCAACGCCCGATTCTTTGCGAATGCGTTGTTGCCATACATTCCTCCCGATCAATTATTATTACCACTCCTGCATACGAACAAATTAAATCATCGCATGCAGGAGTGACCTAAGCAGAAACCTGAAAACGGTTTCGTCTGAACACCAAAAGCTTACTTGATATATCCAGCCTTTGTCATTTCAGCAGTCGTGTAAGCCTGAGCTTGCTTCAAGGCTTCATCAGCGCTCATCTGTCCGGCAAGAGCCGACGAGAACAGTTCGCCGACCTTAGTGCCGATCCCCGCGAATTCAGGAATTGAAGCAAACTGGACGCCGACATAAGGAACCGGCTTAACAGTCGGATGTGTCGGATCAGCTGCGTTCATTGAATTCAAGGTCATCTTAGCGAAAGGAACCTTGGCGTATTCAGGGTTAGCATAAAGCGATGTACGCGTGCCCGGAGGAACGTTGGCCCAACCTTCCTTCGAAGCAACGAGCTCGCCGTAATGCTTGGAAGTTGCCCAAGCGATAAACTTCTGAGCTGCATCAACCTTCTTGGAGCCCGCAGGAACGGCGAGCGCCCAAGCCCAGAGCCAGTTGGCGCGCTTGCCAAGGCCCTTGTCCGGCGCAATCGTGAAGCCAACTTGATCAGCAACTTTCGAAGCCTTCGGGTCGATCACGAAGGAAGCCGCCGCTGTAGCGTCAGCCCACATGCCGCACTTGCCGGATTGGAAAAGAGCAAGGTTTTCGGAGAAGCCGTTACCAGAAGCGCCCTGGGGACCTGAGTCCTTCATGACCTTCAAATAGGTATTGAGGGTGTCTTTCCATTCCTGAGTGTCGAATTGTGGCTTCCACTGTTCGTCGAACCAGCGGGCGCCGAAGGAATTCGCCATGGAGCCGATGAAGGCCATGTTTTCGCCCCAGCCTGCCTTACCACGCAAGCAGATGCCGTTCACGCCATTGGCGCGATCTGTCATTTTTGCCGCGGCTGCGATGATCTCGTCCCAGGTCGGAGCGTCAGACATCTTCAGTCCGGCCTTTTCCATCAGGTCCTTGCGGTACATGACAAACGAGCTTTCGCCGTAGAATGGGGCGGCATAAAGTTTACCATTGGCCGACAGACCGCCGGAAACGGCAGGCAGAATATCTTGCGGGTCATCGAGGCCTTTAAGCTCTACGAGCCAGCCCTTTGCGCCCCAGATTGGCGTTTCATACATGCCGATGGTGAGAACGTCATACTGGCCACCCTTCGTCGTAATGTCTTTCGTGACTTTCTGACGAAGATCGTTCTCTTCCAAAGTGACCCAATTCAACTTGATGCCGGGATTCGTTGACGTAAAATCGTCCGTCAACTTTTGCATCCGGATCATGTCGCCGTTGTTAACGGTGGCGATCGTCAAAGTGACGTCGTCCGCCAGCGCGGTGCCGGCCATTGCGGCAAAAGCAAACGCGCCCAAAATGGTAGTCTTCAAGCGTTTCATAGTTCTAGCCTCCTCCCGGGAGTTTTCGATCTTGCTCAAGGCGAGATGATCCGCCGGCCCCGTTCCGGTCAGATGTTCTATTTTTGAGCAGGTTCTCACAGATAGATTAATTGTCAAGAGACCTAAGCACGCCACACCCTTACCCAGATAAACGGTCGGAACTCTATCCTAAATTGGCGCGGATGATGATGTCGGGCAACGCACAGCAAAGGCCGCGACCGCGCGTACATGCCTGTGGTCGATTCTTTAAAATAATATTTAATATCAATTATTTAGAAGTTTTTTGGCCATTATACTATTGGTAATAAGACCATTGATGAGCCGACCGCGGATCGCCGCGCGGATGGCGCGCAGGCGACCCGGTTCCATCGATACACCGATCACATTCCGTTTCGAATTACGGGCCATCGGAACACCCAAGGTCCGATCATTTGTCACCCCTTTGATATAATTGCCCTCATCATCATAGGCCCATCCGGTGATCTCACCTGCTGATCCGAGCGCCATCATGGCCCGCATTTCGGCCAAGGTTGCAAATCCGTCGCGCACGAGCGGAGCATCCTCGACCATAGAGCCTATACCGACAAATGTGACATCCGCAGACTGGGCAAGTTCAATCACTTGTTTAATGGGGCGCTGACTGATGATGGCATCCCGTTCCGCCTTTGATGCGGCAATCACAGAGCAAGGCATAGGGTAATGCGGCGCGCGCACAACTTCTGCCGCACGGCTAACGGCATCGAGAAGAGATGCGGATCCATCAGGCCCAATATGACCAACCAAGGAAACAAGCTTATGTTGCGGACAAATCATGGGACGCAATTGTTCTGCCGTTGCGCGCAATTCCTCGCCTGTACCCATCGCGATGACGCATGGTTCTTTGCGCGTCAAATAGCGTTCAAGCTCAACCGCTGCAGCATTGGCAATTCCAAGCGTAGTCGAATGACTTTGGGGGTCACTTGGCGTAACGTCGCAAAAGCGCAGACCGAAGCGATCTTTTAAAGCGTCCGAGAGATCCATACATTCGGCAATCGGATGGTCAATACGAACTTTAACAAGCTTTTCACTCACCGCAATGGCAACAAGCCGCTGCGCTGACTGGCGTGAAATGCCCATTTTACGGGCGATTTCATCTTGAGTGTTACCCGCGACATAATAAAACCAGCCGGCTCGCGCCGCCTCATCAAGCCGCAATACGGAAACATCCGAATTCTTGATCGTCATAGATCAGCCTTAAGCATTAATGGGTCTTCATGTAATCGCGACAAGAAACTGAATGGGTATAGAATGCATATCCGGATGGCATGTGTATCTCAAAATAGGGGAAATGGCTTACGACGCAAGCGCACTACGCAGAACCATAGCTTCTCTATTGCCATTACCAAACTACAGCATGAACCGGGCAACAACTGATAAGCCGAGCTGAATAATTTATAAGCTAATGATTTCATTGGATTTTTTGGTAGCGGAGGGAGGCTACGGTCTATACAGCATCTTTTGGGTGAAATCGTAATAATGCTAGATTTTCCTATTAAATTATTGAAAAACTTGGATTCACGTACGAAGTGCAACTGGGTTGAAAGATTTGGTAAAGATCTCGTGAGGTGTTTTGTATCCAAGTCGCTTTCGGGGACGATTATTAAGAAGTCCCTCGATTTTAGCAAGTTCCGCATCACTGACGGTTGATAGTGGGCGGGATTTTGGGATGTATTGGCGAAT
>Ga0164297_10003968_pt1 | contig 13479 bp, 12 predicted proteins | sample GEODES058metaG_FD_113539 | JGI IMG/M metagenome (GOLD analysis project Ga0164297, IMG submission 113539) | Dystrophic lake water microbial communities from Trout Bog Lake, Wisconsin, USA - GEODES058 metaG | ecosystem: Environmental > Aquatic > Freshwater > Lake | place: USA: Trout Bog Lake... | reverse complement strand
GTCAGCAGCGCACCGATCGGCAGCACGATGAAGATGAAGCCAGCCCCCGTCGACTTCCCGTTGAAGAAGCCCGTGTTGTTCACGAAGTGCGTGAAGACCATGGAGGCGCTGGCGTGGTGGCTCGGCAGCAGGAAGAGCATCACGATGATGAAGGCCGCTCCAAAGACGTGCCACCACACCGAGATGTTGTTGAACCACGCCAACAGGTGGCTTGAGAAGATGTTGGCCAGGGAGACCAGCAGCAAGATCGCCAGGAAGTAGATGAAGATCGTGTCGAGGTTCCCAGGCGTGTAGCTGCCCGGGAACAAGAACCCCAGCGTCAGATCAAGGAAGGTACCGCAGCCATAGGCGACCGAGGCGGTGATCGCCAGCAGTCCGATCAGGTTGAGCCATCCCGTGTAGTAGCCCGCCTTGGCTCCACCGAGCTTCGAGGCCCACCAGTAGATGCCTCCCGATGTCGGGAAGGCCGAGACGAGCTCGGCGAGGCACAGGCCGATGCACATGATCAGCGCGGCGAGGATCGGCCATCCCCAGGCGATGGCGGCGGGGCCACCACCGTTCCAGCCCTGGCCGAAGGTCGTGAAGCAACCGGCCAGGATCGAGATGATCGAGAACGAGATCGCGAAGTTCGAGAAGCCCGACCACGATCGGTTCAGCTCCTGTTTGTAGCCGAGTCGGGCGAGCGCCTTCTCGTCTTCCGTGAGCGCAGCCCCTTCGGGTGCGCCTCCCGCCGTGTCGTCAGCCACAAGCATCCTCCTGTTCAGCGACGGCACTCAGTGCCCCCGCTCCGCCTATTTCGGCGACGATAGCAGCGCGGCTTCTTGGGCGACGGCTCCCTGCGTTACCAACGCGTGAACACGACGGGGCGTGGTGCGACTGCTCAACGAGATCGCGACTCGACGGCCAGCGCCATCGAGAACGCGGCCCGCACCTCATCTCTCGACCAAGGAGCGGGCGCCATGGTGATGAAGAAGTCATCGAGGGCCAGATCGGTCAAGTGGTCGAGGTCGGACTCCGTGATCCCGAGGCTGGAGAGCACTGGGAAGTCGAGCTCTGCGAGGATCCGCCGAACGGCTCGGAGCGCTCGACTGCCGTCGCCTGAGCCATCGTCAGGCTCCCCCATTGCGTCAGCGACTCGCTCGAGCTTTTCGGGCACGTAGGTCGACTCGCGCTCGAGGGTCTCCGCCAGGACAAGTCCGATCGTCAGGCCATGCGGGACGTGGGTGACCCCGCCGATCGCCTGGCCCAATGAGTGCTCGGCAGTGCAGTCGGAGAGGTTCATCGTCAACCCCGCCATCATGGATCCGCACGACATCGCTGCGCGGGCCTCCGCATTCGCACCATCTCGATAGGCCGTCACGAGGGCGGGGGTCATCATCCGGATGGCCTCGAGACCGATGCCGTCGCCGATCGGGGTCGAGACCTTGGCGATCACACCTGCGATGGCCTGAGCCAGTGCATCGATGCCCGTGTTGGCCGTCATCGACGGCGGCATCGAGTAGGTGAGGACCGGATCGACGAGCGCGTACTGGGCTCGCAGGTTCGCATTGGCGATGCCGGACTTGGTGCCAGCCACTGGGTCGGAGACCACCGAGCCACCAGAGACCTCCGAGCCGGTCCCCGCACTCGTCGGGATGGCGATCAACGCCACGTCGGGCACCGGGTAGCCAGGCGTGGTGGCGACGAACTCCGCGAAGCCAATGCCAAGCTGGGCACACAGCCTCGCCGCCTTTGCCGTGTCGATCACCGACCCGCCACCAAGCGCGACGACCGCTGTGGCGCCCTACGCTCTCAGCGAAGCGGTCGCCGCATCGACCATCTCGATGGTCGGCTCTGCCGCCGGCTTGTCGAAGCGAGCGATCGTCATGCCCTCGGCGGCCGAGAGCACCTTGAGGAGGGCCGCAGCTGCCGGATTGAAGCTCTCGATGCCCTCGTCGACCATGACCAGCACTCGGGTGGCACCGATCTCGGCGAGGACCTCGGGCAGGGTCAGTGAGATCCCCTCGCCGAAGCGAACCTTGACGGGCAGGTGGTTGGCAAATGGGAAGAGGGTGCTCATCGCAGCGTCGCTCCGGTGTGTCGTAGGGATGATGATCGTAGGAAGGTCTCGGCGTCGATCGTTCAGTCGTCGGTGGAGATGAAGACGTTCTTGACGTCGCTGAACGCGTGGAGCGCGTCTGGCCCAAGCTCGCGTCCGATGCCCGACTGCTTGAAGCCACCGAACGGTGTCCAGTAGCGCACTGAGGAGTGCGAGTTCACGCTCAGGTTGCCCGAGTCGATGCCTCGCGCCGTCCGAATCGCTCGGCCAACGTCACGAGTCCAGATCGAGCCCGACAGGCCATAGGGCGTGTCATTGGCGATCCGGATGGCGTCGGCCTCGTCGTCGAACGGGAGCACGACCACGACCGGCCCGAAGATCTCCTCGACAACCGCACGGTCAGTCGGCGCCACCGGGCTCAGAACGGTGGCCGGGAACCAGAAGCCCGGTCCGCTTGGACATGGACCCTGGAAGGCGATCGGTGCGTCGTCAGGAACGAACGACGCCACCACGTCACGCTGCGCCGCAGACACGAGCGGCCCCATCTCGGTGGCCTCGTCGCTCGGGTCGCCAACGACGACACCGGTGACGGCCGGCTCGAGTAGCTCCATGAACCGGTCGTAGGCGCTGCGCTCGACCAAGATCCGAGATCGCGCGCAGCAGTCCTGCCCAGCGTTGTCGAAGACGCCATAGGGGGCCCGTGCGGCCGCCAGCTCGAGATCCGAGTCTGCGAAGACGACGTTGGCGCTCTTTCCACCGAGCTCGAGGGTCACCCGCTTCACCTGCTCGGCGCAGCCCGCCATGATCTTCGTCCCGACCTCGGTCGAGCCGGTGAAGCAGACCTTGGCCACCTTGGGGTGAGTCACGAACCGCCAACCGACCACGGAACCCTTTCCGGTCAGCACTGTGAAGACCCCCTCGGGGAGCCCTGCCTCGAGCGCCAGCTCGCCGAGCCGGACCGCCGTCATCGGCGTGATCTCCGCAGGCTTGAGCACGACGGTGTTGCCCGCTGCCAGCGCAGGAGCGAAGCCCCAGCCTGCGATCGGCATGGGGAAGTTCCAGGGCACGATGATCCCGACCACACCCAAAGGCTCGTGGAAGGTGACGTTCAGACCACCTGGCACGGGGATCTGGAGGCCTGAGTTCCGCTCTGGAGCTCCCGCATAGAAGTCGAGGACGTCTCGAACGTTCCCCGCCTCCCAACGGGCGTTCGAGATGGTGTGGCCGGCGTTGGCCACCTCGAGCTGTGCCAGCTCCTCGAGATGCTCGTCGACCACTGCTGCGAAGCGGCGGAGAAGGCGCGCTCGGTCGGCCGGCGCCACATGACGCCAGGTCTCGAAGGCGACAGCCGCCCTCTCGATGGCCCGATCCGTCTCGTCGATCGAGATCGATGGGACGGATGCGATGACCGCCTCGGTGGCGGGATTGATGACGTCAAACGTGCTCACGAGACGCATCTTGGCAGATCCACGATCGCCGTCGACAGCGCAGTGCGGCAGTTCGAGCTGGCTTGGCTCGTCACAGGATCGAGACATGTGCGTTCCTCGCCGCGCAGATAGCCTCACTGCGTGCATGACATCTCGACAGAAGACCAGTTCAACCTCGGCACCGTGTTCACCACGCTGGCGGACACGATCCCGGACAAGGAGGCGATCGTCGTCGGCGATCGTCGGCTGACCTATGCCCAGACGGCCGAGCGCAGCCGCCGCCTGGCATCGATCCTGACGTCACGAGGACTCGGCGCTCACACGGAGCGCTCCGAGCTCGCTGGTCACGAGGCCGGACAGGACTTCGTCGCCCTCGCGCTCTACAACGGCAGCGAGTACCTCGAGGGCATGGTCGGCTCGTACTTGGCTCGTTGTGCCCCGTTCAACGTCAACTATCGCTACGTCGGCACCGAGCTGAGCTATCTACTCAACGACTCCAAGCCCAAGGCGATCATCTTCCATGCCTCGCTGGCCCCGACCTTGGCCGAGGTGCTCCCCACATTGACCGACCCCCCCGTCCTCCTCCTCCAGGTCGCCGACGACTCGGGCGAGCCTCTCCTCGAGGGCGCGCTGGATTACGAGACTGCGCTTGCTGCGGCTGACCCCACGGGTCCCGACACGGAGCCCAGCCCCGACGACCTCTACGTCCTCTACACCGGGGGCACCACCGGCATGCCCAAGGGCGTGCTGTGGCGACAGCACGACATCTTCATGTCCGCCATGGGCGGTCGAAAGATCGGCACCTGGGAGATGGTCCGGTCCTACGAGCAGCTCCGGGAAGGCGCGCTCAACGGCATGGGCCTCAAGGTCCTCATGCTGCCGCCGCTCATGCACGGAGCAGCGCAATGGGCGAGCTTCATCATGCTGACCGACGGGGCAACTCTGGTCATGCCGAGCAACCCTCGGCGCCTCGACCCCGTCGACGTGTGGAACACCGTCGAGCGTGAGAAGGTCAACACGTTCACGGTTGTCGGCGATGCCACGGTGCGCCCACTCCTCGATGAGCTCGACCGCCACCCCTACGACACCTCCTCGCTGCTCGCCATCGGCAATGGTGGTGCCCCCCTGACCGCCGCCGTCCGAGCCCTGATCGCAGAGCGGCTGCCGAACGTCTTGATCTCAGACTCGGCGGGCTCCTCGGAGACCGGCGCGCAGATGTCCACCTCGTCGGCCAGCACCGAGGCGGCGGGCTCGTTCCAGCCTGGCCCCGGCGCCACGGTCGCCAACGAGGAGCTCACTGCGCTCCACGAGCCCGGTCACGAGGGCATCGGATGGCTCGTCCAAGGAGGCTGGGTCCCCCTGGGCTACTTGGGTGATGCGGAGAAGTCTGCCAAGACCTTCCCGCACATCGACGGCCAGCGCTACAGCATCCCGGGTGACCGCGCCCGGCTCAGCGAGAGCGGCGTCATCGAGCTCTTGGGCCGCGACTCAGTGACCATCAACTCCGGTGGCGAGAAGATCTTCGCCGAAGAGGTCGAGGCGGCTATCGCCGGCTTCCCAGGAGTTGTCGATGTGGTGGTTGCCGGCCGAGCGTCCGAGCGCTGGGGTCAAGAGGTGGTCGCCGTCGTCCAGCTCGCCGACGGCACCGAAGAGGACGCTGCCGCCATCGTCGAGCACGCCTCTGCCTTCATCGCTCGCTACAAGCTGCCCAAGGACGTGGTCTTCGTCCCACTCGTCGTGCGCTCACCCGCCGGCAAGGCGGACTACCGCTGGGCACGCAGCGTTGCCGAAGGCACAGAGTCCTGAGCGAGGCAGTTCTCTCTGCTCAGGAATGACGACGCCGCTCGGTCCCTCATCGGGAGCCGAGCGGCGTCATGACGGGTTGGTGGAGGTGAAGGGATTCGAACCCTCGGCCTCTACATTGCGAACGTAGCGCTCTGCCAACTGAGCTACACCCCCGTGCGGCACGAAGTGTAGCCGGTGAGCGTCAGCGCCCCTAGCGGGTTGCCGCCCGGCGGGGCTGGTCCCACCACTGCTCGTCCTGGTTGGCCCACTGCTCGGCGACATCGAAGACTCCGGGGTCTTCGTCGCGCTCGTCGAACACGTCGAAGTGAGCACGCGTCGCAGGACGGTCGTCGTACCACTCGTCCCCGTCGAACTCGTCGAAGTCCTCATCGAAAGCCGTGGCGTGGGCGATGTGGCGCTCAATGATGCTGCTCGGAGCAGCGCCCGACATGTCGTGGGTGGCTGCCCAGGCCATCAGGCCGACGTAGGCGACCAAGGCGATGATCGCGACCACCATGAGGTCCCAGAGGAACGACATCACGAATCCGCCGAGGGCGGTCACGATCACCGCCCCACCGAGGATCAGAAGGATCTTGCGACGACGCTGTGCGGCGGCACTTCGTCCCGGAAGGGCAGCGGCGCTGGTAGGCCGGATGCTCGGAGCCGTCCGACGGCGAGGACGGTCGTAGTCCTCTTCGTAGTAGTCCTCAACGTACTCATCGTCGAAGTCGTGCATTGTTTCTTCCCCTCCCTGGCCGGGTGGCCGGAGCAAGACGAGCTGTGGGCGCGGTGTCACGTCGATCGCTGCAGGTCGAGCGACGACGGGGACGGCCATCGGGTCACCAGAGGCGAGGCGATAGGCCGGCTGGACGATCTTGGGGCCAGACGACTCCAAGAGGTGGAGTGACCGGTGGAAGGAGTCGATGGACTGATGACTGCCCCTGCTCTGCAGTTTCCGCAGCACCGTCGGGATGAGCACTACCCCCCACAACGCCACGAGAATGAGCACGATCACCATCGAGTCCCCTCCCGCCTTCCGTTCCCGGCTAACAGGAAACGGTACTGACTTGTGCACTGCAGATGGTGGATCCACCCGTGCTCTGCCGACGTGGCACCTAGTGTCGGGCACGATGCTCTTGGCCTCCAACCTCCTTCGATCGAGTTCGTTCCTCCCCGACCTCTTCTTGGTCGTCGCGTGCGTCGCTGCTGTCGCCGACTGGATTGCCGTGTCGAGCTCAGACAGTCGTCGCTCCCAACTCGAGCTGATCGCCAAGCCCGCCGTGCCGCTGGCATTGATCGGTGTCGCCGCCACCGCCAGCTGCTCGGTGGGGGGTGTTCGCCTTGCGCTGATCCTTGCGCTGGTCGGATGCCTTGGTGGCGACGTCGCCCTGATGCTGCCGGATCCAACCGGCAATCGGTTCTTGCTCGGCCTTGGATCGTTCCTCGTGGGCCAAATCCTCTTCGCCGTGGCGTTCGCCTTGGAGCCCCATGGCAACTTCCTGACCGGCCTCGTCGTCATCGCCCTGCTCTTCACGGCGCCACTCACCGTGGTCCTCCGACATCTCAGCCGTTCAGAGCCAGCTCTGCTCGCTCCGGTCGTGGTCTACGTCCTCGCCATCGTGATCATGGCAGCCTTCGCCGTTGCCTCCGGGCTGCAGCCCGGCACTGGCCCGAAGGCGGCGCTCATCGGTGGCATTGCCTTCGTGCTCTCTGACACCCTGCTTGCGATCAATCGGTTCGTCCGGCCTCTGCCGCACAGCTCGCTGCTCGTCCACGCCACCTACCACGTAGCCATCGTCGGGCTGACGATCGGCCTGTTGACCTTGGCTTAGCTCGCCGTCCCCCTGGCGCTAAAGCGGCCATCGTCATGAGGGGTGACCTCGATGGCGACCCCGAATGCATCAGAGATCGTCGAGGAGGTGACCACCTCGTCCACCGGACCCGACGCGAGTACCGAGCCAGCACGGAGGACTGCGGCGTGGGTCAGACCGGCGGGAAGCTCTTCGAGGTGATGGGTCACCATGACCACGGGAGCTGGGGAGTCGGAGGCCATGAGGCGCCCAAGGCGAGCCACGAGTCGCTCACGCGCGCCGAGGTCGAGACCGGCTGCGGGCTCGTCAAGGCAGAGGAGCTCAGGGTCAGCCATCATCGTCCGCGCCAAGAGGATCTGCGCTCGCTCACCTTCCGAGACGACACCGATCGGACGATCACGAAGGTCGCCCACACCAACCTCCTCGAGGAGCGCGTCGGCCCGCTGGTGATCGTCGGCTTCGTACTCGCGCCACCACGGCTCGAGCGCCCCATCGAGTCCAGTGACCACGACCTCGTGAGCCCGCAAGGAGGGTCGGAGTGACTTCGACACCGACGCACTCGACAGCCCGAGCCGACCTCGAAGCGTTCGCAGATCGACGTGGCCGAGCTGGTGGCCGAGCAGCCAGACGTCACCGCTCGTCGGCCAGAGGCGGCCGGCGATCACGTTCAGCAGTGTCGTCTTCCCTGACCCGTTGGGGCCGAGGAGTGCCCATCGCTGCCCCTCGACGATCGTCAGGGATTCGACGTCCAAGATCGTCCGGCCATCGCGGACCACCGTGAGGTCCGAGACGACGACGACCTCCCTCACGTGCGACGAGAGAGCCGCCCGAGCACGGTGCCAATGGCCTGTGACCAGGTTCGCTCCCCCACCAGCCAGAGCCAGAGCTCCCGGGAGCTCTGTTCGAGGACCTTGTTGAGATCGGCGCGGCTCACACCATCGGCTTCGATGGCGCGCCAGCGGTGCCACGCCCAGTCCGTGATGCCGTCGTCACCACTGATCACCGACGAGAGCGACTCTCCGTCGACGACGCGCTCTCGCCACCTCGCGGCCTGTGCGGTCGGCTCATCGGGAGCGTGGAGCGTGGTGCTCATCGCTTGATGCTCACCGGCTGACGATCGGTCCCGCCATAGGACGCCACGTGCTCCGCGTAGTCGATGAACATGGGTGCGTCAGGGTCGAGCGCTCGCTCGAGCGAGCCGACTGCGATCCTCTTGTCGAGTGCGTCGAGCTTGAGGAGCGCCGCTGGATCGTCGATGCCTCGGACGTCGAGGCTCCGACGAGCGACGTCGAAGGCGCGCTGCCCGCGCTCGGTCCGGACGAGGAGCGAGGTCCAGCCGGCGAAGGAGCCGACGCTGCCCACCGAAAGGTCGGCGGCTCGCCCGAGGAAGTCCGCGCACTCGTCGCAGCCCTTGAGCGCCGCCGAGTGGAAGTTCTTGATCGGCTCGTCAACCGCCAGGCGACCGTCTCGGTACTCGACGAGCAGGCGTCCCCGAGTCACGTCGACCTTGGAGACACGGTCGAGATCGACCCCGCGGGTATCGCGCAGCTCCCGGAGCATGAGCGCCTCGTAGTCAAAGCTCTTGGTGCACAGGAGGGCGATGGTCAAGACCACCGACTCGATCCGATGCGCTCCGGTTGACCAGCGTCGTGCCTGCAGCGCTCGAAGTCCTTGGATCTCACACGCCGTTCCGACAAACGCCAAGCGAGGGTTCGGCGGCAGCGAGGCACCGACGAGGTCGAGCGATGACAGCGCCATGGTCTGGTTGTAGAAGCTCCCTGCAGTTGCCGCCACCTCGGCGGGAGTCGTCACCACCGTGGCCACGCCCCGCCAGGGCTGGTCGGGATCATCACCGGCCGTGGCGACGACCGCACCATCGATCTCACCCGCTGCGAGCAGGGCGCTCAGCACTGCGGAGACGGCGCCGCCGTCCTGGGCGTCCTCGTTCTTCTTCGACGCTCGCACGGCGTAGGACTCCTCGACCCGACCGAGCCCTGCCTCCGGCGGGCCACCGCTGAGCGTGAAGTAGGTGTCTGCGGGATCCGGTCGCGTGACGATGGCGACGGGCACCGCCTGCTCAGAGACCGGCTCATCGATCGTCGACGGCGGCCACGTCGCCTCGTAGCGAAGCCCTCCTCGAGGGCAGAAGTCCCAGCAGAGCGAGCAGCCCGTGCACATCTTGATGAGCTCAGGCAAGAAGGTGTCCTCGTTGATCCCCAACGACCCCGACGGACACGCAGCGATGCACGTCCCGCACTGGATGCAACGGTCTGCTTCGATGACGGCTGCCTCGAGCTCCCAGAACCAGACCTTGCCTGGAGGCTCCGGGATCCCATTGATCTCCTCGCGGAGCCGGAACCGCTTCATGGCTGCACCTCCGTGAGGATCTCGTGGAGATCATCGTTGCTGCGTCGTCGAGTCCACTTGGCGAAGCTCTCACCTTCGTTGCGACCTTGGACGTAGGCGGTCACCACCCGCTCGATCGCACCGGGGACCTCGGTGACCGGCACGGCACCGGCGACCCAGTCGATGAAGCTGGCATCAGGTCCGAGCGTGCCGCCAAGCCCGATGTCTGCTCCCTCCTCGATGCGGTTCCCTACGTGGGCCGTATCGCCCCGCAGACCGATGTCGGCGATCTGCGGCTGCGCGCAGCTCGCCGAGCAGCCGGAGAAGTGGATGCGGATGGGACCCACGTCTCGCAAGCCCGCTGCCTCGAGGCGGTCGTCGAGCTCGAGGGCCCATCGAGCCGCGCGCTCCTTGGTCTCGACGATGGCGTACCGGCAGAACTCAGAGCCGGTGCACGAGACCATGCCCCGAGAGATCGGACCCGCCTCAGGAGAGAGCCGCTCGAGCAGCTCCTCCGCGAGCAGCGCGTCGACCTTGGCCGTCGGCACGCCCGTGATGATGGCGTTCTGATCGATCCCGAGACGGATCGTGCCGTCCCCGTACCGCTCGGCAAGGCGAGCGAGCTCGACGAGCTCGCGACCAGCGACGCGTCCGACCGGCACGTTGAGCCCCACGTAGTGGAGGCCCTCTTGGACCTGCGCATGGACACCCACGTGGTCGTTGCGGAAGCTGGTGGTCAAGTCCTCACCGGCGGGGCCGAACTCGGTCCGGGCTCGCTCGACGAGCGCGGCTCGGAAGCCCTCGGGTCCAAGCTCCTGGACGAGATAGCGCATTCGGGCTAGGCCGCGGTGCTCGCGATTGCCAAGCTCGCCGAAGGTCTGGGCGATGGCACGGGTGAGTTCGACCGCCTGATCGGGTCGGATGCCGATATCGAGGTCGGAGCCCATCCGCTCTCCGTCCGAGAGGCCACCACCGGCGAGCACGTTGAACCCGTTCGACCCGTCGGCAAGGAGAGCTGGCCACAGGCCGATGTCATTGATCTCGGCTCGTGCGCAGTCCTGCGTGCACCCCGTGACGCTCATCTTGAACTTGCGTGGCAGGTTGGCGTACTCCCGGTTTCCCGTGAAGAAGTCGGAGATCGCCCGTGCCACGCCGAGGCCGTCGACCACCTCGTGGCGATCGACACCACTCACCGGGCAGCAGGTGATGTTCCGAGCGCAGTCGCCACAGGCCTGCAGGGTCGTGAGGCCGACCGCGGCGAAGCGCTGCCACATCCGCGGGATGTCCGCCAGCCGGAGCCAGTGCAGCTGGATCGTCTGTCGGGTCGTCAGGTCGGCATAGCGATTGCCGAAGTACGGGTGATCGTCGGGACCCTCGCCGAAGGCCTCGGTCGCAAGGCCGATCTCTCGGATCTGGGGTGCCGTGAGTACTCCTCCAGGAACCTTGATCCGCATCATGAAGGCGTCGCCACCTTGCTTCTGGGGGTAGAGGCCCACCCACTTGAGGCGCTCCACCTCACCGGGAACCGCCATCAGGGCGCCGACGCCCTTCGAGGAGTACTCGTTCACGATGGCCTCGGCCACCTCAAAGGGGTGCCGGTCGAGCTTGAATCGCTCGACTGGGTTGAGCTCGTTCAGGTAGCGATAGGGCCGGACGAACTGGAGCTTTCGCTCCGAGCCCCGAGTGGTCATCGCATAGCGCTCGTCGTCGAAGTCCTGGCTCATTCGTGGAGCCCGCATTCGATCTTGTCGGATCCCGACCAGCGACCAGCTCGGGGGTCCTCGCCCGGAGCCACGGGCTTGGTCGTCGGCGCGCAGCCAATCGAGAGGTAGCCCTGGGGGATCAGGGGGTGGATGGGAAGCTGGTGTTCCTGCTCGTAGTAGGCGATGTCGTCATCGCTCCACGTCGCCATCGGGTTGATCTTGACCAACCCGAACGCATCGTCCCATGCCACGATCGGCGCCGCAGCCCTCGTGGAGGCGTCGACGCGCTTGAGGGCGGTCATCCACGCGCCTTTGCCCTCGACCGCCCGCTTGAGCGGGGCGACCTTCCGGACCTTGCAGCAGCCATCAGCTCCGCATGGCGTGGCGGCCGCCTCTGGTCCTGGCGTCGTCACGGTGAGATTGAGCCCGTAGCGCTCCTTGACCTGCTCGACATACGCCAAGGTCTCGGGGAAGTGAGCCTCGGTGTCCAAGAAGATGACCTCAATCGTCGGGTCGATGCCGACGGCGATGTCGAGGAGGACGATGTCTTGGAAGGAGCAGGCCAGCACCAGCTCGTCGCCGAAGGTCTGGTGCGCCCAGCGGATGATCTCGCTGGGAGCCGCGGTCTCGAACTCGGCATTCTTGAGGGCGAGCAGCTCGAGGAGCGCTTCGTGATTTGTCACATCGATCGACATCGTCGTGTCTTTCTCCAAGCTCGACTCATGGTGCCGTCCCCGGGAGGCACACCCTGTTCCGGATAGATACTATACCTGACTAATCAAGTCAGATTTTACGACAATTCGCATCCTTCGGAGCACCGAGGGCCGGAACGAAGCAAGGTGACACCATGACGCCACAGCCCGCAGCCGTCGTCGTCGGCTCGTCCATGGGTTCACGCACCACCGCGTTGGTGGTCGCTCTCCATGGCTGAGATCGGCTTCCCCGTCGTCCTCGATCTCGTCGACCGACCCTGCCTCGTCGTGGGAGCCGGGCGGGTGGCGTCCTTCAAGATCGGCGGGCTCCTCACGGCGCGTGCCTCGGTCACCGTCGTGGCGCCTGAGGCCATCGACACCGTGCGTTCGCTCGCCGAGCGCGGGGCGATCACCTACCTTGCTCGCGCGTACGAGCCCGGCGAGGCGGCCGAGTACCACTTCATCACCAGCGCCACCGGCATCCCAGCAGTTGACGGCGCCGTGAGTGCCGACGCCGAGAGGGCGGGGCGTCTGATCAATGCCGCCGATGACCCTGCCCACTGCAATGTCCTCCTCCCGTCAGTGGCTCGTCGCGGCCCGATCACCGTGGCTGTCTCCACCACCGGGACGAGTCCCGCCCTCGCCGCATGGCTGCGCCGGCGACTCGAGGCGAGCCTGCCGGATCGGATCGATGAGGCGGCCGTGCTCTTGAATCGCACGAGAGCCGAGCTCCGTGTCCGGGGGATCTCCACGGAAGACGTCGACTTTGGGGCCATCATCGGTCCCGTCGTGGACCTCGTGGCAGCCGGGGCGCTCGATGAGGCGGAGACGCTGGCGCAGTCATTGCTCCCCGACGATCCGCCGACCGCCCCCTAGGGCTGCACCAGCATCACGACCGCTCCCGCCACCACCAGGAGTAGCACGACATCGATCGACCAGCGCATCACCGGCAGCTGCCGACGCCACTGCTCGTCGTTTGGGGCGGTCCCCGACGAGGCCACCACCTTGGCCACCCGTCCTGCCGGCCGGAACACGAACGCCTCTGCGACCACGGCGGCCACGACCCACAGGACGAGACCGATGCCCACGAAGGAGGTGGCCAGCGAGTAGGCGTGCTGGCTCAACCCGAGGAGCGCAAACCCAGTGATCGGGATGAGGTAGATGACGCGGCCCACGACGTCGGGTCCCGGCCGGAAGTAGCGCACGGCGCTCGATGGCCACGGTGAACCGGGTGCCACCTTCCCGATCGCTGCAGCAGCGACATAGGACGAGACCAGAGTCACGACGGCACCGATCGCCACAAGGATGTGCACGAGGAGGACGATGTCGTAGGCGGCCGATTGAGGAGGCGACGTTGCGGCGAGCTCGAGCACAGCTCCATCTTGCCCTCGAACCCTCGTCGATGAATGCGCAAGTGACACCGAGGCAACCTCTCGGCGACATCAGGACGAAATCTTCACCGACTGAACCTGAATCGGTGGCAGCGTGCGAGAAGGTGGTCTAGAACTCGGAGGTGCATCAGAACGTGCTCCTCTTCTTGGTCGTCGGGACCGCCCTGGCCTTCGACTTCACCAATGGCTTCCACGACACGGCGAACGCCATGGCCACCTCGATCGCCACCGGTGCCCTCAAGCCGAAGGTGGCCGTGGCCATGAGCGCCGTGCTCAACCTCGTCGG
>Ga0164297_10003966_pt1 | contig 13481 bp, 11 predicted proteins | sample GEODES058metaG_FD_113539 | JGI IMG/M metagenome (GOLD analysis project Ga0164297, IMG submission 113539) | Dystrophic lake water microbial communities from Trout Bog Lake, Wisconsin, USA - GEODES058 metaG | ecosystem: Environmental > Aquatic > Freshwater > Lake | place: USA: Trout Bog Lake... | reverse complement strand
CATCCCAATGCCCATCATGGTTACGCTTTGCCTGACCGTGACGTCTATGATGCGCAGGCTGATGAACATGACTGGCAAGAAATACAACACTTACTTAGCAACCTGCTGAAATAGATCTTCTCTTGCATTATGCTAACCCTACTAATTATCAATAGTATTACATTAGGAGGCTTACTATTCTTGCTTTCTTGCGGTTTTTCATTAATTTTTGGGCTTATGAAAATACCTAATTTAACCCACGGCTCTTTTTTTATGCTTGGAGCGTATGTCAGTGTTCAATTAGTTAATTCAACTGGTTTGAATTTTTTTGCATCCGCAATAATCTGCTCGTTATTCATCGGTCTTATAGGTTCATTATTTGAGAGAACCATCATCCGCAAACTTAGCGGAAACCATCAAGCCCAGGTACTTGTTACATTGGGACTTTCATTTGTCATCTCCGATTTGTGCCTGATGACCTGGGGAGGCGAAGCTATTTCTGTTCCAACACCTAGTGCTATCCGTGGCATGACAAAATTTTGGATGCTTGACTTTCCCACATATCGTATCTTCATAGTATTAGTGGGAATTTTGACTGCTACATTTTTTTACCTCGTAATTGAAAAGTCAAAGTTCGGCGCAAAAATTCGCGCTGGAGTAGACGACCCCGACATGACTAGAGCAATGGGTATCCCCATACATAAACTCTTCACCCTTACTTTTGGAATTGGTACTGGTTTGGCTGCTCTTGCAGGAATCATCGGCAGTCCAATATTGTCTATATACACGGGCCTCGATATGGACATGCTACCCTTGGCACTTGTCGTGGTAATTCTAGGTGGCGCAGGAAGTCTAAAAGGTTCAATTCTGGGAAGTTTGATCATTGCCATCTTATTCAACTTTGGGCAAGCCTATTTGCCAGAGTTTGCATATTTCATCTTATTTCTACCAATGGTCATCATTCTGGCCTTAAAACCAAATGGACTTTATGGTAAATTTTCTATTTAAACCATGAAGGAGAATAAAAATTTTATTTCTATCGTGCTAGTGTTGGGAATGCTCGCAGCTGCCCCATTATTCATTAGCAACGATTACTACCTCAACATACTCACCCAGGTGCTATTTTTCGCGATCTATACTTTTGGCGTCAACATTATGGTCGATATGGGTGGATTGATCACGTTGGGCTCAGCCAGTATTTTTGGATTCTCTGCATATGCTGTTGCTATCTTTAGCAACCTAGGTTACGGTTCTTTTTTCTCGATCTCAGCATCTTTATTGCTTTCAATAATTTTCAATTCTGTCTTCACTGCCGTTAGCTTACGTTCAATTGGGGTGGGCTTCATGATGATTACCTTGGCATTAGGTCAAATTTTTTGGGGTCTTGCTTACAGATGGGTTAGCTTGACCAATGGCGATAATGGCATCAACTTGAGTGAGAGGCCTAACTTATTAGATTTCTCCTTAAATAGTGCCTCACATTTTTATTTTCTTACCTTGGCGCTTTTCGCATTAACCGTCATAAATATAAACTTATTCAAGCAGTCTTCCTTAGGCAAGAGTTTGGTTGGAACGAAAGTCCAATCACGTCGTATGTACGCTTTAGGATACGATGTTTGGAAAATACGCTTTTTTAGTTGCTTGTATGCCGGCCTTTTCACTTCAGTCGGAGGAATACTTTTTTTCTATTTCAATCAATTTATCAGTCCACACGCTTTATCTATCTCTGCCTCGACGGAAGCTTTGCTCATGATAATTTCGGGAGGATCGAGTACCCTTTTTGGACCTTTAGTAGGCTCCGCCTTAATCATCGCCATCAAATTAATTGTGAGTACTTTCATTGATAGATGGAATTTATTGCTGGGACTTATCTTTATCTTCATTGTTATTTTGATGCCCAATGGCATACTTCCCTTTATTCAACAAAAATTTTCAAGAAACCGCTAACACCCCCCTAGCATGGACATCTTGACGCTTAATAATCTAAATAAATCCTTTCAAGGATTAAAAGTCACCAAATCAATCAGCTTGAAAGTTAAGAGAGGTGAACGCAGATTAATCATAGGTCCAAATGGTGCCGGTAAAACAACTTTGTTTAACCTCATTAGTGGTGATATTACGCCAGACAGTGGAGAAATTTATTTTCTCAACCAAGATATCACCGCTTTACCCAACTGGAAAAGAGCCCAATTAGGGCTAAGCAGAACTTTTCAGATTATCACTCTATTTCCTAATGCCAGCATAGGCGAAAATTTGGAACTGTCTATAACTGGTGTTAAGACTGGTAAGTGGCAATTGTGGCCCTTCAAAAGCAACAAATCTTCTATCAAGCAAAGAATAATTGACACTCTCAAGGAAGTTAATTTACTAGAAATCCAACATAAAAATGTCGAAGATACTTCATATGGTGAGCAAAGACGGTTGGAGATCGCTATGGCATTGATTCAAAGTCCTCAATTATTGCTGTTGGATGAACCCTTTGCAGGACTTTCTACTGAAGAGCGCCAACACGTCAGTGAACTAATACTGAACATCGATCGATCGGTAACCATTTTGATGATCGAACATGACATGGACCTAGCCTTGGGGCTAGCCGATCAAATTACATTGCTAAATTATGGTGAGGTAGTCGTTGAGGGTAACCGGGCAACTATCAGCGCAAACTCAAAAGCTAAGGAGATTTACCTTGGTAAATGAAATGTTGGTTTTGAATGGTGTTGATGGCTACTATGGGAAAAGCCATATCTTGAAAAATATTTCCTTCTCTGTAAAAGAGGGCTCATTGTGCGGCTTGCTTGGTCGAAATGGAGCTGGCAAAAGCACCTGTATATCGGCCATCATGCAATTAGTTAACACCCCGAAAGGTACCATCACCTTTAGAGGTGAAAACATTACCAAATTTTCTACAGAGTTGATTGCAACACGAGGAATAGCCTGGGTACCGCAGGGAAGAAGAATTTTTAAAAGTCTAACTGTTCTTGAAAATTTGACCTTAGGCAATAAGGAGAGCAAAACCGAAAGCTCTTTGAGTTTAAGCATTATCTTTGAACTTTTCCCCAGACTGCAAGAGCGCCTCAAGCAAAATGCTGCTCATTTATCCGGGGGTGAGCAGCAAATGCTAGCTATTGGACGAGCGCTAATGCTAAAGCCCAAACTCCTGTTGCTCGACGAACCTACCGAGGGCTTAGCACCGCTTATCGTCAATGAGTTGCTGAGTGCCATCCAAGGACTCAAGAATTTAGGATTAACCATAATACTGGTCGAACAAAATATAAGTAAGATGTTTCAGATCTCTGACGAGATCGTGATACTCAATAATGGCCAAGTGTCTTTGAGTGGTACACCTCAGAGCATCACCGAGTCCAATACGAATCTCGATACTCTTTTGGGAATTTTTTAATCATACAGAAAGTCATCCATGCAGATCAATCGCCGTCAACTCATCCTGAGTTCAGCCGTCGCAAGCTCGAGCTTTTATCTTATGGGTGCTTCAGCACAAAGTGCACCTGTCCGATTGGGTCTGCTGGCTGCCAAAACTGGTCCCTTGGCCGCTGCGGGAATACAACTTGAGCAAGGTATCAACACCTTTTTGAAGCACAAAAATTTCACACTTGGAGGTAGAAAAGTTGAATTGATTGTGGCAGACACCGGCAGCAATCCTGCTGGCACAAAAACCAAAGTTCAAGAACTTATCGAACGCGACAAGGTGGATATTATTTTAGGCCCTCTCGCCGCTTTCGAATTACTAGCCATTAATGACTATATTTTGAAAGCCAAGGTTCCAATTTTGAGCACGGCAGCTGCTGACGACACATCTCAAAGAAAACCTAATCCATGGCTCATTCGAACGACTGCATCTTCTTCGCAGGTACCACACGTAATGGCTTACTACATTGCCACCGAGACGAAAATAAAACGCATGGCCGTTATTGCCGACGATTTTGCTTATGGCTATGAACAATTGGGTGGGTTTTGCCGAGTTTTTGAAGATAATGGCGGCAAAATTATCAAAAAACTATACTCTCCTATCTCGACAGCAGACTACGTGCCTTACATAGCACAAATTGATAATGTTGATGCAGCATTTACTGGAATTGGAGGTGGAACCGTCAAATTCATACGACAATATGCAGACTTAGGGAAAAAGCAAAAAATACCTCTCTTTGGAGGTCAAACTGCCCTTGACGACTCATTATTAAAGACTATAGGCGATGAAGCCCTTGGAGTAGTCACAGCTTCATGCTATACAGCAAGTTATGAGTCGCCAAGTAACACCAATTTTGTCAACGAAACCGTAAAAGAGCATGGCCGTTTTCCTGGAGCCTATGCAGCTGGCATGTATTTAAGTGGCATGGTAGTCGAAGCTGCTTTGATCAAAACCAATGGCCGAACTGATGACAAAGAAGCCCTGATTCAGGCCATGCGGGAAGTGAATTTAACCGATACTCCCCGTGGACCCTTGAGTTTTGATAAATTCGGCAATGCGGTAGGTAATGTTTATATTTTGAAAAATGAGTCCAAGAACGGTTTATACGTAAATACCATTTTAAAGACCTATAAAAATGTAAGCCAGTTCTGGACCTATGATTCAGCAAAATTTCTTGCTCAACCCGTTTACTCAAGAGAATATCCGCCGTCTAAATATTTAGAGTAAAAACCCATACTTATTGATTAAACATAGGCTCAAAACAGATTTACTTAAAACAGTCTATGTTTCTTAGGAAATCAAAGAAACGCCACATAAATACAATCAATAGGCACGCTCAATATTAGCAACCTCTCTCAGGAGCGATATTTGATGCTACGAAAGACAGAAAAGTTGATCAGACTGGGCTGATTTCGACATTTGGACTGTTTAATTACATTTAGAGTCGCAAGCATTTAGTGCGCGACCATCTAATAGGACACCATACGGTCTATTGTAGTATTAACAATAGTTAGGATAAACGAAGGACTTTGGTCAAGCATCATGAGAACATGAAAGAAAATGAAATTGGCTACACGAATTCCAATTCTTATTGTGGGCGCTGGCCCAGTGGGTTTATGCTTGGCCCTAGATTTAGGCCAACGAGGTGTCAATGTCATGTTGATCGAAACTGGTAGCGGTCTTATTGAACACTCAAAAATTGGACACATTGCAGTCCGTACGATGGAGTTCTTCAGACGTTGGGGAATTGCACAAGCTGTTCGTGAGGCTGGTTTCCCAACTGACTTTCGAATGTCCCGTATTATCTGCACCGATGTTGCTAGTCCTCCACTCTACATTGACGCTCATGCAAGTCTTGGGAAAATGCAAACACCCCCCTACTCTTGCGAGAAAAAACAACGCTGCCCCCAACATTGGTTACAACCTATCTTACTCAAAGCAGTCCTCAGTGAGCGCTTGGTTGAGACTCGGTTTCAAACAGAGTTGGTGGGTTTTGATCAAAAACACGATCATATCGTGGCCACCATTAAACAAGGAAACGAGTTGGCACAGGTTCAAGCGCAATACATGGTTGCCTGCGATGGTGCGGAGAGTTTTGTTCGGAAAAATCTAGGTATTGGCATGACAGGTTCGGACAAACTAAGCTATTCCATCGGTATCACTGTCAAACTCTACGACTGGAGGAACTATTTTAAATACGGAGAGGCGGAGCGTTTCATATTTTTAGGCCCCGAGGGCACCTGGGGTAATCTCACCACTGTTGATGGCGCAGACCTTTGGCGACTCACTATTTACGGTAACTCTGAAAAAGTAGAACTCCAAAGTTTCGATGCAGCCCATTGGGTGCGGCGTGCTTTAGGAACATTGCATAAAAATCCAGCCCCGTTTGACATCGTTTCAGTGTTGCCATGGAAGAGGCGCGAACAAATCGCCGCCGATTTTCATAGTGGAAGAGTATTTTTAGCAGGCGATGCTGCCCACATCATGTCGCCTACTGGTGGCATGGGGATGAATACGGGCATAGGTGACGCTGTCGATTTGGGATGGAAATTACAAGCGTTGGTCAATGGATGGGGAGGAAGCAAGTTAATCGAGAGCTATGGCATAGAAAGAAGGCCAGTAGCGGTGAGAAACGCTAGCTCATCAACTGAAAACTTCAAAACACTCACTTCGCCAAAGAATTGCGCTCACATTCTTGACGAAACACCCGAGGGTGAAAGAGTCAGAACACAAATAACAGCCGATTTTTCAAAGGCTATGCGAGAAAGCTATTGGGATCCCTCAAGCATCCAAATGGGATACCGATACGATGACTCAGCACTTTGTATACCCGATGGGACACAAACTCCGGAGAACCTCACCCGATATGTACAAACGGCCAGACCTGGGGCCAGGGCTCCCCATGCCTGGCTCAATTCAGATGAAAATCTCAATGTCTCACACCCCATAGAGCAACAACTCTCAACTCTCGACCTATTTGGTGATGGGTTTGTCTTGTTGTGCTTTGGAGGAGCAGATCAGCAGTCCATCACTCAATTTAAATCAGCGGCAAAAATACGCTCCATCGCCTTGAAATTGATTTCCATCAAAAGCGCAGAAATTGCGCAACTCTATGGGGCTAATCTGGTTTTGGTTCGACCCGACGGACATGTTGCTTGGCGATCAAATTCTCTGATTACTCTAAGCCCTCAAGAGATCTTGGATACAGTGACTGGTAACTTCTGAAGAGTGTCGTTTAGTCTAGTTGAATATGGGCATCCCTAACTAATTTACTTAACTTTTTAATATCAGACTGAATCAATACCTGAAACTCTTGGCTAGAGCTAGCCACCACCTCACACCCTGCCTTGAAAAACATAGCCTTGATGGGGTCTTGAACAATGGCTTTTGCAATGCGTTGATTGATCCGCTCGACCACCGGGGGGGGAGTTTGTGCTGGTGCAAAAATGCCATAAACAGAACTCAACTCATAGCCTGACAAACCTTCACTGGCAATGGTTGGTAATCCAGGAAAAAGTTTGGAGGGAAGAGCACTCGTCAATGCCAAAGCTCGCAAACGCCCCGATTGAACATGCGCAGCGGCTGACCCAGTTGATGTAAAGGACACCTGTACTTGTCCACCGATCAAATCGGTCATAGCGGCAACTCCGCCTTTGTAGGAAACTTTGACCATATCCACTGAGGCCATTGACTTAAATAATTCAGCAGACAAATGTCCCGAAGAACCAGAACCCGCCGTTGAATAGTTCAACTCACCTGGATGGGCCTTGGCATAAGCAATAAGTTCACGCACATTCTTCACAGGAAGACTGGGGTTGACCACCAAGACGTTTGGAGAACTCACCACTAATATGATCGGTGTCAAATCTTTCAATGGCTCGTAGGGTAAGGATTGCATCAATGGAAGTGTCCACAAACTACTACTGATGCTCAGTAGAGTGAGTCCATCTGGAGGTGCCTTGATCACGGTTTGGATAGCCACCACACCATTAGCCCCACCGTGATTTTCAACGATGAAGCGCCCACCGCCGTCTTGGTTCAAGCCTTGCGCGACCAAACGAGCCACCGTGTCGTTACCGCCACCAGCCTCAATAGTCACAATTCGACCTTGTTTAATGGAGGGATCCTGGGCTAGAGCTAAATGAGTGCAACTTATGAAGACCATCAATGCACACAGCAAATGCAAAATTGAGGACCGAAGACATTCATGCCATAGAGATTGATACGGCCAACTATTTTTTGGAATCAAGGTCTTTTCACCACCAATGATTGCTTCAGAAAGGCAATCAATTTAAGAATATAAACTTCATTTCAAATCACTTACACGATAAAGTCACCGCGGCAACATACAGTGCTCATTCATTGACTATTACATGTAGTTCTGCGCATTGTGAATGAAATTAACAATATAGGCGCTAGGATTTATATGGATACTGTACTAATTCATTGAACTCCGATTCCATCAAAACACCACATATTTAAGACGAATTCAGTAAAAGCCAGTAGGGGTTTTCATCCATTTCTATGGGTACATGGATTGCTGATAAAAATTTTTCAGTCGTCATCTCTTGAAAACCAGGAGTAAATATCCATTGGCAAAGTCAATGCTTGGTCATAAACTTGTGTCATTACAGATGCCTTTTCAAAAGAATTTCTAAATAAACAGTTCAACACGCACATGACGGACATGACCACAGCATCTTTCTCTGCCCTTGGCAAACAATTGAGTCAATTGATATAACATTCAATCCAATTGATATTTGAGGTTATATGTTTAACTTAACTGTCGATGAGTTTGCCAACCAGGTCGGTTGCTGATTCTTTCAAAGAGATTTCATAATGACCACGACACCACCCGTTCGCCCTCCAATTTCTACCTCCTTTTCTGCACAGAAAAGGCTTTTGACGCAAACTACTCCAGGTACCGAGATGGGCCGACTTCTGCGCATGTTCTGGCACCCGATCGCACTGTCAAAAAGCCTCGATATCGGCAAGACCCTCCCCGTCAAGGTACTGGGCGAGGAGTTCACCTTATACCGAGGCGACAGTGGCAAGGCCTTTTTGGTGGGCGGCTACTGCCGGCACCGCCGCACCTTGTTGCACACCGGTTGGGTTGAGGGAGACCTTATTCGTTGCATGTATCACGGGTGGACCTTTGACGGCACGGGTAACTGCGTGCAGCGACCCGCAGAAAAGGAAGCAAGTGTGCCAGCGTCGTGCAAGATTCCCGGGCATACAGTTCATGAGTATTGTGGCTTAATATTTGCATACATCGGTGATGGTGAGACACCCTCTTTTGAACTGCCACGCAAGGATGCTCTGGAGGCGGAGGGTGTAGTCGTGGTTGCTACACAGGAGAGTTGGCGCATCAACTGGTTTCAACAGATCGAAAACTCACTGGATGCTACGCACGTGAGCTTTGTGCACCGCGCCTTACGAGTTGCTTCCTTTGGAGAGGCAGTGACCAACGCCATCCCGGATTTATCCTATGAAGAGACCGAAGCCGGCATCGAGCAGACCGCTCGCCGGGCTGACAACAACGTTCGCAAAAGCAACTGGACCTTTCCAAACAACAATCATGTTGTTGTGCCAGGACTTTCGCCCGGTGACCCTTGGATCGATTTTGTGATCTGGATGGTACCAGCCGATGACGAGCGCTCTACTCGATTTACGCTTTATGCTTTCAAGCCTGAAACAGAAGAGCAAAAGTCTAAATTTTTGGGGCAATTTGAGAAATATGGCCAGTACAACGCTGACGAGCACTACGATGAACTCTTCCACCTTCGAAAGGGGCCAGATGAAGCAGATGTGATTGGCCTAATCTCCGCACAAGACTACATCGCTCAACGCGGCCAGGGAGTCATCGCTGACCGCGATCTGGAAATGTTGGGTAGGTCAGACCTAGGGGTAATTACGCTTCGCCGCCTGTTCTGGCGCGAGTTGGAAGCCATTCGCAATGGGTCACCCACCAAACAATGGCGCAAGCGCACCGTGAGTGTGCTCCCGACACAGCCGGGACTTGATGCCAAGTAATAAACAACTAGTGCCCTGAAACGCCCGAAAATCATAAAGGATATTGACATGAAACTTGTCTATTTCGAGTACACCCGCCTTGCTGCTATTTTTTGTGTGGCTACATTCTCAGCCTCGCTCTATGCCCAATCTGCCGAGGAATCAGTTCGTGCCTATCCTACTAAACCCATCAAGCTGATCGTGCCCTACGCAGTCGGCGGAGGCACCGATGTGCTAGCCCGCATGGCGGCTAAGGAAATCACTGATCGGCTTGGCCAACCGGTGGTGTTGGAAAACAAGCCCGGAGTCGCTGCAATCACTGGGACCGAATTTGTCGCACGCGCTCCGGCAGATGGCTACACATTACTGATGGCGCCATCGGGCCCACTGGTGATGAACCCGGTTTTACGCAAAACACTACCCTATAACTCGCAAAAGGATTTCTTACCTATCTCGGTGGTTGGCCGCCTTCCGCTACTAATCACCGTCAACTCGTCTCTTCCCGTCCATTCTGTCAAGGAACTGATCGCCTACGCAAAGGCTAAACCCAATGAAGTGACCTATGCATCCAGCGCAGCTCTTTTCCTTTTGGCCACAGAACTCTTCAAGCAAAAGACCGGCACCAACTTCCTTGCCATTCCCTATAAAAGCAGTGGGGAGTCAACCAATGCACTGATGGGTGGTCAAGTAACCATGGCTATTGCGGACGTACCGCCATTGGCTGGACTGGTCAAATCGGGCAAACTACGCGCGCTGGCTTATACGGATGAACGGCGTAGCCCAGCTTTTCCGGACGTGCCGACTGTTGCGGAAGCTGGTCTAATAGGCACAGAAGTGGCAACGCTAGTTGGTATCGTTGCACCGGCCGGTACGCCAATGGGGATTGTGCGTAAACTGCAGGGCGTAATTGCCGATATGGTGAAAAAGGCAGATGTTATCGAACGCTTCACGGCCATCGGCGTAGAGCCAGTCGGCAATACCTCCGAAGAGTTTGCCAAACTAATCGCGTCCGACCTAGAGCGCTGGGCAGAAGTAGTCAAGCGCGCCAATATACAACCCGAGTGATTAGGGCATCGCCCTAATACTTGTCAAGAGTTAGTTGAGAATTATCGTACTTTAAGTTAAAAGCACGTAGGATGCGTCCTAGCCTGATTCTCCTTACATTTACACTTGAAATAATTTGGATTTGAACCGCTGATCGCTGAGAAGTAAGATTCGAACGCATCTCATTGATCAAGTCATTTGAAATAAGGCTTGTCTTTAGGTGGAGTAACTATGACTCGTTGAAAGTTCAAATAAAATGATTTAACACCAAAATAGTAGACTGGCATAAACAAGAAATCAATTGCCAAAATAGCTAATTCATCTTGAATAAATTCACTCGATCGAATTAAAAGTGTAAATAAACTAGTCGCTATTAAGCCAAGCACTCCAAAAATAACTTTATGATGCTTACGAGCCAAAAACTCAGGATATAGTCTAATGACTCGATAGCATTCAGAACAAGATGTTTCACTCTTAGTCGCATTGAATGAAATCGGACTACGACAAATGGGACACGATAAATTAAAAAGTTTCAGCATCATCAATCCCAACTTTTTAAATTTCAATATGCCCACCGAGCTCCAATGAGTGATCCAAGGGTATCCGATAGTAGTCTGTCGCACCCAACATGATCCGGTGGAGGAAAATAAAGAAATGTACATACCATGGAGAACTTTTCTTTGCAACCACCTTCTCCCGCCCAATGAAGAAAGATGTTTCCATCAAATTAACATGGAACTTCTGCACTCTGGCCATGGCCATAACTCGAACAATATCTGGCTCCTCCATGAAACCATATACCACACGCACTGAATAAAAATTATGCTTAAGTTGCTTAAACGTCAAGCGCTGTGAATCAGCAATAGAAGGAACATTTTCAATCTCCACATGAAGCAACACTACTCGTTCATGAAGAACTTTGTTATGCTTTAAATTGTGCATCAAGGCCATAGGCACTATGCTTTCGTGGGGCACCATAAACACAGAGGTGCCAGGTACACGTATAGGATCACCATCCTTGATGATCGAGAGAAAATCATCGAGCGGCATGGAATTGGACCATCTTGCTTTGAGTAATCTCTCACGACCACTGATCCAAGAAATCATAACAATTAAAACCAATGTTGCCACAACGATGGGTAGCCAACCCCCTTCAAAAAATTTAAACATATTGGCCGACAAATATCCCATATCAATAGCGAACAAGCCAATAAATAAAGGAATAAAGACAAACGGATTCCACTTGCGAATGTTGATCATATAAAAACCCGCGAGTAAGGAATCGATGGCCATGGCTCCAGTGACAGAAATACCATATGCGGACGCCAAATTATCTGAATTTTTAAAAGACAAGACCAGTAAAACGACTCCAAGGAATAAAAGAATATTTATTTTAGAAACATAAACTTGTCCAATTTCATGAGATGAGGTGTGCTTGATTCTGAGCCTTGGGATATAACCTAATTGAATCGCTTGATTGGCAATTGAAAAAGCACCAGAGATAACTGCTTGTGATGCAATGATGGTGGCCATAAAAGCCAATAAGATCATTGGCACCAAAGCCCAAGAAGGACATAGACGATAAAAGGGATTGTCCAAAGCCGAAGGATCACGAATTAACAAGGCGGCTTGCCCAAAGTAATTGAGTAACAGACAAGGAAAAACGATCGTGAGCCATGCTCTCTGAATAGGTTGACGACCAAAATGTCCCATATCGGCGTACAAGGCCTCACCACCTGTGACGGCAAGTACTACCGAGCCCAAAATGGCAATGGATACCACCTGATGATGGTATAAAAACTGAAAACCAACGAGTGGATTTAAAGCAAGAAGCACAGAGGGGTTATTGACAATTTCTTTAATTCCTAAGAGTCCGAGTGCACAAAACCAAATTAACATGATTGGTCCAAACACAACACCTACTTTACCCGTTCCAAAACGCTCGACAGCGAAGAGACCCGTTATCAATATCAGTGCGATGTAGATCACATATTGATTCAGATCGGGGGAGATGACGTTTAATCCCTCAACTGCGCTCAATACTGAAATTGCAGGAGTAATCACACTATCGCCAAAAAATAACGATGCCCCTAAAGTTCCAGCAATTGTGACCATCCATTTCACATTTGTATTGGAGGCGAATTTTTGAAGAACTAAAGCAGTTAAGGAAAATACACCACCCTCGCCTTTATTGTCCGCCCGCATGATGATCATCACGTACTTGAGGGTAACCACGATCATGAGTGACCAGGCGATCAGGGAGAGAATCCCCATCGCAGCTGGTTCTAGGGAAGCGACTTGGGTGTTGCTGCCCCTGGAGGCTTCAACGGCAACTTTTAGCGCATAAAGCGGGGAGGTTCCTATATCTCCGAATACGACACCTAGGGCCCCGATCAGTAAAACTGTACTGTTAGAAACGCTTTTGTTTTGAGAATTTGAGGACATTGATGGCTGATTAAAATAAAGACTGACTTTACATGATCTTAACCAAATGTTACCGAATTTCAATATCCAAGAATAAATTTTTTTATCAAATTGCCATTCGATAATTCTCGTGACACGACCCGTCATTAAGTTTTAAAGTCACTATAAAACTCAATAAATGTTCTAAAAATCTGTAGTTTATTGACAAAATAGGCCATAGAAAATGACTTTTGGGAACCTGCGAGTAATATTTATAAGTAGTCCAGTATCGATCTCTAAGAGGTAGCCCAACCTTACCGATCCAAAGGATAACCCAACGCAGGTTAACCCCAATATGCACTTTAAGCTGGTATCTTGGACCTCTTCATCGCTGGGTTTGTCCATCACTGACACCCTAGAGTGACTTTAACAGCCATCAACCCTTTCACTCAAATGCAGTTGAGATTAATATTAGAAACACACGATTAAATTCGAAACATCAACGCTAATTACTTACACATTCCTTAATGGCGTTATTCAAAGAAAATCCAAAAAGTCTGTCATCAATCCAATTCAATTTAAAGAACAGTGTTTGTACATTGTTATCCATATCGAT
>Ga0164297_10003964_pt1 | contig 13486 bp, 11 predicted proteins | sample GEODES058metaG_FD_113539 | JGI IMG/M metagenome (GOLD analysis project Ga0164297, IMG submission 113539) | Dystrophic lake water microbial communities from Trout Bog Lake, Wisconsin, USA - GEODES058 metaG | ecosystem: Environmental > Aquatic > Freshwater > Lake | place: USA: Trout Bog Lake... | reverse complement strand
TTCAACCAGCTCACCTGATTGTACTTTAGTTAACCCGTAAGCGCGGGCAATACCGTCACCCACCTGGAGTACGGTGCCTACTTCTTCTAATTCAGATGCTGACTTGAAGCCTGATAATTGCTGGCGCAATATGGCTGATACTTCGTCTGGTCTAACCTCTACCATTTTCTATTTTATTAGAGTTTTGTTTTTAAATTATTCGTTTATCCCTTTGGCAAAATCAGCTTTCAATCGCAGTAAGCTGTTTGAAATACTGGTATCTACCTGGCGGTCGCCTATCGTCAGGATAAATCCCCCGATAAGTTTTTGGTCTACTTTAGCATGCAATTCAATGGTAGCACCGGTTGCCGCTTCCAATTCATCGATGATCTGCTTCCTGTTGCTTTCAGACAAAGGAGAAGCCGTGATGACCTGTGCACGTTTGATCTTTTTGATCACATTGTACTGGTTGATGAATTCAGCCGAGGTGGCGTATAATAAGCCGGCACGGCTTTTATTTACCATGATCTTAAAAAAAGCGTCTGTTATCGCGCTGATCTTCTTGCCGAAAATGGCGTCGAGTATCTTAATTTTCCGGCTATGACCAACAATAGGGTTGGCCAACACTGCCTGAAGCTCATGATTAGCTTTCACGGTTTCCGAAAAAAGGCCCATATCATTCCTGATCTCTTCCAGAACTTTCTTTTCCTGGGCCAGATCAATGATCGACTTCGCGTAACGGGTTGCAACTGTTAATTCAGACATTTTTTATATTTCGAATTTTATTCGTCTCTCTGATTTCAACACAAATGATTAATGGTATCGAAATTTTGAGATCCGAAATCATTTCAACTTAAGTTCTTTCAGCAGGTCGGCTACTAAAGCATCCTGTTTCTTCTGATCTTCGAACTGCTTGCGCAATACCTTCTCCGCTATTTCCAACGACAAAGTGGCTACCTGATTTTTCACATCGGCCATTGCTATCGCTTTCTGATTATCAATTTCAATACGGGCACGTTCAATGATCTTTGTACCTTCAGCTTGTGCCGATTCTTTGGCTTCGTTGATGATATTGTCTTTGATCTGTTTTGCTTCCTTCAATATCTGGTCGCGTTCGGCACGGGCCTGTTTCAATAACAGTTCGTTCTCGTTAGTTAAACGGGCCATTTCTTCTTTGGCAGCTTCTGCTTGTAAAAGTGCACCTTCAATTGATTTTTCGCGTTCGCTGATCGATGCCAGGATAGGTTTCCAGGCAAATTTACCTAACAGGAACAACAGGATACCGAAACAAAGTGTGGTCCAGAAAACTAACCCAATGCTGGGGGTAACTAATTCCATAAATCAGAATCTTATTTAAATAATGTGATCAAATTTAAGTAACCCGGAGCCAAACGCCCCGGGTATTTTGTTTTCCTCAGTTTGAGAGGAAGGCTGCAACAACCACCGCAAACAGGGCCACACCTTCAACAAGTGCAGCAGCGATAATCATGTTAGTTTGGATTTTAGAGATAGCTTCAGGCTGACGTGCGATAGCTTCAACAGCTTTACCGCCAATCTGGCCGATACCGATACCAGCACCAATAGCAGCTAAACCAGCACTAAGAGCGCCGATGTTTCCGTGTACACCTGCAGCCTGGGCTAAGGTTCCAATCATTCCAGTCATTGTTTGTTAATTTAAAACGTGTATATTAATAGATAATTAATTCAAATTAATGATGCTCTTCAATCGCCATGCCGATAAACAGGGCCGAGAGCAGTGTAAAAATGTAAGCCTGTAAAAATGCTACCAATAATTCAATAGCGTCCATAAACACCACAAATACTACTGATACAGGTGATACCCAAATGGTATTCAAAATAAAGATCAGCGATATCAAGCTCAGGATCAAAATGTGACCTGCGGTGATATTGGCAAACAAACGTATGGTTAATGCCACTGGTTTAGAAATGATACCCACTACCTCAACCGGGATCATGATAAAGAACAACCACCATGGATTAGGCACAAAAATATGCTTCCAGTAATGCTTGTTACCATTAAGGTTAACAACAAATAAAATAACAGCCGAAAGCGTTGCGGTAACTGCAATATTACCGGTAAGGTTGTAACCACCCGGAAAGAATGGGATCATACCCATCAGGTTATTGATCAGGATGAAGAAGAATATAGTCAGCAGCAAAGGCATGAAACGAGCGTACTTATGACCCATATTCGGCACTGCGATATCGTCGCGGACAAATAGGATCAAAGGCTCAAGGAATGATTGCAAGCCTTTCGGTGCTTTACCCTGACGCTTTCTGTATGACAAAGATATACTGAAGAAAACGATCAGCAGAATGGCGATCGACATAAATAAACTGATCACGTTTCGTGTGATCGAGAGGTCCCACACTTTCTTGCTAGCTGCCTCATTTACCGCTCCGGAAGCATCAACTACTTTAATGTGGTTAGCTTCCAGTTTATAGCTGTAAAATTTGCCGGCATAAACCGATCCTTCTTCCTGGATCTTGTCCGATCCAAATACTTCGAGCCCCTTGTCGGTATAAAGGATAACCGGAAGCGAAAGGAATTTTTCTTTTACAAATGGAAATGCCACCGGCCATGAATGTGAGTCACTGATGTGCTCCAGGATCATGGCTTTAGCGTCAAACTTGGTTTTAGACGTATCCGGGCCGTTTTCAGCAGCTAAAGTTACTTTCGGAAACAGGCCTGCTGTTAAAAAAAACGCGCAAATGAAGAAAATTCTAAAAAGTTTTGAGTTCAAAATCGTGCCGCTTGTCATCTAAAATGGTGTTTTCTACCCTGAATTTTTGTGCCGCAAGTTACGCAACAGAACATAAACTTCAAAGGCCATATTTAATAAATACAAATAAAAAAAGTCGCCCACAAATGCGTACTTATTTACTTTGTTTTTTGCAAGAAAAACGAAGATAAAAATTAAGCAGGCCAGTATTTTTACCGTCGTTCCGGCCAGGAAAATCTGGGCATAATAATCGCTGTTTTTACGCTGAACCCACAATATTGCACCCAAAATCAATAATGTAAGCCCCGAAATAAAGCCATAAAAAACCCAAAAATTGGGCACTAACCAATCAGAATAGCCAAGTTGCTCAACCAAAACCGGTGGGATAGCCACGAAAAAAACAAAACCGATAAAGAGTAGAATGGATGTAGTGGGTTTCATTGGTTGTTGGGTATTGGGTATTAGTTATTGGGTATCGGGTATCGGGTATCAGGTATTTGGTATTTGGTATCAGTTATTAGGTATTGGCCATTTTTATTTAATAAAGAACATTCCAACGTCCCGATAGCTATCGGGACAACGTTTCAACAATAATTTCAGCGCCGCAAAGATATAATAAGAAAGTATAAAGAAATCCCTATACCTGCCAAAGAAAAAATAGCGGCTACCCAATTGGTATGGTGGCCGGCGTGTTGATCGATCTTATAACCGGCATAACCCAGTAAACCAACCGTTGCCACCATCTGAAACCCCAGGCCCGCGTATTTCCCATAGGCATTCATTCCTTGTTTACCATTTTCATCAGGTTCATTTTTAGCCATCTGCAAATTTATTGATCCTATTGCATACTATTTAGTAAATTAGCAAAGCTTTTATAAACAGTACATCTACCTTGAAGCGAATACCTGCAATAGCTGTTAGCAAACAAATCTTCTCCACATTTTTAGTGTTTTTGGCGATTGGCTGCGCCCTCGAAAAGCAAAATGGCTTCAATCGGGCCATGCAAAACCTAACGGCCCAATACAATATCGTATTCGATGCGAACGAGATACTGAGACAAAAACAGGAAAGTTATGCGGTTTCGTTCATTGATGCCTATAGCGAAATACTAAGCGTTTACCAGGACACCACTGCTAAACTTTCGGCACCGGATAAAGATCTTGAAGAAGCAAAAGCAAAAGGCGGCAAGATCATCAATATTAAAGAACAAAGCCATTATATCGGCGATGCCTACCTGATCATGGCAAAAGCCGACTATCTCGAAGGCGATTATTTTAGCGCAAATGAATATTTTGCCTATGTAACCCGCTCATTTCCCAAACAACAAAAATTAGTAGAAGAAGCCCTGCTTTGGAAAACACGAACGCTGATCAAACTTAATTTGCTGCCAAATGCTAAGCTGGCAATCGATTCTGCGTTGAATAATATTACCAAAAAAACGCCCAAAAGCATCATTGCAGCTATTTATGCTACCCGTTTACAATACGATATAAACGTGCAGGACTACGCCGATGGCGAATTAATGGCTGTCAATGCCATTAAATATTCGCGCGATCAAACTCAACGACTCCGCCTCACATTCATATTGGCGCAATTGCAGGAACTGAACAACAAAAATGCCGACGCTTATAAAAACTATACCAGTATCGTTAACAGCAATGCGTCGTTCGAAATGGCCTTCAACGCTAACCTCAACAGGATCCGCATCGAGCAATTAGGTACCGGCGCCAAAGTAAGCCGACTGGCCCGCTTGCAGGCCCTGCTCAAAAATGATAACAACAAAGATTTTGCCGATCAGATCTATTATCAGATCGCCCAATTATATTACGCTGATAAAAATATTGACCTGGCTATCAAAAATTATCGCCTTTCTGTGCGCCGCAGCAGGAAGAACGAAAACCAGAAGGGCCTCTCCTACCTGCGTCTTGCTGATCTGTTTTTTAAAGACAAGGCCGACTATGTGAGTGCCAAGAAATACTACGATAGTACGTTGATGAACTTATCGCCCGGCTATTCCGGTTACCAGATCATCCAGAAAAAAAGCAATAACCTGCAATTACTGGCCGACAGGTTTGGGCTTATCATACGGGAAGAACTATTGCAGTCTTTAGCCAGGTTGGATGAAACCAGCAGGAATGCACGTATAGATTCGTTAGTTAACGCCGAAATATTGCAGCGACAGAATCAGGCTGCTACTGATATCGACTCGCGGACTATTTCACCGATAGACGGACCTGGTGCCGGTGCAACAAGCAGCTTCTATTTTTATAATGCAAATGCCATCAGCCAGGGTTTGAATGATTTTAAACGAAGATGGGGCAATCGCAAACTCGAAGACAATTGGAGAAGAAGTAATAAATCAAGTGGTGACAATACCAGCAATTCGGCCCGCAGCATAGATCCGGATGCCCCGGCCGACGAAACAAATAATAAAGGCGTACCTACTGCATCCGATTTTCGCAAGCAATTGGTTCAAAACCTTCCCCTGACACCCGAATTACTGGCGAAATCGAATTTGAAGATATACAATGCCTATTTTGATATAGGTAACTACTACCGCGACGTACTGGGCGACCGGAAAGAAGCAATAGCAACTTATGAATTGCTGTTGAGCCGCTTTCCTGCCATCAGTGATAAGCCTGCACTCTATTACAATTTGTACCGGCTGTATAGCGATGAAAACCAAAGCGCCAAAGCTGATGAATATAAAAACCTGTTGCTGACAAATTATCCTGAATCGGCCTTTGCCAAAATCATTATCGACCCGGAATATGCCAAAAAGGTAAACGATGCTGATGCCGAGAGCACGGCACAGTATAACTCCGTGTATGATGCCTTTGACCAAAAAGACTATGCCAAAGCGATCAGCCTCGCGGATGGCGTACTTAAACAAAAAACTGGCAATAAATGGGCCTCACAACTAGCGTACTTACGGGCGATATCTGCCGGGCATTTAGAAAAATTCGACCCATTTAAAGCCGATTTGCAACAAATTGTAGCAAAATACCCTAACGACAAACTGATACTGCCGCTGGTAAAACAACATTTGGCCTATATTGATTCTAATAAAGTTGCGCTATCCCAAAGGCCATTTGTTCTCACCGACAAAGACCCGAATGAGGCCCCTTTTGTTGAACAGATGAGTGATGAGCAAAAAGCAGCCATCAAATACAATAACCTGATAGCCGACAGGCAGGCTACAGCAGTGAAACTGGCTAAGGCTTATAAAGATTCGGTGGCGCTAGCCGAAGCCAGAATCGCTGCCGCTAAACAAGCAGCTTTAGACAAGGCTGCAGGCATCAACAAACCCGTAGTTGTGCCGACGCCGGTTGATGGGCAGCCGATTAAGACAGCACCCTCGTTTTTCTCGATGCGCGACAGCACGAATTATTATTTTGTGGTTAATGTAAGCACGTCTACCATCGATCTGGCTTCTTCGCGCTTCGGCATTGGGCAGTTTAACCGGGCCAATTTCCCTAACGGATCGATAAAACACCAATTAACGGCAGTTGGCGACGATAATCAATTGATATTTGTCGGACGCTTTTTTAGCCTGGCTGACGTTAAGGATTATGCACGTGCGATCGTGCCGCTATTGCCTGATATTATGAAGGTGCCGAAAAACCAGTATAGCTTTTTTATCATCACTCAGGAGAATTTGAATAAACTGAATAATAAATTGATGCTCGACAATTACGTCGAATATTATCAAAATACCTATTGATTAACTAATATTGCTTCCTTTTAAGTATCGAAGAAAATGATCGTTGTTAAATTATCGGCCCAGGATATCAAGAGGTATAATGGCTATATCTGGAAATTCTTCGGTGGCTGTTTCCTGTTGCTGGTATTGCTCATTGTTGCCACCTACCTCGGCTTGTTTGGCGCATTACCCTCCTTTCGAGACCTGGAGAACCCCAAAAGCAACCAGGCTTCAGAAATTATATCGTCAGATAAAGAGATACTTGGTACCTATTATGTTGAGAACAGGTCGAGTGTGACCTATAAAGAAATTTCGCCCAATGTGATCCATGCACTTGTGGCAACTGAAGACGAACGATTTTACCAGCATTCAGGCATCGATTTCCGCCGTATGTTCAGTATCCTTCTACTTAATATTTTTAAAAGACAGGGCGGTAGTACGATAACCCAGCAGCTGGCCCTCAACCTTTTCTCGGAGCGCTCACATAATAAATTTGTGCGTTTCACCCAAAAAATGAAGGAATGGATCACGGCCGTTGAACTGGAAAAACGGTATACCAAGGAAGAGATCATTACCATGTACCTTAATACCGTCGACTTTGGTGCCTATAATACCTTTGGCATCAAATCGGCCGCACGAACCTATTTCAGCACCACACCTGATAAGCTGACACCCGATCAAGCGGCTTTATTGATCGCTATGATCAATGGTCCGGGCTACTATTCGCCGATCAATCACCCCGATAGGGCATTGACCCGCAGAAACAATGTGGTGCTCACCCTGATGGAAAAAATGGGCTACCTGACCGAGGATGAATTGGCAACCTATAAAGCTAAACCTTTGGGCCTGGAGTTTAACCCGATTACACATAATGATGGGCCGGCACCTTATTTCAGGATGGTATTGAAAAGGGAGATCCAAAAAGTATTCAAAGAGGAGAACATTGTAAGGGCGGATGGATCGCCTTATGACCTCGATCGCGATGGGCTGAAAATATATACCACGATCAATTATACCATGCAGAACTATGCCGAAGAAGCTCAGGCCGAATATATGCGCCAGCTGCAGGTACAGTTCAATAATCATTGGAAGGGATATAGCCTGTATAAAAGCATTAAAAACTTTAAGCTGTTGTTAGAACAGGGCATGCACCGGTCTGACCGATACAAGGCGGATACCTTGCAGGGCATGTCGGCTGATGAGATCAAAAAGGATTTTAATACGCCGACACAGGTTGACCTTTTTACCTGGAAAGGCGATACCACCATGACGATGAAACCCATCGACTCTATTGTGTACTCTAAATTGCTGCTGCGTAATTCGCTGATGAGTATGGACCCAACAACGGGCTATATCAAAGCATGGGTAGGCGGCATCAATTTCGAGCATTTTAAGTACGATCAGGTTAAATACGGCACGCGCCAGGTGGGCTCAACAGCTAAACCCTTTACTTATACAGTTGCAATAGATAACGGGTATTCGCCCTGCCTAAAGGTTGAGAATGTACCGGTTTCTATCCCGGTTGCCGGGCAACCCGATTGGATACCGAAACAATCATCCTACGACCTGCAGCCCGGATTTATTACTTTGCGTACGGCATTGGCTTATTCACAGAACTATATTGCAGCCTATGTGATGAAACAGGTAGGGCCTGAACCGGTAGTGAACCAGATCAAAAAAATGGGCATTACCAGCGAGGTAAACCCTTACCCTTCCATTTGCCTGGGAGCTTTCAATGCTTCAGTATTTGATATGACGGGTGCTTACTCGGTATTCGCCAACCATGGGATATGGACAGAGCCTACTTTTATATTACGTATTGAGGATAGAAAGGGCAACGTACTTTATACCCATAAACCCCGTGTAGTGCAGGCCATGAACGAGCAAACCGCTTATGTAATGACCTATATGCTAAAAGGTGTAATAGAAAACGGAACCGGCTCAAGGCTTACCTATAAATACCATATCACTAACCCGGTTGCCGGCAAAACCGGTACCACGCAGGATAACTCTGACGGATGGTTCATCGGTGCAACACCGCAACTGGTTACCGGTGTTTGGACCGGCTGCGAAGACCGCGATATCCACTTCCGCTCAACTACACTTGGCGAAGGCGCCAATACGGCATTACCTATTTTTGCTTTGTATATGCGCCGGGTTTATGCCAACCCTGAATTGGGGATAAAAAAGGATGTCGACTTTGACCTGCCAAAGGCACCATTGACCATTACCATCGATTGCGGGGCCTATGACCAGCAGCAACAGCCCGGCGAAAAGCCCGCTTCGGATGTAGAGAAGAAGCTGGGGTATTGATTGGTTGGGAAGTTAAAACGTTGTACCGATAACCATCGGGTTGCAGTAACGTTATAGTGATGTTTGTATTTACAGCAATTGGTTTTGGATGGCAAATAATTTTGACTACAGGGAGGCTTTAAAGAAAATTCCGCATAAGCCGGGGGTGTACCAGTTTTGGGATACCGATAAAGAATTGATCTATATCGGGAAAGCCAAAGACCTGCGCAACCGTGTAACCTCCTATTTTAACAACGACAACCAGTTTAATGCTAAAACCAAAGTACTGGTATCCAAAATACGCGATATCACTTTTACCATAGTTGATACCGAGATCGATGCATGGCTGCTGGAAAATGCAATGATCAAAAAGCATCAGCCACGGTACAACGTGATGCTGAAAGATGACAAGACCTACCCCTGGATCATCATCAAAAATGAAAATTTCCCGCGTTTGTTCTGGACCAGGAAGATCATCCGTGATGGCTCTAAATATTTTGGCCCCTATGCCTCGGTTAGTATGATGCATGCAATACTCGACCTGATCAGGGAAACCTACCCGCTACGCACCTGTAGTCTGCCGCTCAGCCGCCAAAATATCGACGCCGGAAAGTTTAAAGTTTGCCTGGAGTACCAGTTGGGTAACTGCAAGGGACCCTGCCAGAATTTTCAATCCGAAAGCGAATACGACCAGAGTATAACTGAGATCAAAGATATTTTAAATGGGAAGATCGGCGCAGTGCTTCGGAATATGAAGGCCGATATAGATGCAGCAGTATCCAACCTGAATTTCGAGCTGGCGCATAAACTCAAAAGTAAATTCGACCTGCTCGAGAAATATCAGAGCAAATCAACTGTCGTAAATTCATCCATTACCGATGTCGATGTATTCAATATCGCTTCCGACGAAAAATATGCGTTTGTCAACTTCCTGAAAGTGATGAATGGCACCATCATTCAAACTCAAACTATCGAGCTTCGTAAACGACTGGATGAGAGTGATGAAGAACTGTTAACCCTTGCGATATCCGAATTCAGAACACGGTATAACAGCCAGTCGAAAGAAGTTATTGTACCTTTTCATCCTGATATTGACGACGATCAGATCAGGTTTACGATACCTAAACAAGGCGAGAAAAAGAACCTGCTTGACCTGTCGCACAAAAATGTATTGTTCTTTAGGAAAGAAAGGATAGATCAATACGAAAAACTGAACCCCGAGATCCGGACCGAGCGTTTGTTGAGCAATATGATGAAGGATCTGCGGATGAACCAGCTCCCCCATCATATTGAATGTTTTGATAACTCCAACTTCCAGGGCAAATACCCGGTTTCGGCCATCGTCGTATTTAAAGATGGTAAACCATCAAAAAAGGATTACCGGCACTTCAATGTCAAAACCGTAGAAGGGCCGAATGATTTTGCTACGATGGAGGAGGCGGTATTCCGCCGTTATCGCCGTATGCTGGACGAAGGGGGCGAATTACCCCAACTGATCATCATTGATGGTGGCAAAGGGCAGTTGTCGTCGGCTTTAAAAAGTCTAAAATTGCTTGGGATCGAAAAACAAATGACGGTGATCGGCATCGCTAAAAGATTGGAGGAGCTATATTATCCCGGCGACCAATACCCCCTATATCTTGACAAAAAATCAGAAACGCTCAAGATCATACAACAATTGCGCGATGAGGCTCACCGGTTTGGTATCACTTTCCACCGCAAAAAACGCGACAAAGGAACACTGGCCACCGAATTGGAACTGATCGAAGGTATCGGCAAGACTTCTGCTGAAAAATTGCTCAAATACTTTAAATCGGTGAAAAAGATACGCGAAGCTACCGGCGAAGAACTGCAGGAGGTGGTAACTTTGAAGCAGGCAAATGCGATCAGGGCGTATTTTGGGGAGTTATTGCATTAAGGCTACTATCAACACACGTACCTGCCTTCTTGCGATTGCCTCGTCGCCTCCCCGCGCCAAAGTCTGCGCTGGCTCCTAGCAATTACAGGACTTTTACAACTTCCTGCACAAAAAAAAAGTCCCAAACCGTAGGGTTTGAGACTTCCTATATAAATTTCTTCAAATCAATACTGCCACAAATTCAGTTCCCAATCCATCAGCTCTTTTTTGATCCTTTCAGATTCAGCAAGCCTGTCGATACCCTGAGCGTAGTCTTTGATACGCTCGTCTCTATCGTTGGATACTTTAACAATGTAGCTGGTGAAGATACGTTTCAGGAAAATATCGTCGAAACTTAAGCCTGTGTTATCATTACTGCGGTTAACGGCTTCTTTGGTAGCCAGTATCGGGCGCAAATCAGGAAAACGTACCCAAAAAGCTGGTTGATAATCGAGGTTTAGTCCGTTTATCTTTTGCTTCTTCATTGGAGCGATACCGATGATGCGAGGTTCAAAAATTGAACGCTGGCGATCGAAAACCCAATCTTCCTTGATACGGAATTTGATGATACTGTCAGGGTTAAATTCACCCGGCTGCATCGTCGATCCTATCTTTTCACCTGTATTTTTATCGAACTTATCTACCAAAACGCTATCCGCCATTTGACCTTTAGCCTGAGCCGGGGTAAGCGGCTTGTAAAAAGCATCCCCATCCGGGTCGTTATCCTTATCAGGGGTTGCGTCATAAGCCGTTAATTCGCCTGCTGCAACTGCGTCCATGATGATGTCGATCAAACGCTGTTTAGGCGAAGCCAGAAACTGGTTCATCTTTTCACGTACATCTATCTCGCGCCAAACTCGTTTTACATAGGAAGCGTCCGATTCGCGGATATTGGCATACGGCATCGGTTTTGACAGCGTGATGTTGGTTTTTTTGAAATAACCATCTAACGGCCGGTTATATTTCTTTGCCGGAGCCGCTACTACCTGTTGCTTTTTTGTCGTATCTACAGCCGGCTTGGTAGCAGCCACTGGCTGGGTTTTAGCCGGTTTGGCTGCTGGTCGCCTTCTCCTGCGAGTGGTGTTCTGTGCGATGGCACTTACTGTAACCAGGCAAAGCAAAACGATCAAAAATCTTCTTTTCATATCCCTTTTAATTTGCAGATAATACTATCTGATCCAATCCGCGTTGTGAACCATCAGGACCAACTGCGACGATATTTTTAAATATTACAAAAGAACCCGGACTGATAGAATTCAACAACGAACGCATCGCTGGTGTAATATCCGGTCCGTTAGCGTCTAAAGCGATCGGGTCCTGGCGGGGTTTAACCACTACCAGTGTAAAACGTGTCACGTTAAATTTGGCATCAAAGTCAAAATTATCCAATTTAGCAAATACCCTGTCCTGCGCTTTGATATTTCCCGTAGCAACGGCACCGCCACTTTTACCCGCAAACTGCGGCTTTGGATCTGGTATACGTTTTACACGGAATTTGGTTGAGCCTAAGGTTAAATTTTTCCCTTCAACCGTACCTGATACGGTAACTACATCATTATCGCTCAAGGTAGTTACCCTGGCAACATAATGGCCAGCAGAACCAGATACTGAACCCTGCGCTATATTGATGCGTATATTTTCTTTTGGTATGCCAGGAGCAGAAACTGATAGTGGGTTATCAACACCGATATACAGTACATTCATTTTATCAGCAGAAACCACTGCCGAAGGTTTGGCAACTTCGTACTCACCTGAAATAGGATAAGGTTTTTCCGGGCCATCAACCTGTTTTACATATAAAGTACCTGTCCAGGTATGCTTACCCTCTCCGCTTGTAATTACAGAATATTTACCGATACCAGCGTTTGCAGGCACATTCTGTCCATCAACAACGATTCTTGGATTAGAATTTTGGTCGTAGGCGGTCAGGTATATATCCGCAGTATACGGCTGTCCGGCAATGATATAACTAGATGGAGCAACGCCAACGGCCTTGAACTGATTCAAAGTTACCTGTGCAACGTCGATCTCACCTAATATTCTTTTCACCGTTTGATTTTCAGCGCTTTTATTATCGGCCTGTATTTTTGCCAGCGTAGTTAGCGCAGCACCCAGAGGCACACCCTCACCAAAATTTGCTTCCTGCCAGGTTTTGTTGGGCTCACCAGTGCGGCCAGCAGGATCAGCAGTCTCTAAAGAAAAATCAATATCCTTACTTAATTTAGGACCAAGCAGTGCTAATAACTGCTTTTTAGTATTTTCAATCTTCGTTCTCAGTGTATCTGCTTTCTTACCATCGATCATCACGTGTGGTGCTATATCGAGGTTATCACGTGCATCAACGTCGTTGATCGTTGGGTTTATACCACCACCCGCTTTGATCAGCAGCGTACGCAAATTAGTGATATATTTATCCAGATCGCCTGTTAATGCACTTGCTTTTTCAGATCTGGTAAGCAATGCCTGAGCTTTCTCGGGCTGTTCTTTTAATTTTGTTGCTTTAAAGGCATCATACGTAGTCTTCAGACTCGTATTTACATCCTTTGTCGATTGATCAAGGCTGTCCTTAATATGCTTAAATGAATCAAGTAATTGCTCCGGTACGTTCAAGGCAATTAAGCCTAAAAGTACCAGGTACAATATACCTATCATTCGTTGTCTTGGGGTTTCTTTACCGCCGGCCATTTCCTATGAAATCTAGTTTTAAGGTTTTTTGTTAATTGTTAGGCGCGAGGCTGACTCATTGCCGACAGCATGTTACCATAAATAGAATTTAATGAACTCAAATTCTTGGCGAGTTTGGTAACCTCTGTTTTAAATGACTGTGAGTCTTCGAGCGATTCATTGAAATTCTGCATCGTCGTAGCCATA
>Ga0164297_10003960_pt1 | contig 13495 bp, 10 predicted proteins | sample GEODES058metaG_FD_113539 | JGI IMG/M metagenome (GOLD analysis project Ga0164297, IMG submission 113539) | Dystrophic lake water microbial communities from Trout Bog Lake, Wisconsin, USA - GEODES058 metaG | ecosystem: Environmental > Aquatic > Freshwater > Lake | place: USA: Trout Bog Lake... | reverse complement strand
TATCTCATCGATTACTTTTCTAGCTCTGCGAAAGTTTGTACTCGCAAATAAATATCGTTCGATGGTTATTGCCAACAAAAGAATTGCGGCAATAACCATTACGACATAGATTGCTTGGTGAAGAATTTCAAGCAATTATCAGAACTCCGTTGTGAAAGACATGCTCCAAAACCTAGGTGCTCCAACGTAGTAGGTAGGTGAGCCACCATTTTTAATTGCTGTGTTAACAGTAGGAAGGATATTGGATCCACTTCCGCTGTTGGCTATAAGGTATGAAGAATTTGTCAAGTTACTGATATTAAACCTTAGAGTTGGGCTCTTCAAAAACGTTGAAGATTCAAATCTGTAACCTGTGTCTAGATTCATGGTTGTGTAAGCACCGATTGACTCATCGTTCATCAATGTTGAGTATCTAAGACCTGTGTACTTAGCACTGAGCGCCGTTAAGAATGGTCCTGTAGTGTACTGAAGCATTGCACCAGCCATGATTCTTGGGGTATCAGGAAACTGTCTGCCAGTGGTGTTAAGAGTGATAGGTGCATTTGCTGAGGTCAGTGTATTAAAGTCACTGTTCAAAATACTGTTGGTGTAAGTAAATGATCCAAATCCACTCCAACCGTTAACTGGCTTTGTACCTGCCTGTAATTCCAAGCCACTCATTGTTGAACTTCCTACGTTCATGTCTGATACGGTTGCTGTAACGGGATTGTAGGACGAAGCAATTCTGTTTTGGAATTGTGTATAGAAGAGGGTTGCGCTTGCATTGAGCGTATCTCCTGCAAACTTATATCCACCCTCTGTGGTAGTAGAAGTTTCCTTTTGAATCGCTGTATTTTGAAGTGCGCAACCGCTAACTGTTCCGTTTACGTTAGAGGGTGATGTTCCAGGAGTGCAACTTGAGTTCACTGCAATGTTTGTAAGCACAAAGTTTCCAGGTGCTTTCATGCCCTCAGTAACGTTACCAAATATTTGTTCTTTGCTGTTCAATTTAAACCTTGCACCGATCGTAGGCAGGAATGAGTTGTAATCAACATTTACCTTGTAATCTATCGCATTGGGGGATGTTGGTCCGTTTGCTGCATAGTTGGTGAAGTTGCGACGCTCATCCGTGTATTTGATGCCAGGAATAATGTCCAATTGCTTGTTCACAGTGATTGTGTCTGTAATGAAGAAAGCAGAAGCAGTAGATATGGTGTTGTAGTTTCTATTTTCATAGAGTTGCCCGTTCGCAAGCGTGATTAGATTACTTGTGAGGAAGGGGCTTGCTATGTTGCCGTTATTGTCGACTGTAGTTGCTGGCTTTGTTTGAGTCTGATCAGCTCTCTCAACCCAGTAGCCTGCAATAATTTTCTGATTGTCTAGGTTCCAGTCTGCTTTAAAAGTTATACCTGGGCGCAGTGTCCTTGTGACTGAGCCTGAATATACACCGATTGAACTTGCACTATTTCCATAAGGATTGACGACAGTGGAGACTGCACCACCCTGGCTCACGTAGCTGTTTGGAGATGTTGACAATGTAGTTTGCTCAACTCCGCCAGTTCCATATCCAAACCAATAATAGGGCTCAGCACTGAGAGTTAACTTTTCATCAATTCTGGTTTGAAGTTTTGAAGTGTAGAGGAAGTTTTGGAATGGATTGATTGAATACCCATAATAAGTAGTTGTGGGTGAGCTGGTGCTAAAAGCTGTTGAGTCAGATGTGGAGCTGTGTTGCGGAATGACGTTGCTGTAGTCCATGTTTGGATTACTTGCAAACTGAGCTTTTGTTAAAGCCATGTAGTTGTTATTTGTAGCATTGTTGTAAAGCAGATTCTGCGTCAATGTTGTACTTGAGGAAACTTTGGTTTCAATTCCCAAATCAACGTGATCTCTAACCGCACTACCGTAGCCTTTGAATTTATTAGCTTCTGCGTTTGAGTAGGATACAAAGAATTTAGTACCTAGGCCAGCAAGCCATCCAGAATCGAGTCTAACAAATGACTTATGAAACTGCAGATCTCCAAATGACTCTGATATTTTTCCGCCACGTTGGTCCTTAGGTCCGCAAGAAACGATTCCGATATTTCCGCCTGATGCTTCCACATGGGGGGAGTCAACGTCTGCTGAACCTTGAGTTACAAATATTTCACATAAGTTCTCACTATCTGTGTACTCTTGTGGGTAAACGGCAAAGTTTCCTGAATCATTTACGGGGGCACCGTTGATGGTGAATCCGATTTGATCACTGTTGAAGCCGCGGATTCTTAAGTTTCCACCAAAGAGTCCTGTTGAGTCATAACTTGACGCGTTTACGCCAGGCATTAAATTAAGCAACTGATAGGGGTTGCTTGTTGACATAGCCTTATCAATTGCAGCCTTGGTTACAGTACTACGAGCTTTAACGCTATCATCATCAATCATGTAGCCAGCACCTAACTCATCTCCTTGGCCTGCGATATTAACTGTTCCAATATCTGATGAGGCCACCTGCGCCATTGAGTGGGTTACTACACCACTCAAAACGAGTAAGGCTGTTAGCTTTTTCAAGCCAAATTTGGTTTTAGCTGTCGTCATGGTTTTACTCCAATAAAAAAAGAAAAATGGTTAATTGGTGATCAGTGAATATTTCAAATTTGCAATGAATCGATGAGACTCTTCAGACGGAAAGGATTTTTCAGGAAAGGGAGGGAAGGTCGCAGACTTAATTGTTTTTAAAGCATCGCCGTCCAAGATGTTGGAGCCAGAACTCAGACTTATTCCGCAGTTGGTCAATTCGCCTCTCCGATCGAGTTCAAGCCACACCTTGACAGTGCCCTCAGGGTGAGAAAGTCTTGCTTCTCGGGAAGTGGGATATCTTTTATTTTTTTCCAAAACCCCTAAGATGATTGCTTCATATGAGTGAGAGGCCGAAGTGTCAATTTGTTTGACAGGTTCTTGGGTGGTAGTTTTCTCGTTTGGAGCGACACTTCTTTCTTGCTTGTTTTCTTGCATACTTGAATGCATTTTTGAAGTTGCGGCTAAATCGGTGTTCTCAGACGTTTTACTTGATTCAACAACCGGTGAATGAGTGGGTTGAACGACATCGTTTTGACTTTTTAAGGGTTGACTCTTGACTTCTTTTTGGGGTGTAGGTTGAACCAATTGCTTGAGTTGTTTTCTCTCCTCTACAGGGCGGGGAGGGAGCTCTTCAGGTTCACTGACAATGTTAAAAAACTCAGTCTTGGTAATATTATTGTGAACACTGTTCAATGCTTGGACTAAAAATACTGCAGCCAGTAAACTCATCAAGCAGGAAGATACCCAGGATATTTTCTCCCTTTGGATGTATAGCGTCTGACTAAGCTGGTTTTCCATTATTGTTTTTTGGCAGCAATAGTTAAAGAGTCAACACCTTCTGCCTTTAAGACGTCCATCACGTCAACCAATCGTTGAATTTTGGCTGACTCGTCACCATTGATGATGATTGCCAACTTGTTGTTCTTGATTTTTAAATCTGCAATGTATTTTTTAAACTCTTCAAGTGTTGAAAAACTTGTCTTATCAACCTGTATTTCGTTATTTTGAGAAATACTAACGATCAGCCTCTTTGGAGGGGTATCAAGTTTTGCTTCGCTAGAAATAGGTAATTTTGCTTTTAGCCCAAGAGCCGAGATGGTGTTAAGGCTGATCAAAACAAAGAAAACCAGTAAAAACATCATGACATCAATCATGGGTATGATCTCAATCCGGGTTCTCTTTCTGACGGTGTCGGGGAAGCGCCTCATTTATTTTTATGTCATATTCTTAAAGAGTTAAATGCTAACTTTGTGATGTGTAAATCACGTGTCTAATTCTTTAAAGTTTTATGACACCGGATGAGTTACAAATTTGTAATATGATTGTTACTAATTATTATTAATAATGATGTTTATGAATAAATTAAAACTTTTTAATCCAAACAGACAGTTGGCGTCATTCGTCACAGCTATGTCCATTTTGGTGCTCTCGAGTATTTCAATGAGTCTTGCACAAAGTGTGGGCACATTACCCGTTGTCCCTCAACCTCAGCACAAGCCACTTGTTGTCTTAATAAGCATCGACGGGTACAGAAATGACTACATGAGTCGTGGATTCACACCAACTCTAAAGCGTCTTGCAGATGCGGGTACGTATGCGGATAACTTTACGCCGGTATTTCCATCGATCACCTTCCCTAACCATTACTCACTGGTGACTGGTTTGTATCCAGATCATCACGGGCTTGTGAACAACACCATGCAAGATCCGTCTAAGACCAAACAAATATTTAAACTCTCTGATAGGGAATCTGTTACCAACCCGTTTTGGTATGAGGAGGCTACTCCCATTTGGATTTCTGCAAAGCAGCAGGGAAAAATCGTATCGACCCTATTTTGGCCAGGAACGGAGGTCCTCAACCACGGCCTGCGCCCTGATGACTGGCTAAACTATGATGACAACATGAGCTCGGATAAACGTGTCGACCAGTTATTAGAATGGTTAAATCGGGACGAGTCTAAAAGAGCTGATTTTGCAACGCTTTATTTCTCAGAGGTTGATCATACGGGGCACGAATTCGGTCCTGATGCTTTGGAAGTCAACGAATCTTTAAAAAGAGTGGACGCAGCTATTGAGCGATTTGTCAAAGGCTTAGAGAGGTTGGACCTACTGAAGGACACGACTTTCGTTATTACATCGGATCACGGTATGGCTCATGTTGCACAAGACCACATCATCAATTTATCAATGGTGCTCGAGAGTACAAAATCTGCTAAGTTAGTATGGATGGGCCCAGTCGCTGGCTTTAATGTTGAAAGTGTTGACGTAGAGCCAATGCTTGAGCGTCTTAAGGCCTATCCACACATGAATTGCTGGCATAAATCCAAGATTCCACCTGAGTATCATTTTGGAACTCACCGACGCATACCCGGTATTTTCTGTCTTGCAGATGTTGGGTGGTCTATCCTCCCCAATTCGAGCATGAAGGTGATTCCTGGTATGCATGGATATGATGCCAGAGCCAAGGAGATGCAAGGGCTTTTCATTGCTTCAGGTCCTGGTGTAAAAAAACAAACCTTAGCTGTTGTAAACAATATAGATGTTTATAGTTTTTTGGCTCGACTAATAAAGATCAAACCCGAGCCCAATGATGGTGAGGATATCTTGTTTAAGCAAATCATGGATTAAAAGGCCGTTGTTGTAAATTTTTATTTAATCCAAAAAAATCCATCACCCGCAGTTAAATGCAAGTGATGGAGTTGAGATTAGAAGGTAGCTATTTCAAATCAGAAGTTAACGTTATTGCCGCCTTTTAATTTAAGAATTTCCCTGGCCTCATCAGGTGTTGCAACTTGTAATGAGAGGCCTTCAATAATATTTTTCATACGCGTAACTTGGGCAGCATTGGTTTTAGCCAAATTACCTGGTCCGTCCCAAAGGGAGTCCTCTAAGCCAACTCGCACATTGCCGCCCATAGAGGCTGACATAGTTGCAATTGGTATTTGGTTCTTTCCTGCTCCTAATACGGACCAAACGTAGCTGTCCCCAAAAAGTCTATCTGCTGTTCGCTTCATGTGCATGACGTCTTCTGGGTGGGGGCCAATACCTCCTAGCAGTCCAAATACAGATTGAATCAGGAAAGGGGCTTTAATTAAACCTCGATCAATAAAATGGGCTGCAGTGTAGAGGTGACCTATGTCGTAACACTCAATCTCAAATCGAGTTTGGTTATCACTGCATGACTCAAGAATGTGTGCAATATCTTTAAATGTATTTTTAAAAACTCGGTCATCACTACCCGCTAGGTAAGGAACCTCCCAGTCATACTTGAATTTGGAGTACCTGTTAAGCATTGGGTATAGACCAAAATTCATAGAGCCCATGTTAAGTGAGGCAACTTCGGGTTTGAAGTAGTGGGCTGGCTTAAGACGCTCTTCAATTGTCATATTGGGTGCCCCACCTGTTGTGAGGTTGATCACAACATCACTGGCTGCTTTGATTTGTGGGAGAAATAGTTTAAAGAGCTCTGGATCTTGAGAGGGTTTTCCGTTGTGGTGCTCCCTAGCATGTAGGTGCACGATAGAGGCACCAGCCTTTGCGGCACCAATCGCAGCTTCTGTGATTTCTTCTGCCGTTATTGGCAAGTACTGTGACATCGTCGGCGTGTGAATCGCGCCGGTTACAGCGCAGGTGATGATGACTTTACGTGACATTTTCTTCTCCTCAGTGTGTTGGTATGCTGTGCGTTTTATGTTTTGATCTTTTGATCTATTTTCTATTTAGGCTGTTCTTGTTGGTGCTTCATTAGCGCCATCAGTCGGTTGTCTCTCCACCTGGAGCGTTCATTTATCTTATCTTGGTCAAGCAGTTTTCTTCTTTCGTCCTCAATTTTCTTGATCACAGAGGCATCCCAAGAGTTGTCTTTTTGAGTTTTAGAGACATCCGCATAAGTCTGGCCGTATCTAGCTGCGTAATCGGTCACACCGGCGGGTGCGTTCAGATCAATCGTCTCAAAGGGGCCCATGAATGACCATCTGAGTCCTAGCCCGTACTTCATGACTTTATCTAGGTCTGCAGAGCTCGCATAGCCTTCCTCATACAGGTTGAGCATTTCATTGAGCACGGCTCCTTGGACTCTATTAAGGAGGAAGCCGTGTATTTCTTTCTTAACAAGCACGGGCTCTTGTTTGACTGCGGCGTAAAAGTCCATGGCAAAATCAACTGCCTGCGAAGATGTCCAAGGCGCAGGGCTCACCTCAACAAGCGGAATTAGATAGGGCGGATTGGTTGGATGGGCAACCATACATCGCGAGCGACCTTTTAGTTTCTCCGTGAAAAGTGAAGTGGGTAGCCAAGATGTTGAGCTTGCAAGAATTGCGTCCTCAGGAGTTAATCTGTCTAATTTAGCAAAAATTTCAAGTTTGGCTTCAACAGTTTCTTTGATATTTTCTTGAACCAACACAACACCTGCACACGCTTCCTCTAGAGTTTCAACGGGATAAATACGGGCAAGAATTTCAGAAACTTCTTCACTTAGAAGCCCAAATTTTTCTTTATCCTCAAGAAGTGCTTTGATAAGAGACAAGCATTCATTTAAAGCTTGTTTGCTTTGATCAAATATTTTGACCTCTACGCCTGCTCTTGCAAATACGATGGCCCAGGCTCTGCCTATGAGGCCAGAGCCAATTACTGCTACTTTTGCTTTGTTTAAATTTATCATTGAACTAGTGTCTCCACGTTAGCGTCTACTGAAAGGCTTTGTCCAGTGATGTTAGATCCAGCACTGGAACAAATAAATACGATTTGGCTTGCAATATCATGCGCAGTCACCATTCTTCTTAAGGATACTCTTTGTAACGCTCTTTCTCGCATCTCTTCTAATGTGATCCCAAAACTTTCTGCTTTTGCTGAGAGGACCCTGTCTTGTCTAGGACCTTGTACGATACCTGGCAAAATTGCGTTGACCCGAATGTTATCGGGCCCCAACTCCATGGCCCAAGTTTGGGTAAGTCCAATAACTGCAAATTTAGTTGCTGAGTAGGGTGTTCTGAGCGGGAAACCGTGACGCCCAGCCGCTGAGGAGATGTTAACGATACTTCCCCCCTTTGCGTTTTTAATAAGCGGCACTGCGTACTTAGCACACAAAAATGAACCAGTTAAATTAACATCTACTGTGTCTTGCCAATCCTTGAGCGAGGTGTCCTCTAACCTTGCTGTGGGTCCGGCAATGCCTGCGTTGTTGACCAAGATGTTTAATTTGCCCCAACGCTTTTGCATTTCACCGAATAATTGACTCACCTCCGCTTCCTTAGAGACATCGGTAAGTCTTGTATGCACTGATGGAAATTCTTCTTTGACTTTTGCTAGTGCCTCAGTATCAATGTCGCAAACTTGGACCTCGGCTCCTTGGGCTAGTAGAGCCTTTGTAATTGCTAGACCAATTCCTTGGGCACCAGCAGTTACCAGGGCAAATTGTCCAGTCAAATCAAGAGAGATGGGCGATTGGGGTTTTACATCCATAGTATTTTCTTTCTATATTCTAAATCGTTCAGTAATTCGCTTGCAGGGCCAGAGTGAAATACTTGACCGCGTTCAAGTGCAAAGACCCGGTCAGACAAAGCCAATACCAAATCAAGGTTGTGTTCAACAATCAAGATTGAGATTTCACTTCTTAAAAGATTGAAGACTGTAAAGAGCTCATTCACCACTGCTGGAGCTAGGCCTTCAAAGGGTTCATCCAGTAAAAGTAGTTTCACATTACCGGAGAGGGCTCGAGCGACTGCAACCATTTGTTGCTCGCCACCGGATAAATAGTCCGCTGCAACTGTCATCCTCTCTTTGAGTCTGGGGAAGTATTCCAATATTTTTTCTTCGCTCCAGATGGTGCCCCCAAGACTTGGATTAACCCTGTTCATTCTCCCTAAGGCCAAATTCTCTTTGACGCTCATCCCAGCAAACAAGCCACGACCTTGGGGTACGTAGCCAATTCCAATTCGGGCAATATCTGCAGCGCTCATCCCCTTCAGCTCTTGCCCCTCAAAATCTATGGTTCCGCTGCTTGGGCTCACCAATCCTGTAATGGTTTTTAGCAACGTCGATTTACCTGCTCCGTTGCGACCCAAAAGAGCAACAATTTCACCTTTTTTTATATCTAGGCTTGCTTTGTTCAAAATATGACTTTTACCGTAATAGGTATCTACTTGCTTGAAACTCAACAGGACTTGGGATTGTTGGAGCTCTTTTGATCTGATCTCAACTTGTGGCACACCGCTGCCGGTATAGAGTTGTTGGACTTGTTGATTGTTTCTCACCTCATCAGGTGTACCCGTCATGAGAACAGACCCCTCATTCATAACTGTCACCAAGCTTGAAAAGCCCAGGACTCTGTCAAGATCGTGTTCAACGATTAAGACTGGAATATGCTTTTGAATGGTAGTGATGAGATTGGATACTCTGTCTCGTTCTTTTGCCGCAAGTCCTGCAAGCGGCTCATCCAACATCAGTATGGTTGGGTGTCCGCACAGTGCAATACCTAGGTCAACAATTCTTTGTCCGCCGTAGGAGAGATCACCAGCGAGCGAGTGCTCTATACCTTCAAGCCCTAGGTATTTAACAATCTGCATCGTCTTTTTGTTAATTTCATCTTGAGTGTGGGTGTCTACCCAAATGTTAAAACCACCAGGGTACCTGGAGGCAACAGCCAAGCGAAAATTCTCAAAAATACTCAGTCCTTTAAATAAATTTGTGATTTGAAAAGACCTTGCAACACCTGACTGACTGATTTCATCTGCTCTGAGGTTGTTTAAAGATTCGCCGTAAATTTTGACACTGCCGTGGTCCGGCGTAAACATGCCAGTGATGAGATTGAAAGTGGTGGTTTTTCCTGAGCCGTTAGGACCAATGAGTGCGTGAATGCCTTTGTCTAGAGTGAAGTGACAGTCCTTGACTGCAAGCACACCTCCAAATCTCTTACCCAGATGAGACACGGTGAGGGCCACTCCGGTTTTATGTAAAGGTTGCAAGAATGCAGGAAACTCCAGGTCAGTGTAGATTTTGCGAGCACTCATCGCGGCTTCTAAATCTTCTTGCTTGACAAAACGTTTCTTAAACTCAGCTATGACACCAACAATTCCTTTGGGTGAAAATATGATGAAGCCCACAAACATCAAACCAAAGTAGAGTAGCCAGTTTGGGGTCCAGATTGAGACGAACTCTTTAAAAAACACAAAGAAAAAGGAGCCAATTAAAGGACCTAGGAGGCTGTGCATTCCTCCGATCACAACGATTGCGAGTAACTCTCCAGAGAACGCAACAGAGGTGGGATCAGCAGAGGCAAACCGCATGTGAAACGTCATCAAAGCCCCAGCAAAGCCTGTGATCGTTGATGAAAGGATAAAAACTATCAGTTTGTAGCGTTGAATGTTGTAGCCTTGAAACTGTGCCCTTTGTTGGTTTTCTCTAATGGAGACGATCACGTGTCCAAAGGGTGAACGAAGTAAGCGCCAGACCAAATAAAGGACTGCCAGACCAATTAAGCTGACGAGCAAAAGGTAGTGAGTGCTTTGCCCCAACTCAAGTACTCCAAGGCTTGGTCTAGTCAGGTTGCCAATCCCGTTTTCGCCCCCAGTTAGCTCAGTCCAGCGAAATGCAACCGTGTAAGTTAACGCTGAGAAGGCGAGCGTTAGTAGTGAGAAATACACGCCTCTTCGAATCAATATCAAGGAGCCAACGATTAAGGAAAGCAGTGCAATAAAGACCGTTGCAAATAGGATGGGAAGAAATATTTGCTGATCAAACCAGCGTTGCTGAGAAAGGGCTGCCGCGTAGGCTCCCAGGCCAAAGAAGGCACCGTGACCAAATGAGGTCAGCCCTGTGTAGCCGACCAACAAGTTAAGTCCCAGAGCTGCAATAGAGTAGATCACGATATCTATTGAGCTACTTGGGGTCAGACCCAGGAGGTTCATCAGCAAAGGAGCCAACGATAGAATTAAAAAACCTAATATTAATTCAGAGTGTTTTTGCAGGACTGTTTGTGTTCGTATCATTATTCAAATCTTTCAATCCGCTCGCCAAGAAGTCCTCTTGGACGTATCAATAAAATCACGATCATGAGAATGTAAATAGACGCCTCTGATGCGGGAGGGTAAAAGTAAGTGGTAACCCCCCTTACTACTCCAACTAAAAGGGCTGCAAGTACAACCCCCCAAAAGCTACCCAAACCACCAATCACCACAACAACAAATGCAGAGGTCATGATCTCAGAGCCCATGGAGGGATGAACACCCGCAAGGGGAGCGAGCAATACACCTGCTAATGATGCTAATGCAACCCCTATAACAACCACGCCGGTCATGTATCTTTGAAGGTGAATGCCAAGCACTGCGACCATATCGGGACGCTGTGTTCCTGCTCTGACCACACGACCAAATGCAGTTTTATTCAGCAAGAGCCAAACACAAAAGAGAACCAAGAACACGACTGCGAGCATGAGCAGTCTGTATTTAGAGTAGATAAAGTCACCCAACACCACTTGCCCCTTTAGTGCTGAGGGGATGATGAATTGCAACGGGGTTGAGCCCCAGATCATTCGGATAACTTGCTCAATGACCATGGCCATACCAAAGGTCACCAACAAGCTGAGGATGGGATCTTTTTGGTAAAAGCGTCTGAGTATTAGGCTCTCAAATAATGCACCAAAGATACCCACAAGTACGGGGGAGAGTATAAGTGCACCAGTAAAACCAAATTGCTCGGTGAGCATCACTGCAGCATAAGCGCCCAGTGCATAAAAAGCACCATGGGCTAGGTTGACGACTCCACCTAAACTAAAGATCAAAGAAAGCCCAAGTGCGATGATCAGGTAGTAGCCACCGACTAACAAACCGTTTAAGACTTGTTCAATAAAAAAAATTAGTTCCATAGGCCTTGCTGAGTATTGAATGCAAAGCGAGTCTTCAACGATTGTGCAATCAACGCTTTAACAGTTCTCTTTATTTTGTATTGAGCCCTGATCTTTAAAATTTTTCAGCTTTTAAAGATCAAGGTTATATTGATTTTTTCTAGGTTCCGAGAGGGATTTGTTACTTGGGGGAGCTCAGGATTTGGGGGCGCCTTTAGCAGGCGTCTCCAAGCCCTTTTTATTTCCCCCCTCTGTGCCTTTTTGAATTAGCTAAAAGTACAGTTGTTTTCAGTCTTCGTTGGAGCAATGATGTCCAAAGGCTCATTCGCACTTGGTACTGATGATCCAACCTGAAGGAAGTCCCACTTGTCTTTAGCCGCTCCCTTGGCTTTGGGTGTCATGGTATACATTTCCTGGATCAACTGGTGATCCCATGATCTGAAATATCCTTTCCTTGTTTTTAGGACATCGAACTGAGCACCTTTTTCCATGTAATCAATGACCTTTAATGAGTCGGTCGATTTAACTGCATTCATAGATTCGGCCATAATTTTGAGCACCAAATAATCTCCCCAGGCTTGGTTTTCTGGTGGTTTACCGTTTCTCTTAACAAACTCGGTTACGAAGGCTTTGGAGCTTGCTGAATTTACATCATGATGCCAAGGTACGGGCCAAGTGCCAAGGAAGTTATCAGCTCCCGCACCCCAAGCGAGTGCCGTATCAAAACCAAATCCAGCAACCGTGAAGGGCAGCCCGTACTCAGAGTACTGTTTCATAAAACTAGTGATCTGAGTTCCAGATAAGTTGGAGATGACAACATCAGGTTTGGCTTGTCTTATTTTGAGCATATACGCTGAGTAATCCGTTGCATCTGTCGGAACCTTGTCCTCACCAGACTCTTGGCCCCCGTTTGCCGCAAGGAAGGTGCGAGCAACACGAGTTAAGTCATGTCCAAACGCGTAATCTGCGGTCAGGAAATACCATTTCTTGCCTTTGACTAGGCCTTGTTGAAGAAGGGCACGACCGCAGGTATGAACATACATAGAGTTTGCGCATTCAACGTGAAACATGAATTTGTTACAGTTCTTGCCGCGCAACTCGTCGGAGTTACCGCCTGTGTTGATAAATATTTTCTGATTCCTCGCTGCGACCTGGCTGATCGCAAGAGCAGAGGCCGAGTTGATCTCACCCAAGATGCAGTTAACTCCGTCCCGCTCAAACATACGTTGAGCTTTGCTGGAGGCGGTTGCAGGGTTTACTGAGTCCTCTGAGATAAGCTCAATTTGGCGACCCAAAATACCGCCTGCTTTGTTAACTTCATCAACCGCTTGTTTGATACCCATGGTCCCGTATTCGCCTAGGGGCCCTAAAAATCCCGTTAAAGGCGTTAAGTGTCCGATTCTTATTTTGTCGGTTTGAGCTTTGACAATTGCAGGAAATCCCAGTGTTGAGATGGCTCCAACAACTCCAGCATTTAGGATGTCACGACGTTTTGAGAAAGGTGCGTTCATAATTGTCTCCTGGTTAAATCAATTAATGTGTTTTGATCTTTGATCAAATATATTTCTATGTAACAATTAAGTCAATCAAATATGGACGGTATTTACCCTAGTCAATATGAATGAGTTAATTGCGATTCAAAAAATTGAGCATGAAACCATGTCTCAAAGAGTTTATAAAGATCTTAGAGAGTTAATTATTGGGGGAAGGGTGGAGCCTGGGCAAAAGCTAACTTTGAAATCATTGGCCGATGCACTGGGTACCAGTCAAATGCCGGTTAGAGAAGCGCTCAGACAACTTGCTGCAGAGGGGGCCCTTGAGTTCTTACCCAACAAGTCGCTTAGAGTTCCTTTGATGACCAAATCTAAATTCACAGAACTCTTGCTGATTAGAAAGGAGTTGGAAGGGTTAGCTATTGAGCAAGCAGCAAGCAAAATCACCTCAGAAGAGTTGATTGAACTTGAGAAAAATCACGCTATTTATCTGAAAGAAATTGGGAAGAAAAAACCAGATGCAAGCGTCGCTATTGAGGCAAATATGAAGTTACATTTTGCAATCTACCGAGCGGCAAAACTTCCCACTTTATTGAACATTATCGAGGGACTTTGGTTGCAGGTTGGG
>Ga0164297_10003959_pt1 | contig 13497 bp, 17 predicted proteins | sample GEODES058metaG_FD_113539 | JGI IMG/M metagenome (GOLD analysis project Ga0164297, IMG submission 113539) | Dystrophic lake water microbial communities from Trout Bog Lake, Wisconsin, USA - GEODES058 metaG | ecosystem: Environmental > Aquatic > Freshwater > Lake | place: USA: Trout Bog Lake... | reverse complement strand
AGCAGAAGGAGTGAGAAACATCGGTCTATGGGATGAAAGGTATTGCAACATAGGATTTCAAGAATACGATTATTTCACCAGAGCGGTCATCTATAATGGAGAGTTTTCAAGCATAAACGATATCGGAAGCTTTCATCGAAACGATTGGAACTCATGCATTAATGTCACTGAACATGTTATAAGAGATGCTATTAAGAATAATAATCATGAAAAGTCTCAAGCTTATCATGAAATAAGTAGAAATTTCTTTAACTATAAATGGGGATTTGATGTAGATGTTAGAAATAAAAATCCAGATTTTTGGAACTGGGCTATAAGCCACATAAAAAAATCAGTTTCTCCTAATTTTATCTTTTATCCATATTTCGAAAAAGATATCTACGGGTTGATAGATAAAAACTATATTGTATGATAAAAGTTTGGTATGCAGATTTTTGGGGAAGTTTCAACCCGTATGACAATTGGTTCTCTAGAGCTTTTCTTGAAGGACTCGACTATAAAATAGATCCTATCCCGGACGTGCTTATTTATAGTACTTTTGGACAAAATCATAAACGTTACAGTTGCAAGAAAATACATTGGACTGGTGAAAATACTAGGCCTCCTCTACAAACTGCAGATTTTTCATTTGGATTTGACTACATAGAGTCAGATAAATACATGAGACTTCCTCTTTATGTGATAGAATACTGGAACGCAATAAACGAATGGAAATTTCCAGGAGATTATGATGCTTGTCTTCTCAGACCAAAGCAAAAACCTAAGCATACCAAGTTTTGTGCTTTCATATACGGTAATAGCTTCAAAGGAGTTAATCACTGGGGAAATTATCAGGATGGTGTCGAAAAAAGAATCAGAATGTTTGAGAAATTGAATTCTAAGAAAAAAGTTGATTCTTTAGGTTCTGCTCTTAATAACACTGGGACTTTTATTTCCCCTGAGTTGCCAAAGATCAACTGCATCTCAGATTATAAATTTACTTTTGCAATAGAGAATAGTTCAGGAGACGGATACGTCACCGAAAAAATCATGGATCCCATGATTGCACACAGTGTTCCTATCTATTGGGGATCTTCTAGTATCAAGAAAGATTTTCAAGGAGGATTCCTGAATCTTCATGAAATCGATGAAGATGATGCGATAGAAACGATTTTGGAAATGGACGCAAAACCTGAACTATACGAAGAACTCTATTTTCAGCCTTACATGGAAAAGATGAGTCAGTATTTCGATATTGAAATCTACAAGAAAAAAATTAGAGAAATATGCGCATAGCAGTATGTCTGAGTGGACAGCCTCGCTTTCTTTCTCTGTGCCTTCCTGGGATTAAAAAGTATCTGGTAGAAACTAATCAGGCAGATGTTTTTGTGCATACTTGGTGGAATCCTTCAGATGTCGGACGTTTTCATGACACTTCTATTCCCTATCAATTTGCTACAGTAGGTTCAGTAGAATCGGATGTGTCAGAGAAGTTGCAAAGTTTATCTCCTGTCAAGATGGAGATAGATCTTCCTAAAGAATTTGAACTAGCATCAAGACTACGATATGCATCCACTGCTAGACCCAATTCTTTATGCTCTAATTTTTATTCTCAGCATAGAGCTATAAAACTTAAGGCAGAATATGAAAAAGAAGAAGGATTTGTATACGATGCCGTGATTAGAGCTAGATTAGATTTGGCATATGAAGGACCTGTCTGCGTCTCTGAGATAACTCATGATCTCAGAGAATATTTAGTACTAGCATCTATATGGCAAGATAAGAGACAAGCGATGATTCCGGGTTTAGGAGATTATACAATGGACGATAATATTGTGATCTCTTCATCTCCAAACATTAATAAATACGGCGAAACTTATCAGAGAATGCAAGAGATCAATGATGTGATCAACCCTCCATTTGCAGAAAACTATTTAGGATGGAACTGTAAAAAAATCAATCATCTTAAAGTCGAAACATGGAATTTTCCCGTGGAGATCATGCAACGTGTCATCAACAATAATAGATCTGTAAGATAAACATGAAAATAGCAATAGTTACAGGAAGTAACGGTCTTATTGGATCTCAGTCAGTAAGTTTTCTTTCCGTGAAGAATTTTAAAGTCATCGGAATTGATAATGACATGAGATCTTATTTTTTCGGGGAAGATGCTTCAACCAAAGAAACTGAAGAATCTCTGAAGTGGGATTTTCCTAATTTCAGGCCTAGACAAATAGATATCAGAAACTATAAGCATCTTGAAGAGATTTTTTCTCTTTACAGAGATAGAATTGAGATAGTGGTACATACTGCAGCTCAACCTTCGCATGACTGGGCAGCTAAAGAGCCCCTTACCGATTTTGGAGTCAATGCATTAGGTACTCTGAATCTTTTAGAATTGACAAGACAATATTGTCCTAAATCAACGTTTATCTTCACATCTACTAACAAAGTTTATGGTGACACACCCAATAAGCTTTCAGGAATAGTAGAAGAAGATAAACGTTACCAGCTTTACGATGTGTCTGGCAACAAAGGATCCATAGACGAAACTATGAGCATAGACAACAGTTTACATTCTGTCTTTGGAGCTTCTAAAGTAGCAGCAGATGTGATGGTACAAGAATATGGAAAATATTTTAAGATGAATACTGTCTGTTTCAGAGGAGGATGTCTCACTGGCCCTAAACATAAAGGAGCCGAACTTCATGGATTTCTCTCTTATCTTATCAAATGCATAGTCAATCATAAACCCTATACAATCTTTGGATACAAAGGAAAACAAGTAAGAGATAACATTCATTCTTTGGATTTAGTTAACATGTTCTGGCATTTTCATTCAGATCCAAAACAGGGTGCGGTCTATAATGTAGGTGGAGGAATCGACAACTCTATTTCCATACTGGAAGCTATTGATGCAGTGAACGACATTTGCAGAGAAACAGTTCCGGGATGGAAAGAATGGAAATCTTACACTATTTCCGATCAGCCTAGAGCAGGAGATCATATCTATTACGTTACGGACCTTTCCAAGTTTAAGAAAGATTTTCCATCATGGACAGGCCTATCTGTTACATTGAAAGCGATTCTGGAAGAGATGGTCCATAATGAACTAAAATTTTTATAACTATGTACGCTTTTCACCCAGAATTAGAAAATGACATACTCAAGCTGTCGGGCAATAAAAGAGACGGATTCTTTATTGACATAGGAGCACATAATGGAATAGATGGCAGCAACACCAAATATTTGGAAGAGCTAGGATGGTCAGGAATTTGCATAGAACCTCATCCTCTTGTTTTTGAAAAATTGAAAGATAATAGATCCTGCGAAGTCCTGAATTGTGCTATATGGGATAAGGATTGCAAAGTCAATTTTATGGCCATCTCAGGTTATCCTGAGATGTTAAGCGGAATCATAGAATGTTACGATTCTCGACACATGAACAGAATACAGAATGAGATTCGTCAGTATGGAGGAAGTAGCATCACTGTGGAGATAGATGCAAAGAGATTCAGTTCAGTAGTGAAAAATAAATGTATAGATTTTCTGTCAGTGGACACTGAAGGATCTGAACTGGATATCTTGAATAGCATAGATTTTTCGGAATACGATATAAAAATTGTATGTGTAGAAAATAACTTTGGAAATCCCTCGTTCGGAGATTTTTTTTCAGCACGAGGATTTGTCTACCACAACACATACTTGAATTGCGATCAACTTTTTTATAAAATCTAAATAAATGAAAACAGCACTTGTCTTAGGAGCCGGAGGTTTTATTGGTAGTCATCTAGTAAAAAGGCTCAAATCTGAAGGTTATTGGGTCAGAGGAGTTGACGTCAAATTTCCAGAGTTTTCGAAATCTGCAGCTGATGAGTTCCTATCTTACGATCTCAGAGATGTTCGAAACGTGGAAGCTATCATGAGATTGGAAACTCATAAAGGCATTCCTCTTCGTTTCAGTTACTTGAAACAGCCTTTCTCAGATGAGACTCCCTTTGACGAAGTCTACCAGCTAGCAGCTGACATGGGAGGAGCAGGATACATCTTTACAGGAGACCATGATGCAGCAGTCATGCACAACTCTGCTACTATCAATCTCAATGTAGCAGAGTCAGCTGTGCACCACGGAGTCAAAAAACTTTTCTACTCTTCTTCGGCTTGCATGTATCCTTCTCATAATCAGGAAGATCCGGAGAATCCAAACTGCAAGGAGTCCTCGGCGTATCCTGCTAATCCGGATAGTGAGTACGGTTGGGAAAAACTCTTCTCCGAGAGACTCTACTTAGCTTATCACCGAAACCGAGGATTGAACGTTAGGATAGCAAGATTCCATAACATCTTTGGTCCAGAAGGCACCTGGAAAGGTGGAAAGGAAAAAGCTCCTGCAGCTATCTGCAGAAAAGTAGCTGAAGCTCCTCATCTGACAGGTGAAGTTGAAATCTGGGGTGATGGAAAACAGACTCGTTCCTTTCTTTACATCGATGAGTGCCTGGATGGAGTCAGAAAATTGATGGAATCCGATTTCATGGGTCCGATCAACATCGGTTCGGAAGAGATGGTGTCCATCGATCAGCTCGTTGAAATTGCAATTGACGTTTCCGGAAAATCGTTAGGGATTAAACATATCCAGGGACCGACTGGAGTCAGAGGCAGAAATTCTGATAATCAATTGTGCAGAGAGAAACTGGGTTGGGAACCTACACTGCCCCTCTACGAAGGGATCAAGTCCACTTATGAGTGGATAAGTAAACAAGTCGAAAAAGGAATATGATAGTCATATCTCATAGAGCGAACCTTGAAGGACCGTCATCGAAAGAAAATTCTATCGAGAATATTTACACATGTTTAGCAAGAGGTATAGATGTCGAGATAGATGTTTGGTGGAAAGACGGTAATTTCTTTTTGGGACACAATCATCCTGAAACTATTCTTCTTTCACAGAAACTTCTTCTTGAACAGGGAGTATGGTGTCACGCGAAGAATCTTGAAGCAGCGGAAAAGCTGAGAGACATAAATGCTCATTATTTCTGGCACCAGGAAGATGACTTTACGATTACTAGTAGAGGATTCTTTTGGACCTATCCCGGCAGAAAACTCGGTTCTAATTCCATAGCCGTACTTCCGGAACTGGACCTGGATAACGAAAACTTTCATCTCGCTCTCGGAGTTTGTACGGATTATCCTCTTAGATATATAAGTTATGAATAAAGAAGGTTACATCAAGATCATGCGTGCAGTAGCACACCTGATCATTGTTATCATGCAGGAAGCTGGAAGAGTTCCTTTCAAATCTGCCAGAAAGATTGCTGATGCCTTTCTCAGAGCCACTACTGGGAGATACACTGAAGATGAAGTGGACAATAACTTACCTGTGAAAAAATGAGTTTCAAATCCTTTAAAGAATTCTCCGAGGAGAAAAAATTAGCTATCCTGGAAGCAGAGAAAGATAGTAGAACTTCCGGTCCAGACGAAGAAGTCTGGAAAAAATGGAGATCTTTGATCAACATGAGTGCCGGAGAACTTCAGAAATTTTACGATTCTGAGGACGGTAGCGATGCCGGGCTCACACAGAAGGAAGCTAAGAGAGAAGGCATCGATCGTGGCAGAGAGTCTGCCCAGATGCTTCTTAAGATGATACCCACGGGTTCATCCTTCGCTTCAGCTGAAAAACACTGGACACCCTCCATGTGGTTCTGGGCTCGTAAGCAGAACTCTTTCAACTCTCGCATGAGAGGTGCTCGTAAGAGAATCAAGGGAAATCCTTTTGAGAAGAACGGAGAGATGACTCGTTGGTTGAAATCTCTATTGATCTGGGGAAGCGACCCAAGGAAGCCTTTAAGAAAAGTCTGAACAAATTCTCGATCATTCTATTAACTCTATAAATTTTATTAGCATGACAGAAACAAAAAAAGAAGTCGTGGTGAACGGCTCGACAGACCAACCCATCACATCACCACAGCCACAACCTCCTGTGGAAGATCTATCCACCATCGATCTTTCAGATAAGAACAGAGCATTACTAGTCTTAGTCAATGCAGCTAAGATGGCTCAAGCTAAGGGCATCTTTACATTGGAAGAAGCCGAACTCGTTTCAAGAGCTATCAAAGCTTTCATAGTTCCTGAGCCTGCAGGACCTGCTTCCGTGTCCAGACCATGATGAATTTTGATCTGGAAAGCATACCACTTGAAAAAACTTTGGATCTCCAAATAGAGGGATGGAAACCTCTGACAATAGAATACGCAATAAGGGCTTTTTCCGGAATCTCTTGGCTTTTCTGGAAAGTTTCTGGAACGGATCACGTCTTTCAGATACAGTACCAACTGGTGATTCAGAATCACGCCGGAGATCTGAAAGATCATCTCAAACTGGCGCTAACCACATTCAGGCAGGACTACAAGGAATGGGAGAGCATGGGGTTCGAGCAGGATTGGATGAAGAGATACAGAAGAATGTTTCAGGATCTGATAATTTAAGAAAGATGAAAAACAAATACGAAGCAGAACTACCTCAGACTAGAGAGGAAACTATGACAAATTCCACTTTTGAGTGGGTGAAAACTGAAAGAGCCGGAGAGATATCTAAGTTCAAATCTCTTGTCAGAGAGGGTGCCATAGAGTACATAGTCTTTCAAGATGATACAAGAGTCAATTCTGCTCTGCTGGGAGATGTGGTTCTTCAGCATCAGAACCAATACGAAGTACTGGGATCTGTCAATCAAGCGTTCGAGAAAGTCAATCCTCCGGTCTCTCAGAGACCTGTAACTCAGCTTCAGGCTCCACGTGTGGAAATTCCTGCAGTTCATAGCGTTAGAGTTTCTTCACCTGTAGCTAGCATCTTGGAAAAAGCAAAGAAAAAGAAGAAAAAAGTTCAGTTTGAGTTTCTCATGGAACTTCCCAGCTCTGAAGTTCTTTCCATCATCAAGGAAAATTTCGATGCTTCCGAGGATGAACTCTTTGACTACTTCATGTCCAAAGTGGATAGAAAAAAATTCGTAGCTTCAGTGATCTCCTCCGTCACAGATAAATAGTCTAAACAAAGATCTCATGGAAATAATTGAAAAGGATGACCTTCGTGCAGTGAAATTTGACAAACCAGGAGTCGCTGTGATCAGTTACACACTGGATGAGTCAGGAGTCATTAACGCTATTGGAGTCGTCAAAGAAACTAACTCTCTCTTTGAAAAGGGATACACGGAAAATCTGGTCATGGGTGGTGTTGAAACTGATGACACTTCACTTCTTCAAAGAGCTGCTAAGGAACTTAAGGAAGAGGGAGGATTGGAAGTTGCGGATGTCAAGAAATGGAGCTATTTGGGAGACATTTTCATCTCCAAGATGTGCCTGGATCCTGTGCACCTCTTCTCAGTGGACGTTTCAGGTCTCACTCCTCAAGTTCCACAGGGAGACGGCCACGAAAAGATCATCAGTTTTTCACTGATGCCCGTTCAGGATGCATTGAAGATCGGAGATAGCATTCTAGTATCAGCTTTCTTCAAACTATTTCTCAAAATTTACAAGAAGGAACTAACTCCTTTAGCCATTTAATTCACGTCTCATGTACGATATGCCCAACAGAAGAGAAAGACGCAAGCTTGCAAAACAGCTAGGTCTTCTCAAAAAAAGATCTCAATTGCCTCTCAAGGACTATTTGGAAGAGCTGAGAAGATCTCAGCTAGCCGGAGAACAGATTCACAGAGCCAAGACTGAGGAGATGCTCAGAAGGCAGGAAGAGGATGAAGCTGCTTCCGATTACAGAAAGAACGCAGAATCGCTCCTGGAAGATAAAAAAGAAGAGAACTAAGCTTAGTGGAAATTTGGATAGCTCAAGGTTCCAAAAAGGACCTGAGAAAAACTTTTCCCTTCATCAGGGATTTCGCAGTGATAGATGTGAAGGAGATCGCAGCATCTCTCGGGTACCCTTCTGCTGTGAACTTGGATGAACATCGTTACTTTGTACTTTCCGCTGAGATCCAGAAGAGACTGGTAGCCGTGAGCTCCAGTAAGAGATTCTTCAGAGTTCTTTACTTAGTGGAAGAACCTCAACCCACTCTGCCTCAGAATCTGCTAAGATTCTCACAGGAGTCTAAACTGAACTACGAAAAAGTTTATGTGCTCCATAAGAAGCATTTCGATCTTCAACTGTCTCTCTCTGACTTCTATTCAAACTGATCGTCTCCTGATTTTCTATTGACGATATATAGAAAAAATAGGAAAGAGAATGTCCGTTTTTCAGCGTACCATACTTAATCAGAACATCAACTACCAGAAGATAAGTTTTGATCCAGGACCTAACAGTAACCAAACGACTAAACTTAACGGTGCTTATCTTCCGTTGGTTCTCAAAGAGAACCCTAGTGGATCAAATCTGAATAGCAACCCAGAAGTAGTATACGGTGTACCATCGTTCATCAACCCGTATGCTTTGATATCCTTTCCCAATAAGTACAGCACCAACCAACTCAATCAGTTGATTGACAATCCCGGTTCTCAATTGAAATTTTCTTCACCGGACAATTCGATAGGTGGATTAGCAGGCGTTGGAAACATAGATCCGTCTGTCTACAATCTTGTCAATAAACCTCCAGACGGATCTGCAAGCTTTAGCGATGCTAAGACACCGTACAGATACACCGATTTTCTCTATTGCAAGTATTACGGAGTCATCCCTAATAACTATTTGATAACCCTTAGAAGATACGGAGCTCCTACTTACGATAACTTAGCTCTACCTCTCGCTGCTGGAGACGCTGCGATGAGAAATGATGTTCAGTACACGTTCAAACCCATTGCTCAAGCTGTGACTTGGATGGGAGAAGAGACTGAAAACAAAATCTCAGAGATGCTGGGGTTTGAAGTCAATATGACATGGGATAAATTCAAATCTGAGGTTAGTGTAGTTCAGGGCAATGAACAGGAAGCTGCTGATTCAGGGTCTAAGCTCATTACTACTGCTTCTAAATTTTTGACTATAACCTCTGGTATTTTCGGAGGAAATGTGAATTCTCAGGCTCAAAAGCAGAATGCACAGTTCGATCCCTATGCAAACGGTCCCTATTCACACAGAGTTTTTGGACCAGTTAACGTGATCGATTCTGCTTATAAGAGAGGAAGAGGGTTGGACTTTAAACAAAGTTTCAACTTAAATTTCCACTATTCACTGAAATCCATCGCAGGAATCAACCCCAAAGCTGCCATGTTGGATATCATGTCTAACATGCTTCAATTGACATACAATAATGCAGCATTTTGGGGTGGAGCTAATAGGTACTTTCCTAACAAGCCTATCTATCCATTTCCTGGAGGAAATGCCGGAATGAATGCATGGTATCAAGGAAATCCTGTCGGATTTCTCAATGCATTCTCAAAGCAGATCAAAGACACAGGAGTTATGGCCGAGATCGGAAAATTTTTCTCGGATCTTAGTAAAGATCCTTTAACTGCTTTGAAGAATATGGCAACTGGTAATGGAGCTTTACAGACTGGAATGAAGCTGATCACTCGCGGTAAGGCTCCTGATATTGTCGGTATGAAATCTCTTCTCACCGGAGAACCCATTGGAGAATGGCATATGGTAGTCGGAAATCCCTACTCGCCAACTATGATGATCGGAAATTTAATATGCACAGGAGCTAAATTTCAGTTTAACGATATTCTGGGAGCAGATAACTTTCCGACTGAGTTGAAAGTTACGATCACCATGGAACATGGAAGACCCAGAGATAAGGGTGACATAGAATCCATGTTCAACAGCGGAGAAGGTAGAATCTACTACGCTCCTGCTAACAACAAGGAGATCTTCAATAGTTCAGCGATGGCAAATAGCCGCAACGACGATTCTTATCCTCCTAGCAACTTGGAAAATGCTCAAGCTGGAGTTTCCACTGTTCAGCGTAACACTAATGGTAAAGGTTCCATCATGGCATCTGGCATAATTGGAGGCTCTCCGGCTACATCGACCACAGGCCAGACTACTCCGAACTCCAAGACTGGAGTTGCTGCAGTCGATACAGCAAAAGGTGTGGGTAACGATAGCGTTTGGAACGGTATCGTGGATTCTTTTAAAGATCTGTACGGTCAGGGTCACGATCTTGCTATCAAGATGGGTCTTGCGTCAGCAGGAGCTTATAAAGCAGATCCTCCAAACCCTGTTCAATCTTTGAAAGCTTCTGCTAATAAAAACAAATAAAGCGGTAAATAGATGTCAAATCTTACTATTTTTAGTAACAAACCCGTAGTTGGAAACACGGATGCAGATCTCAGATTGGATCTCACTTATCCTTCTATGGCTTCAAACTTTTATTACCGTCCTTCCTTTGCGGTTGAAGTTAAACCGAACGAAGTGATGAGACCTGATCTTCTTTCTGTTAACTTCTTCAGCAGCCCCAACTATTACGATCTGATTCTTAAAGCTAACGGAATAGCAAATCCCTTTTCCATAGATGCAGGAGAAGTCTTTTTTGCGCCAGAACTTAGTGAACTTCAGGACAATTTAGCACCTTCTGGAGCTCAAAACCCAGCAGTTCAGAGTGTAACGGATCAGTATATCAATCCTGCTAAAGCGTCCTTGACTGATACTAGACTATCAGTAGCAGAAGCTCAGAGACTTCAAGCAATGACTAAGCTAGCTCAGAGCGCTGCTATTCAAGGAAGTCTACTTCCACCTAACGTAGCTAACACAGGAGATCAGGAAATAACCATCAAAGGTGGATTGATCTGGTTCGGAAAAGATGTAGTCGGAGGTACAGCTTCATGCGCAGAGCCTCTTAGCAAGAGCGAATTCTTGGCACGTCTCATCAAAAACAAGATAAGCTAACGAATGGCTAGCGATATAAAACAGGAACATATAATCAGGCAGATTTCAGCTCCAAGCATCGTGGTAGATGACTTAACTGTAGTCGATACTGAATCCGGTATCGATAACCCAAGCGTGAAGAACACCCAGAACACGGTTGTCAAATATTCTAGATTGCAAGGAGCAGAATGGCCGTTGATTCAGATTAACAATCAACTCTTTAAGGATGGAGATGTTGTTTCTATGAAAATTGACACTTCGGGATTCCTTCCTACTATTAACGTTGTGATCTTGATGAGATCTAAAGTGATGTACTCTTCCGGATTTCCCACTGATGGAGATATCATGACCGTTTTTGTGAGATCCAAGGACGATCAGTACAAACCCATCAAAAATGACTATGAGATCACTTCAGTCAGAGTGGACACTGATAGGAGAACTGAAACGTCTCCGGATTTCATGACTATCAGCGGTGTTCTCTATGTTAAAGATCTGAGTAACATGAGATGCTACTCTCAGGAGGGCACTTCGATGCAAGCTTTGCAGAAGATAGCAGAGAAGATGGGTCTAGGATTTGCTACCAATGAAGTTCAGACTAATGATACACAGAAGTGGTTATCTTCATACAAGACTATGCAAGATTACATGATGGACATAACTTCTTCGGCTTGGAAAGATGAAAGATCTTTCTTCACTTCGTTTGTGGATATTTTCTATCATCTCAATTTCGTCAACGTGGATCCCATGTTTTCCATCAAACCGGGAACAGAGACTGGAGTTTCCATTGAATCCTATACCAGCGATTACGACTTGGACAGTTCCTTCATCAAGAACAATTTGCAGATTCTGTTCACTAATCATGACATGGCAAAGCATAGTAGTCAGCACATTAACAAATACGAGCAACGGAACAAAGCCAACCAAGTGAATAGAACTCATGGCTATGTGAAGTACAATCACTACTACGATGCTTCTCTAAGAAAGAAGATCAAAGTGTACAGCGATCCTCTGACTTCTCCTGGAGCTGAAAATGAAAGCTACATTCTGAAGGGAAGAAGAACTGCGGATGATAGATTCAATCGAGTCACTCATAACTGGATGGGTTCCATCTATGGAAGCAATGGAGAAAATCAGCATTCCAAATACTTACAGGCTAAAGTTTGGAATCACCAGAATCTCGTTCATCTTGACAAGCTCTACCTGGAAGTTGAATTGGACCAGATCAACATGACACTTAGAAAGTACCAAGTCATACCTTTATTGATAATTGTCCAGAATGACGAGGATAGAAGAAAGTATAATCAACCCACAGACCCTTCTAATTCAAAGACGCCTAAGACTCCTAACACTGACGGTAGCGATTCTATTTCAGTTAATGAGGATGAACTTCCCTTTGTCGTGGAAAAATTCTATACGGGTAATTACGTGATTCAGAACATCTCGTATGAGTTCGAACGTGGACAATTTAAGCAGACTTTAAAACTTCTGAGAAGAGAATGGCCTTCTGCTCCTCAGCTTCCAAGAAATAACTAAGCATAATGGCTATCTATAACGTAAATCCAGACATACAAAATTTTCTCAAAAGGGGATTTGTTGCACCAGGAAGTAAAAAAGAATCGCTTGACGCATTTCAGATCGTTCAAGATCCTACTTTTCTTTCATTCACAGTGGAATTCTTCTATCCGGAATATGTGTCCAGGCCCAATGACGGTACCTCCATCATGGATTACATGACTGCTGACCAATTTCTAGTTCATAATTTTTCTCATGAAGGTTTGCTACTCCCTCCTAGATATAACATAGACACTTTTGCTAACGATGCTGTACTTTCTCAGAATGATGCATCAAACGGGCAGATTCCTAATAATCCAGGATACGTGAATGTAAATACACCTGCAGATTACAGTTTAGCAGACTCTGCCGAAGATTATCTCTATGCCATAGGATCGGTTAACAGAGTTGGTCACCTCAGAAGTTTCAAGCAATTTTTGTATAAGTTGCAGTCTGAGACACCTTGGTACTTTCAGAGGATCAACGGAGCTGAAGATCTCTATAAAATAAATCCGGGTGTTAATACGAAAAAGGATGCCTTGTTGACATTCGAATGTTTAGAAAGCGTGGATATGAGAATGTCTCTGTTAGCTGATATGTACAGAATGGCAGCTTTTGATTTTGAACATCATAGAGAAGTTTTACCCTACAATCTCAGAACGTTCAAGATGAGAATTCATGTCCTGGAGATGAGAAAGTTTAACTCCACTTATGGAGTGATCGCTAGTCTTTTAGGAGGAAAAACGGATGCTCAGTTTCAAAACGCTGGTTCTCCAGTAGATTCCTCTGTAGATTCCTCAGTTTTTGATACAATAAGCGTTCAGACCTATGAATTGGGTATGTGCGAATTCGATTTCTTCAACACTTCTCCGGGCTATCTGGATAATTTGGCCGTGGATGATGTTCCACAGGCAACGTACAAATTTGGGATTAAGTATGGAACTGTAAGAAAGAGCGCTAAATATCCCTTTTACCAGTATGTATCCGATCATGTAATAGCAAAATCCATGTTTCCTTTGACACAGAAAGGAGATTTTGGAGTGAGTTCCTTGAATCTAGGAAATCCTAGCGTGACTCCCTATTACGATCCCTATTCTACAGCCGGAACACTTACTAATTACGATCCCAGCTTGCTAAATTCTTTTACTGGAAATTTGTCTAAATTTCAAGTT
>Ga0164297_10003956_pt1 | contig 13506 bp, 8 predicted proteins | sample GEODES058metaG_FD_113539 | JGI IMG/M metagenome (GOLD analysis project Ga0164297, IMG submission 113539) | Dystrophic lake water microbial communities from Trout Bog Lake, Wisconsin, USA - GEODES058 metaG | ecosystem: Environmental > Aquatic > Freshwater > Lake | place: USA: Trout Bog Lake... | reverse complement strand
GGCCGCGATCTCCCGCACGGTAATGCTCTGCTCCTCCACCGCGGCTGCGATCGCGGTGGAGACCTTATCCATCCGCCCCACAATCTCGGTCACCCGGCCCATCACCCCGATCGTTTGCGCCGTCGCGCCGCGCAGATTGGCGATATGGGCATTAATTTCCGCCGTCGCTTTTGCCGTTTGCGCGGCCAGCATTTTCACTTCCCCGGCCACCACGGCGAACCCTTTGCCGGCATCGCCCGCCCGTGCCGCCTCGATGGTCGCGTTCAACGCCAACATATTGGTCTGCCCGGCGATCAGGTCGATGAGTTGCGCCACATCGCCAATCCGGGTCGCGGACTGGGAGAGGTCGTCAAAGCTGCTCCGGCTCCCCTCCGCCATTTGGATCGCTTCATTGGCCACCTCGGCGGAGATGGCCACCTGCCGGGCAATTTCGGTGGCACTGGAGCTGAATTCCTCCACCGCCGCCGCCACCGCGATCAAATCCACGGACGACCGCCGCGCACCGTCCGCCGTTTCGGAAGCCTGCTGATGTACCGCCGTTGAGGAATCCGCCATCAGTTCCGCCGCCGCCCGCATCTTGCCCGATGCATCGCCCAGCGCCGCCATCACGCCGGCCACGGAATTGCCGAACCGTTGCGTGCTAGTATCCATCGCGTCCTGCCGCCGCGCCCGGGCCGCCCGCGCCGCCTCCTGCTCGGCGTTCAGCCGGGCCGCCGTCTGCATGCTCTCTTTAAAAATCTCAATCGCCCGCGCCATTGCGCCAATCTCGTCGCCGCGCTCGGTGCCGATGACCGCAACCTGGAAATCGCGCTCCATCAGGCTGCGCATCACCCCAGTCAGCGCCCGCAAGGGGCGAGACATCCGCCGCGCCACAAACGCGGAAACCACCGCCACCAGCAACACCGCCAAGGCGGACCCAAGCACGATGCGGTTCCGGGTAACCGCCAGGGCGGCATCGAACTGCGCCACCTCCTCCCCCACGAACACAATCCCAATCAGCTCGCCGCCGGCCGAAAGAATAGGATCGTAGGCGGTGATATAATCCTTGCCCTGGATGGTCGCCGGGCCTTCATAGCGCACATGCTGGCGCACCACCGCCTCATAGGCCGGTCCGGCCGCCAGCTCGGTCCCGGTGGCGCGTTTGCCGTCCGGGGTCATCACATTGGTGGCAACGCGCCGCGTGCCTTTAAACAGCGTCGCCACCCCGCCCATGAGCTCGTGCACCCGATCGACCAGCTGGTTGTTATCATCCAGCACCAAGGCCCCAGCCCGCAGCTTGCCGTCCACCACCGCAACCTGCACGCCCGGGCGCCCGACCATCTGCCAGGCCACCCGCAAACTGGTTTCCAGCTTATCGTGTTCGTCACGGTGCGCGATATCCGTCAGTGTCGCCAGCGTAATCACGCAAACCATCACCGCGCAGAATAACGTACTCAGCACCGCCAACAGCACCAGGCGCGTCGTCAATTGCAGCCGACCGAACATCCGCATCGCACACTACCCCAAAAGCAGAGGGCAGTATCCGATGGATTGCTTAACGAAACATAGGCGCGACCCCCTGGCCTCCGGCATCAGGCCGCCTTGGCCGCCGCCCGCGCCGCGTGTTTTTCTGCCTCGGTCCAAACCTTGCGCTCGCGCTTTTCCACCGGCTTCACCACCTTCACCGGCCCGCCGCCCAGCACCGGCGCCCGCTTGGTGGAATGCTGCGCCGCGTCGGAATGCCATTCGTGGTCGGCGTGCACGTTCAGCGTCCGGCCGATTTCCCGTTCCACATCATGCAGCCACGCCCGTTGTTCGGCGTCGCACAGCGTAATGGCAAAGCCGCTGCGCCCGGCCCGTCCGGTGCGGCCGATGCGGTGCACGTAGCTTTCCGGCAGGCTGGGCAGATCGTGGTTGAACACATGCGTTACCGTATCGACGTCGATGCCGCGCGCCGCGATATCGGTTGCCACCAGCACCTGCACGTCGCCGGCGCGGAACGCATCCAGCGCCCGCTCCCGCTGCCCTTGGGATTTATTGCCGTGCAGCGCCTCGGCGGTAATGCCGGCTTCGGTGATAAAGGCGCACACTTCGTTGGCGATGTTCTTCTGCAACGTAAACACCACCGCCTGCCCAATCCCTGGCGCCTGCAACTGCGCCAGCAGCGCCGCCTTTTTATCCGCCGCCTGCAGAAACATCACGGACTGTTCAATCCGCTCCACGGTGGTGGAAGGCGGCGCAATTTCCACCTTCGCCGGATCGCGCAACAGACTCTCCGCCAACGTCGCGATGGATTTCGGCATCGTGGCGGAAAACAGCAGCGTATGCCGATCTTTCGGCAGCGTCGCCACAATGCGCTCGATCGGCTTGGCAAAGCCCATATCCAGCATCTGGTCCGCCTCATCCAGCACCAGCGCCTCAAGCTGGGACAGGTCGCACAGCCCCTGCCCGATCAGATCCAGCAACCGCCCCGGTGCGGCCACAATCACCTCCACCCCCGCCTTCAGCGCATTCACCTGATGCACCTGGCTCACCCCGCCAAAGATCGTCGTCACGCGCAGCGGCAAATGCCGGCCAAAGCTGGCGAACCCATCGGCGATCTGGGACACCAGCTCCCGCGTCGGCGCCAGTACCAGCACCCGCGCCCCGCGCTTCGGCGCCGGGCGGGCGTCGGCAAACAACCGATGCAGCAGCGGCAACACAAAGGCCGCCGTTTTGCCGGTACCGGTCTGCGCCATGCCCAGCACGTCGCGCCCGGTCAGCAAAATCGGAATGGCCTGCGCCTGGATCGGCGTCGGCGTGCTATAGCCTTCGTCCGCCAAAGCGCGCTGCAACGGGGCGGCAAGGGCGAGGTCGGCGAATGTCATGATCATGGTCAAGCGGCGCCTCCGGCGCTGAGTAAAATTGCGCCTTGTTGGGCTTTGCCGGTACGGGAGGCGGGCTTTTACGGGCGATGCTGCACTGCGTCAATCCAGCGCACGGAACGTCTTGCGTCTTTCTGCCCACCACAACACCCTCTGCCTCCTCCCCCGATGAAAGGACCCCACCCCATGCTGCGCGACACCTGCACCTTCATGGTCGATGGCGTCACCAAGTTCTTCCACACCATCCGCGTCGCCGGCTGGTTTCATTGCCCGGATGAAACCCTCACCCGCGTCGCGCTGATCGGAGACCCGGTTCTGGCCGCCGTCATGGAGGTCGGCCTGCCGCATGGCGGGGTAGAGGCCGCCTTCGGCCCCAATCGCGGCTTCGCCCTCCAGGTCCTGCGCCCGCAAAACGGTTTCGCCCCGGACAGCGCGGTGGAATTCACCACCAACACCGGCCGCATCGTCCGCGCCGGCCTGGTGGACCTCGTGCAAGACCGCATGGCTGTCTACCCCAGCCCAGCCATGGCCCAGCGTTTCATGGACGCCGTCAATCACATGGGCGGCGCCCGCGTGCTCGATATCGGCGGCCGCGCCCGCAGCCGGATAGACCGCAGCGCCGCCTTTACCAACGCCGAATGCGTGGTGCTGGACATCCTCCCCGGCGACAACGTCGATGTCGTGGCCGACGCGCACGCCCTGGCCCAGCATTTCCCCGCCGAAAGCTTTGATGCCGTTCTATCCGTCAGCGTGTTCGAGCACCTGATGATGCCTTGGGCCGTGGTGCCGCAGATCAACCACGTGCTCCGCCCCGGCGGCATCGCCCTCATCTCCTCGCATCAAACCCTCGGCATGCACGACATGCCATGGGATTTCTGGCGGTTTTCCGATACTGCCTGGGATGCGCTGTTCAACCGCCACACCGGCTTCGAAATTATCGAACGCGCTATGGACGGCGAGCAATTCATTCTCCCCTTCCGTCTCCGCCCGAACATGATCGATGCCGAAGCCGCCGCCGGCTTTGAAAGCTCCGCCGTGCTGGTCCGCAAAATCGGCCCCTGCACGCTGCAATGGCCGCTCACCCCGGCGGACCTCACCAGCACCATGTATCCGGCTGGCCAACTCGCCGCCGCCCCACCCGATTAACCGGTCGTGACGGTGTTTTAACGCTGATTTGCCCAGCCAGCGCCGCGCCACTGCTCTAAATACGGAGCCCTCCCCGGCCAAAATGGCCGCGGTGACTGGGGGCGCCCGGCATGGCACGGCTGATTTCAATTCTGCTCTTCACGCTGGTCGCCAGTCTCTGGCTCAGCGTCGCACCCGCCCATTCCGCGCCGTTGCAATGCACGGCCGGTACCTATGGCAACGGCACCACCTGCACCACCTGCCCCGCCGGCAATTACTGCCCCACCGCCAGCACCACCCCCACCGCCTGTCCGGCGGGCGACTATTGCCCCACCGGCGCCGGTGCCGGCACGCTCTGCCCCGCCGGCTATTACTGCCCGGTCTCGTCCTCCAGCTACACCGCCTGTCCGGCCGGCTATTACTGCAGCGCCGGCGCGCCAACCTATGTCGCCTGCCCGGCCGGATCGTACTGTCCCGCCACCTCCGGCGCCGCCACCACGTGTAGTTCCGGCCATTACTGCCCACCGGTCAGCCCGCTGCCCACGCCCGCGCCCGCCGGCACCTACATCGCCGGCACCGGCGCCACCAGCCTGGCTGCCGCCACCCAATGCCCGGCAGGCAATTTCTGCCTCGCCGGTGCCACCGGCCCGACCGCCGCCCCCGCTGGCAGCTATATCGGCACCACCGGGGCCACCAGTGCCGCCGCCGCCAGCACCTGCCCCGTCGGCCATTTCTGCCCCGCCGGCACCGCCAACCCCGTCCAGGCCCCCGCCGGCAGCTACATCGCCACCACCGGGGCCACCAGCGCCGCCGCCGCCACCGCCTGCCCCGCCGGCCATTACTGCCCGCTCGGCGCCGCCACCCCCACGCCCGCCGTCGCCGGCACTTACATCGCCACCTCCGGCGCCTCCAGCATCACGGCGGAAATCTCCTGCCCCGCCGGCAATTACTGTCTCGCCGGCTCCATCGCTCCCACCAAAGCCCCCGGTGGCAGCTACATCGCCACCACCGGCGCCACCAGCGCCACCGCCGCCATCGCCTGCCCCGCCGGCAGCTACTGCCCCAAAGGCAGCGCCACCCCCACCACGGACGACGCTGGATTTTACTCGATCACCGGCGCCGGCAACCAAATCCCCTGCCCGGTGCAAGCCAGCTGCCCCGCCGGCATCCTCCTCGGCACCGTGTTCGAAAGTATCACGCTGGACCCTGCCACCCCCGGCAACGCCGGCACCTTGCAATTCACCCCGGAGGCAGTTGGCCAGTTCGCCACCCTCACCCTCCAACTCAGCCTCCCCGTGGGGGACGCGAATGAACGCATTTCCGGCTTCTCGGTCAGCGGCACCACCGCCCCGTTCGCGCTGCTCGGCCTCGCCACTACCGATATCATCAAAGACGGCCAACCGCTGGAGCTCGGCGTGGTCTTCGCCCCCACCAGCACAGGCACCGCCACCATGGTGCTCACCCTCAACCTCACCCCGGATGGCGGCGTGGACCCGGCCTTCACCCTCACCGTCACCGGCAACGCCACCACCAGCCTGCCCGAACCCAGGGCGTTGGCACTCTTCATGGTGGGATTGCTGGCGCTGGCCGGTTGCGCCGCGCGGCGGTCTGTGCCCGGCAGGACTTGAACCCGCGACCAAGCCGTTATGAGCGGCCCGCTCTAACCAACTGAGCTACAGGCACATACCGCGCGTGTGTTCGCACATCACGTCTTTCCCTGCAACGCCTTACCGCCCCGCCCGCGCACCAGCGCCTCATCCCCGCGCTCCCAAGGCTTTATGCATTTCAAGGCCGTTTCCCCAGGTCGAGCCCAGCTGTAGCCGGCCACCACATCCTCCAGCGTTCCGGAACCCACCGGCCTCGCTTTCCTCGGCCTCAGCGCCCGTCGGCGCCCGGCATAGGCGCACACACAGCCATCGCCGTCCCCAGGGCAACGCGTTATACCATGCCCATCGCCCTGGGGACCCGCAATGGCCATGCATTGGATTAGCAAGCTCTTCGCCGCACCGCCCGCCGCCGCCGCCACACCGCCGCCCGCCCCAATACGCCCGGACCAGGCCGCCGCAGACCACCCGGCCAATGTGCTGCTGGTCAATTTCATCCATCGCCTGCACGCCGTCCGCAACGCCGCAGTGCTGGAACTCGGCACCAAGCGCAGCAATCCGGACCGCTCCACCGTCCACCGCGCCTGGGCCGCCGCCGATGCCACCTACACCTGCTCGGATTTTGAAGACGGGCTGGACGTAGACCTGCTGGCCGATGTTCACACCCTTTCCACCGCCGTCGCCCCGAACAGCCTCGATGCCGTCATCGCCTGCTCGGTGTTCGAGCACGTCCAGCGCCCCTGGATCGGTGCCGCCGAAATCGGCAAGGTGCTGCGGCCCGGCGGGCAGGTGTTCGTCCAAACCCATTTCGCCTTCCCCATCCACGGCTACCCCAGCGATTACTGGCGCTACACCCGCGATGCGCTGGAAACCATTTTCGGCGCCGATGCCGGCCTGCGTATCATCGGCAGCGCCTACCAATACCCCGTCGGCCTGCACGCCCCGGAACTGCCGCCGCCGGACAGTATCGAAGCCTATCTCAACACCTGCGTGGTGGCGGAAAAACCTCTGTTGCAGGCACCGTAATACCTGCCCGCATTCCCCGCGTTGCCGCCGGGTATTGGCCACGCCCGGCATAGCGCCACCCTGCACCAAACCGCCCACAGTAATCGCCCGCCCAACCCGCCGCCTATAGTGGCGGGTCTGGTTGCCTGCCCGTGTCAAGTCTGCCACAGTCCCGGTTGGGTTAATAAAAAGATAGCCGCGTCGTCCTGCGGCACCCGGACCGACCGAACAAAAAAACGGAGGCAACAGAATGGCTTTGGCCAATATTTTCATCCTCGCCTGCGGGGTCGTAGCCCTGCTGTATGGCTGGGTGACAACGCGACAAGTGCTGGCCGCCGATGCCGGCAACGCCCGCATGCAGGAAATCGCCGCGGCCGTGCAGGAAGGCGCCGCCGCCTATCTTAACCGCCAATACCTGACCATTGGCGGCGTCGGTGTGGTCATACTCATCATTCTCGCCCTCACCCTCGGCGGCCACGTCGCCGGCGGCTTCGCCATCGGGGCCATTTTGTCCGGCGTTGCCGGCTATATCGGCATGAACGTCTCCGTCCGCGCCAATGTGCGCACCGCCCAGGCGTCCCGCCAGGGCCTCGCCGCCGGGCTGGATGTCGCCTTCAAATCCGGCGCCATCACCGGCATGCTCGTCGTCGGCCTCGGCCTGCTCGGCGTTGCCGGCTACTACATGTATCTCCGCGCCGGCATGCCCGCCGGCGCCCCGGTCCGCCCGGTGCTGGAAGCCATGGTGGCGCTGTCCTTCGGCGCCTCGCTGATCTCCATCTTCGCCCGCCTCGGCGGCGGCATCTTCACCAAGGGCGCCGATGTCGGCGCCGATCTGGTGGGCAAGGTCGAAGCCGGCATTCCGGAAGATGACCCCCGCAACCCCGCCACCATCGCCGATAACGTCGGCGACAACGTCGGCGACTGCGCTGGCATGGCCGCCGATTTGTTTGAAACCTATGCGGTCACCATCGTTGCCACCATGCTGCTCGGCGCCATTTTCTTCACCGGCGCCGATGCGGATGCGATGATGCTGCTGCCGCTGCTGATCGGCGGCGTGTGCATCATCACCTCGGTGATCGGTACCTACTTCGTCAAACTCAGCGCCAACAACAATATCATGGGCGCGCTCTACAAGGGCCTGATCGTTACCGGCGTGCTGTCGGCGCTGGCGATTGCCGCCGTCATTACCATGACCACCGGCTTCGCCGGCAGCCTGAAGATGTCCACCGGCGCCAGCGTCACCGGCATGGGCCTGTTTGAATGTGCCCTCACCGGCCTCGCCGTCACCGGCCTGCTGGTCTGGATCACCGAGTACTACACCTCCACTGAATACCGCCCGGTGCGTTCCATCGCCCAATCCTCCACCACTGGCCACGGCACCAACGTGATCCAGGGGCTGGCAATCTCGATGGAAGCCACCGCGCTGCCGGTGCTGGTCATCTGCGTCGGCATCATCGTCTCCTTCCTCGTTGCCGGCCTGTTCGGCATCGCGGTCGCCGCCACGACCATGCTCGCACTCGCCGGCATGGTCGTGGCGCTCGATGCCTACGGTCCGGTAACGGACAATGCCGGCGGCATCGCGGAAATGTCCGAACTGCCCCCCGAAGTGCGCAAGGTAACAGATGCGCTCGACGCAGTGGGCAACACCACCAAAGCGGTCACCAAAGGCTATGCCATCGGCTCGGCCGGCCTCGCCTCCCTGGTGCTGTTCGCCGCCTATACGGAAGACCTGAAATTCTACTTCCCGAAAGTCGCGGTGGACTTCACCCTGCAAAGCCCGTGGGTGGTGGTCGGCCTGTTCATCGGCGGCCTGCTGCCGTACCTGTTCGCCGCCATGGGCATGACCGCCGTCGGCCGCGCCGCTGGTGCGGTGGTGGTTGAAGTGCGGCGCCAGTTCGCCGCCATGCCGGGGATCATGCTCGGCACGCAAAAGCCGGAATACGGCCGCGCGGTGGACATGCTGACCAAGGCCGCCATCCGCGAAATGATCCTGCCCAGCCTGCTGCCGGTAGCAGCGCCGCTGGTGCTGTATTTCGTCGTTAAAGCCGTTGCCAACCAAGGCGCCGCCTTCAGCGCCCTGGGCGCCATGCTGCTCGGCACCATCGTCACCGGCCTGTTCGTCGCCATCTCGATGACCTCGGGCGGCGGCGCGTGGGATAACGCGAAAAAATACATCGAGGAAGGCAACCACGGCGGCAAAGGCTCGGACGCGCATAAAGCGGCCGTAACCGGCGATACCGTGGGCGACCCGTACAAAGACACCGCCGGCCCGGCGGTGAACCCGATGATCAAAATCACCAACATCGTCGCTTTGCTGCTGCTGGCAGCCCTGGCGCACATGGCTGGCTGAGTACCGCCTGCATTGATGGCCAAAAGGAACCCCGGAGCGCAGGCTTCGGGGTTTTTTTCAACCGAAGGCAAGCAGAAATCGTTTCTTTCTGCGCACAAGCCGTACTCTCACAAGATGGAGTACGCCAACGGCAACGAAGTCAGAAAGTTTTTTGCTGCTTTGTTTTCAAACAAAGCAGCCCTCGCCGAACCCCGTATATCGGCCTGCCTGCCCACCTCGCATGATGTTTGACGCCCCGCCCGCGTCGTGGTGCAGTCCCAGCAAGCAAAAGCTTGAGGGAACCCCATGTCAGTTGTCACCGTCGAACAGCAAGGCGCCGTCTCCATCATCCGCATCAACCGGCCAGACCGGATGAATGCGATCAGTTCCGGCGTCGCCATTGAAATTCAACGCGCGTTTGAGGATTTCGATCGCTCAGAACAGCGCGCCGCCGTGCTGTCCTCCGTGGGCGACAAGGCCTTTTCCTCCGGCGCCGATGTGACCGATCTGCCGGAACTATGGCGCGCCATCCCCACCATGGGCTTCAAAACCAACAAGCCGATTGTCGCCGCCACCACCGGCTGGTGCGTCGGCGGCGCCATCGTCATGGTGATGATGTGCGACCTGCTGGTCTCCTCCGCGGACACGATTTTCTATTACCCTGAAGCCAAACTCGGCCTCACCGCAGGCGGGATTTCCAGCCTCGTCACCCGCATGCCGCACCATCTGGCGATGGAAGTGATGCTGCTGGCCCGCAAAGTCTCCGCCGAACGCGCCTATCAGGTCGGCTTCGTCAACGAAATCGCCCCGAACGGCGAGCACGAACGCGTCGCCATCGCCATGGCGCAAGAACTCGCCGGCATGGCGCCGCTGGTGGTCTCCACCCTCAAACGCTTCGTCAACGAGGAAATCATGACCAAAGGCCCGATCGAACGCATGGTCGCCATCAGCCAGGACATCGGCCGCGTGCGCGCCAGTGAGGACCTGAAGGAAGGGGTGGCGGCGTTTAAGGAAAAGCGGAAGCCGAATTTTACCGGGCGGTAACACAGAGCAAAGAGTGCGCTTTTTGTGCGAAAAGACGAACCAAAAATCCGAGCGCTGACGGTCTCACCTCCCCGACATGCACCCCGCGCGGACAAGGCTTGCGCTCGCCGCCGTGCTGGGGCCTAATCCGCCCATCGTGGGCATAAGGAGTTCCATCATGGCAAAAATTTCTCGCCGCCAGGCATTGGCCGGCGCCGCTGCTGTTCCGCTCGCCTTGCAGGGCCAAGCCGCCCTCGCCGCCACCCCGAAGGATACGTTGGTAGTCGCCAAGCAGATCGACGACATCATCACCCTCGATCCGGCCGAATGCTATGAGCTGAGCGGCATCGAAGTCGCGACCAACCTGTACGACCGCCTGCTGCGCTATGAAGCCGAGGATGTCACCAAGATGGTCGGCGGCGTCGCCAACATGCCGTCGGTCAGCGCGGATGGCAAAGTGTTCACCTTCAAACTGAAACCGAACCAGAAATTCCATTCCGGCGCCCCGATCACCGCGGAAGATTGCGCCTTCTCGCTGCAACGCGTGGTCCTGCTCGATAAAACCCCGGCCTTCCTCGTCACCCAACTCGGCTGGACCAAGGCGAACGTGAAGGACCTGGTGAAAGCCACCAGCGCGGACACGCTGCAATTCACCATCACTGAGAGCTACGCGCCCTCGATGGTGATGAACCTGATGACCTCCATCATCGCCTCGATCGTGGAGAAAAAGGTCGCGCTGGCTAACGAAAAAGACGGCGACCTCGGCAACACTTGGCTGAAGACCAACTCGGCCGGCTCCGGCGCCTACAAGCTGCTGTCGTGGAAGGCCAACGAATCGGTCAGCATGGAATCCTATCCCGGCTTCCGCATGGGCCCGGCCAACCTCAAGCGCGTCGTCATCCGCCACGTCGCCGAGCCGCAGACCCAGCGCCTGATGGTGGAAAAAGGCGATGTGGACGTCGCCCGCGACCTCAGCGCGGACCAGATCAAGGCCGTGCGCGGTAACAAAGACCTGCGCATTGAAGACTTCGCCGGCGCCAACACCTGGTATCTCGGCCTGAACATGTCGGACGAGCGGCTAAAGAACGAAAAAGTCCGCACCGCGATCAAAATGCTCGTCGACTATGACGGCATGGTGAACACCTTCCTCAAAGGCCAGTTCTTCGTCCAGCAGAGCTTCCTGCCGGTCGGCTTCTTCTCGGCGATGAAATACACCCCCTTCAAGCTCGACGTGGCGAAGGCCAAGGCATTGCTGGCGGAAGCCGGCTACCCCAACGGCTTCACCATCAAGCTAGCCTCCAACAACTCCGCCCCCGGGCCGGAAATCGCCCAGTCAATCCAACAGACCATGGGTCTGGCCGGCATCAAGGTGGAAATCGTCACCTCGGATCGCAAGACCGTGCTCGGCGACTACCGCGGCCGCAAAAACCAGATGACCTTGATGAGCTGGGGTCCGGATTACTTCGATCCGCACACCAACGCCGACACCTTCGCCCGCAATACGGACGATAGCGATGGCGCCGCCACCAAGCCGCTCGCCTGGCGCAACCACTGGTCGATCCCGGAAATCTCCGCCCAAACCGCACTCGCGGCGAAGGAACTGGACGCCGGCAAGCGCAAGGCGATGTACGAAGCCCTGCAGAAGAAGGTGACCCTGGAAGGCCCGTTCGTGCTGATGTTCCAGAACGTCTCCGAAGTGACGTTCCGTAAGAACGTGTCCGGCTTCAAGCTCGGCATCACTGAAGATCTGAACTTCTATCGCACGGCAAAAAAAGCCTGACCGTCCACCAAACAATATGTCGGACGGACGTATGACAGTGGCGCGGCGGATCGCCGCGCCACTGCGCAAAATAGGCAGCCTGCTGGTTTCGGTCGGCCTGACCTTTCTGGGCCTGACCTGCGTGACCTTCGTGATCGGTCGGGTGATCCCGATCGATCCGGTGCTGGCCATTGTCGGCGACAAAGCCAGCAACGAGACCTACGAGCGGGTGCGGCTCCAGCTTGGGTTGGATCAACCGTTGCTGGAACAGTACTGGCATTATCTGGTCAAAGTGGTGCACGGCGAATTCGGCACCTCGGTGATGACCGCCCACCCGGTGCTGGACGATCTGCTCAGCGTTTTCCCCGCCACGCTGGAACTGGCGACGCTCTCGCTGGTCATCGGCGTCGTCGGCGGCATTCCGCTCGGCGTTTACGCCGCCGTAAACCGTGGCCGCTGGCAGGACCAGCTCATCCGCTTCATGTCGCTGCTCGGCTACTCGATGCCGGTGTTCTGGCTCGGGCTGATCGGGCTGCTGCTGTTTTATGCCAAACTTGGCTGGGTCGCCGGTCCCGGCCGCGTCGATGTCGGCTTTGACGACATGGTCCCGGTGGTGACCGGCCTGATGAGCATCGACAGCCTGATCGCCGGCGAGGACGAGGTGTTCTGGAACGTCCTCAGCCATCTCGTGCTGCCATCCTCCATCCTTGGCTACCTCTCGCTGGCCTATGTCGCACGGATGACCCGCAGCTTCATGCTCAGCCAGTTGAAGCAGGAATACATCCTCGCCACCCTCGCCAAAGGCCTGTCACCGTTCCGGGTGGTTTGGATCCACGCGCTCGGCAATGTGTGGGTACAACTGGTGACCGTCATCGCCCTCACCTTCGGCAGCCTGCTCGAAGGCGCGGTGTTGACGGAAACCGTGTTCGCCTGGCCGGGCCTGGGGCTTTATCTGAAAAACTCACTGTTCGCCGCCGATCTTAATGCGGTGCTGGGCGGCACAGTGCTGGTGGGCGTGGTTTATATCGTGCTGAATATGTTGTCAGACGTGGTCTACACCCTGGTCGATCCGCGCGCCCGGGGGCAAGGCTGATGAGCGTGCGCACCTGGCTGCTAGACCCTGCCCCGGCCAGCCGCCGGCAAGCCCAACTCGGCGGCTGGTTCCGCGCCTGGCTGGCCTTCCGCCGCAACACCCTGGCAATGACCGGTCTGGTCATCGTCGCCCTGCTGGTGTTGATCGCCATTTTCGCCCCCGTTCTCGCGGACCGCACCCTCGCCGTGCAGCAGGTGCTGGAAGACCGCCTGCAAGGGAGCTCCGCCCTGCATTGGTTCGGCACCGATGAACTCGGCCGCGACATCCTGACGCGGATGATCTTCGGCGCCCGCATCACCCTGGTGATCGTCTTCCTGGTCAGCGCCATCGTGGTGCCGATCGGCCTCGCCATCGGCCTGCCCGCCGGCTATTTCGGCGGCTGGGTGGATGCGGTGCTGATGCGCATCACCGACATCTTCCTCGCCTTCCCGCGTCTGGTGCTGGCGCTCGCCTTCGCCGCCGCGCTCGGGCCGGGCATTGAAAACGCCGTCATCGCCATCGCGCTCACCGCCTGGCCGCCTTACGCCCGGCTGGCGCGCGCCGAAACCATGACGCGCCGTAACGCCGAGTTCATCCAGGCCGCCAAGCTGCTCGGCGCCTCGGAGTTCCGCATCCTGGCCACACAAATCCTGCCGCTCTGCCTGCCCAGCGTCATCATCCGCCTCACGCTGGACATGGCCGGCATTATCCTCACCGCCGCCGGCCTCGGCTTCCTCGGCCTCGGC
>Ga0164297_10003955_pt1 | contig 13507 bp, 14 predicted proteins | sample GEODES058metaG_FD_113539 | JGI IMG/M metagenome (GOLD analysis project Ga0164297, IMG submission 113539) | Dystrophic lake water microbial communities from Trout Bog Lake, Wisconsin, USA - GEODES058 metaG | ecosystem: Environmental > Aquatic > Freshwater > Lake | place: USA: Trout Bog Lake... | reverse complement strand
CTGCTGTGCGAGATATAGCAACTGTCGCCGCATCTTGGCCTTCATCGCCGCCAAGCAAGCTGGCTGCGATGCTCAGGAAGCCGCCTCCTGCGCCATACGGCCCGCATGCGGGGTCGTCGAGCGATGTATCCCAGGCGTGCGTCCAGTAGCACCTCTTCAAGTGGCGTAGCAACTGGACGAGCGCATCCGCGGCTGGCCAGGTGTTGATAGCAATGCTGCCTCCCAAATGCAGGTGGGGCAATGGCACTGCAACTGGCACCTCGTCCGTGCTTGCTAACGGAATATGTATCGCGAAATTCACAGCTCCACGGGCGTACACGCGTCTCCACACGTCTGAGTAGAGCAACGCCAGGAGCGGCGGCAGTGCAGTGCGCTTCACTAGTGCTGTATGCGCGTATGCGTGTGCGGGGTCGCTGTGAACTCCAGGCATGTCAACCACTGTGTTGCTAGACAACACGCCACGCCCGCGTCCTGGAGGCTTAAAGCGGTGCGTGCCGTAAAAGACGCCGTCAACAGTAGCAACAATGTCTAGGGGGCTCCTTCCGCTGTGTTGTGACAGACTGGAACATACGTCGTCAGCTATGCTCTCCAACCGCTGCAACCATGGCTCCAGCGGTAGCGGAACGCCAGCAACGGACATAAGCGCGTCATCCTCAGCGGCAATTTGCAAGGCGGCGAGGGCGCCGTCGACGCCAGCTTCGCCACGGGCTACGTTGCTTTCGAAAGAAGCACGAATCTTGCTCGCAAGTGTAGCGCCGTCATCGTCCCAATTGTATCGCCAGGCTAGCCCCTCGGCTTCGTCGCGGGAGGAGGCGGCGGTGGCAGGGCCTTCTCCGGAGCAGCAGGGAAGTCGTCTGCGCAGACGTGTGTCTGGGCGCCGCCACACGGATTGCTGCTCTAGTGAGGCGCTGCTGCGCGCAGCAGCGTGCATGTGCGTGCGGGGCGACAACGAGTGTCACAAAAAATGCTCGCATCATATGTCATATCGCGCGCGCGCTCCCTCCCTGAGGCACTCGCGGGAAGCATTATTCACCGCCTGGTGGCTGTCATTCGCCTGCGCGCGCGCCCTTGGGTGTGGCCAAGGGGCTACCAGTTTGCCTGGGGCACTGCTGTAGAGTCAGTGCCCCCTTCCACCGCCGCGCGTCCTTCACGCTCCACGCGCAGCCTGGTAGACACCGCACTGCTCATCTAGCATACAGCCATGCGTCTCCTGGAGCAGTGGGGCTTGCTCAAGTTGAAGACTCCCTACGACAGCTTCTATGCTCTTGAAGCACTTGACGCAGACGGCCAGTCCGTGGACTTCAAGTCCTATCGCAACAAAGTGCGCACTCTTTCGCATGCAACCAGGCCCCTGGGACGCACTTGGGGCGTCGACGCGCGCGCGTTCTGTTGGTGGAGTATCCCCTCCCTCTCTGCCCGTAGTCCCTGGGCCGCGTCCCTGTTTCACCGCACGCGCCGCCCCCCGCGACGCGTAACTCACGCGTCTCCTACTCTCTCTGAGCTGCAGGTGGTGCTTGTCACGAACGTCGCGTCACAAGGCGGCGATACCGTCGCGGACACGAACTACAGGGTGCGAACTTGCCGACCGCTTGTGCAGTGGGCGCTCCGTACCGCACACTCGCGTCGCGTGTCTCACCCCTGCACCACCTGTGTGGCTTCCATCCGCGTGTGAAACCAGGACTTGTGTAGACTTGTGGACACGTTCGCCAGTTTGCCTGGGCAACCGTTCAGCATCTTGTTACTGCCCTGTGACCAATTCACTGGAGGCGCGCGGGCAGCTGGGAGGCGGCTCAGTAACCTCGCCAGACTGCGGCGCACCTCATCGGACCACTCGTTGCAAGCCACACAAACAGCGGGAGCAGGCAACGCGCTGGCTGAAAGATGCGACTCCCAGTACCTGAATGAGCGCACACGTCTCGGCGCCGCCTCTGCTGGCCACGCTCGTCCTGCGTGTTCGCAGCCGCTACATTTGGTGCAACATGCAACAGAGCATGGGATGGATCCCCACACAGTGCGCGTGCTCGCAAAGGGCGACTGCAACGGGCCAAACTCGCACCCGATGTGGACCTGGCTGAAGGTGGCCAGCGGCGACACATCTGACACGGGTGACAACTTCGGCAAGTTCCTTGTTGCGCGAGATGGGCGAGGGTGTGGCCGGTTCTGCGCTCCTTTGAGACCAGCACTATTAGAGCCAGCCATTGTGCGGCTGCTCACCGAGATGACCACGGATGGCATCACCCCTATTCGCAGCTTGAGACCCAACTTGCCGTCACTCACAGACTTGCATGCCGCGGGCGCTACAGACGGGACCGACGGGACGACGGACAGGAGGTCTCAGGGCCCACCCACTCGTCGGGTGGACAGACCCGTGTTCGTTGAGCCAGCTTCACCTAAAGCGTGCGCGCTGTAACTGGAGACGATGACTAGAAATACACACACACATGAAAACACGTCGGAACCGAGTTCTAAAGCGTCTATGCAGGGCTCACTTCATAGCTTCGCACGCGCCGGTGCCGGAACTGCTTGCATTGCTGGATGCGTGTGTGCGTGTCCTGCGTGGCTGATCGTCTCCACCGTCTTTGCGCCCGCAATGAGCTGGCGCACAGCGGGCAGAAGCACTTGGAACCACGCAAGCATGCCCTTCGCGGTGGGATGCAGGGCGTCACGCATGAGCGCTGGCACGATGTGCCCAGACTTGGGGTCCACGAACATGTGGCCGCACTCCACGTAGGTCGCGGCGCCATTCGACTCGGCGGCAAAGGCTTTCAGTCGGCGATTAACCTCCAGAATGGTGGGCGTGAACAATCCCGGCTGTCCAAACTTGCTGCTCGCGTCTGCCGCCGCCTTGGAGCTTGCGTTCTGCTGCGTTGGGGCACCACTAGTTGGGGATGTGTACGATTGGTAGTCCGCGCTCGTGCCCACGCCACCGGGTAGCATGTGCACTTGCGCGCTGTCGGCATCGGCGGCGCCAGGACCACGCGGGAGAACGCCAGGAAGCAAGATTTTGGTGCCCGGCAGGCGGTGAAGGACCTCGGAGACGACAGCCAGGACGCCCAGATACGTGTCTTCTGCTCCATCGCCATCGCGGCCCAGATTATTGGTCCCAATGCAGATGACAACCACCTCAGGGCTGTGCCGGAACTGGAGCTCCCCGTTCTGGATGCGCCACAACAGGTGCTGTGTGCGGTCGCCACTGATCCCAAACGCGCGACCTCCAAACGGCGCGAAGTGCTCGTCAAACACCTTGCGGCGCGGCTTCAGCTCATCGTACGTCTCGCCGAACTGCGTGCCGCGGAAGGCCTCCGTGATGGAGTCGCCGAGGAAGAGTACTCGGCAGCGCGCGCGCCCTGCAACCCCAGCCTCGCGCGCCTCGCGCACAAAGGTGGTGTGCAGCACCTGGACAGGGAAGGGAGCGGGTGGTGCACAGTCAGTGGTTCGCGGAGCCGTGGAGCGCGGTGCGCGCGTGGCGAGGCACAACCGACCGACAAGTACGGAGGGCTGCCGAGAGGCCGCGGCCCGCGGCCTTCTCCTGCGCGCACTACACCCGCCACCGGTGCCTTCCCGCGCGCGTTATGCACGCGTCTAGCCAACAGAGCTATCCCGGAGACGCGAGACGCGCGGGCGGCGGCGCAGTGGCGGTCGGTCCCACGCCCAGGGAGTTGGTGTGCCAAAGCACCGAGTGACGAGCACGCACGCACCTCCCAGTTGTCGGCTCTTCGCTCGGGCAACGCTGCATGAGGACGGCCCCTTGAAGCAGAGTTGGTGGCCATCTTTGCGTGCTGTGTCGGCGGTGCCAACCACCAGCTGGTCGTGAGCTTGCCTGCAGGGAAGGGAGTCGACGAGACGACACCGCCGGATGACCCGTGCGCTCCCAGCTGGTGACGTCTAGCACGTGCAGGAGAACGCGCTTGGGCGATCGGGGAAAATGCGCGCCATAAGGTGACGTGTTCTGAATTCTGCACTTCACGGCCTCTGCGCGCCGCATCCCCGCCTTATGCCGCATCCCCGCCTGCGAGCTGCCTCAGCCTTGCAAGCTCGCCCAGCGCATCCTTGTTCTGCGGCTCAATCGCCAGGACAGCCTCAAAGTCCCCATACGCCTGCGCAAGATCCCCCACAAACGCGCGCGCGGTGCCTCGCCGCAGCAGAGCTTTGACGTTGTTGGCATCCGCAGCCAAGCACGAGGTGCAATCGTCCTCACACGCCCTGAAGTCGCCTCTCTTCAGGTGCGCCATTGCGCGGTTGGACAGCAGGACCGCACGCACGGCTGCCAGCTGGGGCGCTGCAGCATCCGCGGGAGCTTTGTGTAGAGCAGCGCTGTAATGCTCAATCGCATCATGGTAACGGCCCTCCTTGAAAGCCACGTTCCCTTTCTGCTTCAGCTGCTCAATGACAGCATCCACCGCCGATGCCCCCGAGGCTGCTGAAGGCGTGGAACTACTTGCGGCGCTGCTGTGGACATGGCCATTCGGGACGCTGCTGCTGCTGCTGCTGCTGCTGTGCTCTCTTCCGGTGGATGTCACCTTGCCGGCAGCCGCTGACAAGGAGGCTGCATACGCGCCTGCAGCTGGCGCTGCCAGGGCTTGTGCCAGAGCAAGCAGCGCGTGATCTCCGCCTCGGGGACCCAGCAATGACACGCCGATGGGCAGGCCGGCGGGCGTGTTGCCCAGAGGCAGGTGCACCTGGGGCAGGCCTGCCATGCCTGCGATGCTGAGCATTGCCATGCAGCGCGCACGCCAGTCTTCCCGGGCTGCGCCGTTCTGTCGCACAGCTGGCGCCGGCACGGGGACTGTGGGCAGAACGATGAAAGTGGAGCCCAGGGGGCCCCCAAACAGCACCTCGGCTGCCTGTCGTGCCTGTGTCACCGCAACTGAAGCCGCATCCGCTGCGCCGGGAGTCACGCTCGCAGCGAAATCGAGTCGCGCCCGGATGTCTGGCCCCAGCTCTGGCTGTGATGCAGTGACCCAGGAGCCCACTGCAGCCCAGAGCTCGTGGCCTTGAAGCACGCGCAGCGCTGTGCGCAGCGCTGTCAACCCTTCCACATTGTTATCATCGTCGTCGTCGACACTGCTGCTGCTGTCCGCATGGGTGCTGTGAGGAGAGTAGGCGCCTGTGACGAACGCCTTGAGTCCTGAACACTGCTCCTTGAAGAACGCGCCCACTTTGAGACGCGACGCCTGCGCGCCAGGACATGTGGTCGCCACTGCTTGTAACAGCGCCGCGACTGCCGCAACGGCATCCGGGCCTGCCAATCGGAGGCAGTCTTCCGCAACTGCAAGGACTTTCACAGGCGGCACTTGCACTGAATCACCCGCGAAGGCGGCGCTGTCGCTGCTCTGGGGCAGCAGCACGTGTCCCACCCGACGCAGAGTGCGCGCATCACGCGCGAACCAGCCCACAGTATCGAATGTCTGCGCCATGGGCAGGACGCCGGACACAGAGACTGCCCCGTGCGTCGGCCGTATGCCGAAGAGGCCGCAATGCGCTGCTGGGACGCGGACGCTGCCTCCGGTATCAGTGCCCAGCGCAAAATCAACCAGGCTGGCAGCACAGGCGACGGCGGAACCGGAGGAGGAGCCGCCAGGGAGGTGGCCGGGCGCCGCGGGGTTGTCAGGCGTGCCGAAATGCATGTTCTCTCCAGAAATGCTGTATGCAAGCTCATCCATTACCGTCTTGCACGTTCCCCGCGCCCCGGCAGCTTGGCAGGCAGTCACCACCGGCGCAGTGCGCGTCGCGGCGCCATGTGTGGCTGCCCAGTCAGGTGACCCAAATCCTGTCACAGTGCCCTCAACGTCGAAACTGCGCATGCCATGGCGTGCGTCAGAGGCGCACACCAAATGAACATGAGCATGCACATCCAAGACACGCACATGTCCTTGACAGCGAACCGTAAGCCGGCCAGAGGCAGTGGTGCTGCAGGAGGTGCCAGTGCTGGCGCTGGAGGCAAGTCCAGTTCACACAGCACGCTGCCGTGCGTCCCAGACACTGTAGCACCGCGCTGTGTCGCCCGGCTGCTTGCGCGTCTGGCGAGCAGCAAGCGCGCGGCGGCGAAAGCAGCTCCGCCGAGAGCCATTGCGAGAGCAGCGACAGCGACCCCGTTGCCGCCCCGTCCGCGTGCTTGCACAACCGGAGACGCAAGTGAAGCTGTGTCGGTGCTGTGTGTCGCAGGGGTGGGCTCAACACTGCGCGTGGTGAAGAAGGTTCAGTGATCCAAAGCAGTCTTCTCGAAGGGGGTACAGCGCGACGCAAACGAAGCGCTGGTTGGGTGAGTGCTCGCTGCTGCGGTGTGAGCCGAGCACGAAGCCCCAGGAGCGCCCTCGTCGCGAGACGCGACGCGCGTGCTGGGATTGGACCGCAGTTGGTTGGAAGGCCCGGCGAGGAGGAACCTCACGCACGCGCCCACCACCGCTTGCCACGCGAAACAAACGTGTGCGTGTTCCAAGCATCGTAACACAAGAAGAGGCGAGCGCCGCAGAGAGCAAGCGCGCTGCGCAACCACACGGGCTCCCTACCTTGAGACGTCCTCCTCCGCTGCGCTACTAGGCTGCGTCACCTCCGACTCCTGCGGAGTGACCACCGTCTCGATGCGCGTGCGTGTCTCGCTCATCCGGCGGGTATGCTCTGTTGCCGCCGTGGCAAATCTCGAGACGAAGGCCCCCCGCTAAGCCCGCTGCGACCCCGCATGGCGGCCCCGCAAGCGGCTGCCCGCCCTGGCCGCGCAGCGCCGCCACGGCCACGCCCTGGGCCTCCAGAGAAGCCGCCTCCTCCTTTCGACGTGGGCCTCCTCCTTTCCCTGGTCTCCGGTCTCGGTTCTGTGAAGCAGCTGGCGGACGGCAGCGCCGCATACGTCGCAGACGAGCAGTGCTTAGACTGCTTGTACGACATCCAGCGCTTCCTGCGCCGAGATGAGCCGGCCACACGCGACGTGGTGTGTCAGCTGTCAGACTGGAACGCCTTGAGACAGCACTTCGTGCCGCTGCTCGTCACCTACGCCTCCAAGTTCGACGTCGCGTTCAACGCCACCAAGGCGCGCGCGTGTGTGTGTGTGTGTGTGTCTGCGGGGGGCCCCCCCGCCTGCTGCGCGGCCAAAACACCGGTCTCTGTGGAGAGGCGGGAGCTTGAAACCCTTTTGAGGGGCGCCACCCGCGCGCCGCCTGACGCGCGCCGCCCCTTCACCGCTGCTCCCCCCCAACACCAGGTGTGTGTCTTCATGACGCAGCCGTGTGACCCGGACACGAAGAACCCGGGCGACCAGCTACGGGCGCTGCAGCGAGCCAAAGCAACGCTGCTGGAAAGTAGCTCCGTGCTGACCGCCGTGACAAACCTATTAGCAGAGCCTCTCTCACGGTGCGTGACGCCCCTAACTAGGGGCCTGCCCGTGTGCTCTGTAGAAACCTGACCGCAGGGCGCCTGTCGCGTGCCACCAGGTTTGCTGAGCGAGGCCGTATGACGGAGGAGGACTGGAAGGTTGCGCAGCTCGTGCTCACTCTGTTCCGCAACCTGCTTGCCATCCCCGACCCTGCGCCGACGGCGGCGAGCGGGAATGACCACTTGACGCGGGGGCGAGACGTCCTTCTGGAGCGCCTATTCCAGGAGGATGTGATGGACCTCCTGCTCGCAGTCACGCAGGACGCGAACCGCCTCCCATTCCGCAACGAGGTGCGTGCACCTGCCACCTACCCGCAGTCTGCTGCTCACACTGCCCGCACATCGTCTGACCCCCTCCGCTCTGTGTTTTTCACCAGGCGGCTCTTCTGCTTGAGATGTTCCACGAACTCTTCCGCGGAGCTAGCCCTGAGGCGCTCTTCGCAGCTGCAGACCGGCACGCGGCCGCGCAAGCAGCAGCGCTAGCCAGTGGCGCTGGCGGCGCCGCAAGAGTAACAGCGCTTCGAAAGGACCATGAGGCATCCGCGGCCCTCCGTGCCGCTCTGGTCAGCGAGCGCGCAGCCACGGCTGCAGCTGTGCGCGCTGCGGGTGGCGCTCCCCGACACAGCCGGTTCGGAGGCACGTACGTGCGCAATTTCGCAGCTGGCGGCGGATCCGCTCTCGTACGCAACACGCCAGTCGCGCCTCCTGCCTCGACCCGCGCTGTGGCCGCCACTGCTGGCGCATTTGGGCGTAGTAAGCCTCGATTGGTGGGCCCGCAGCGCTGCGTGGCTGTAGATCGCAGTGTGGAGCTGCACGCGGGAGCAGGCACCGGCGCAGGTCACGATTCAGGGCCTGTGGGTGGGTTGTGGTTTGGCGGCCATCAGCCTGGCGCATCTGGCTCCAGCACTCAGATCCTGGCCAAGCTGAAAACACTGGCCGAGTCGTTCCTGTCTGGCCCCTACAACGCCCTCATGGCGGTGGTACTCAGCGATATCTCTGTCGGACGTGCACCAGGCCTGTCAGACCACGAGATCCACCTCCGCACCCTCCACTTCCTGCGTGTCGCTGCCTTCTGCACCGCCTTCGTGCGTGTCAGCAACGCGCGCAAAGTGGAGACGGAGGCAGCGAACGCGACGCAGGTGGAAGGCGAGGACGTGCCCAGTCCCTGGGCTTCCATCGCGGAGACGATGGAAGGCCGCGCTTTCCACTGGGTCCGCACCGAGTGGCTCCGTCTCTGTGACGCCAAACCCAGCGACGCTGATGCGCCAGCCATCGCAGCTGCCGGCGCGCTGCTCCACCAGATGCTTGCGGTCCTTCTGGCGGCGTTGACAGCCAAAGAGGGCCCCACAGCGTCCGCGGATCGGCGCGTCGCCACTGCACTTGCGCTGCGTGTGTTGACAGATGATACTGCAGATGAGGGAGTGCTTGCGAATCTGCACAAGATGGTGCGCACTTTCGACCCCCGGCGGTTCAGCCGCACGCACATGGCGACTCTTGCACTGGCGGTGGATACAGTCCTGCGGCTCCTCCAAGCGCTATCTGATCAGGCGGATGGGCATCTGCATGTGACGCGACGCCGGCATGGCGGCGGCGGCAACGGGCGGAAGACGAAGAAGCAGCTTGCGGCTGAGGAGGCTGCCATGACGGATGAGGAGCGCGCTGCTGCCGCTGCTGAGCGCGAGCGTCTCGCTGCTGATGCGGCTGAGAAGAAAGCGCGTCGGCAGGAGCGCATCGATGCTGGCGAAGTCGTGTCAGATGAGGAGGAAGACATTGTTGAGGAGCTGCGTGAGGCGGGCATCGCCATGGGAGATGATGATGATGATGGCGGCTACGGCTCCGGCTCTGATGGAGGCGCCACCGGCGCGCAGCTGCGTGAGGTGAAACTGGATCTGCCGAAGCGCACAGCGCGGCTGTACGACCCCCAGACGGTGTGCAACACCGTCTGGCTGCTCACCAACTGGCGCCGCAATGAGCGCCATGTCAACGACGTGGTGGTCCATCTCCTGGAGCGCATGGAGGCGCTGTCGCTGACGCCGATGCTATACCAGTTGTCCATCCTCATTGTGTTCCACGACATCATTGGGGATCCACTCGTCCGGCAGCCAGGCTTCCAGGCTCTGCACGCTTTTGTGCGACGCACTGTGCGCGGCATGTTCGAGCGCATGCTGCCACCCCAAGGGCCAAGCACGCCTGATGGCGGAGCCACCCTTCTGGCGGGAGAAGGGGAGGATGAGGAGGGGCTGGCGGGTGCAGCCCAGGAGGCGCAACAGACCGCCCCTCTCACGGGGCCTGAGCTTGCAGGCAAGATGCTGTTCGTCGACTTGTTGTTCTGGAAGCCACGTGGCACAGCAGTCAACATCGAGCTCGACTGCGGGCGTTTCGATGGCGCTGGCGGCGCGCATTTGCGGTCAGTTGCCGCGAATCGCGCTGATATCGCGGCTGCGATTGCGCGCGACACTGGCGGCGGGAATGTGACCACGCCAGACGGTATGCAGGCGGCTGTGCAGCGCAAGAAGCGGCGTGGGGGGTTGCTGAATGAGCAGCAGGTTGATCTCCTGCAGTCCCTGTTTGAGGCACACAAGGATGAGCCCAAGAAGAAGGTGTTTGCGGACACGCTGTGCCAAGCCATGGCTGATGGTGGGTGCCCTCTGAAACGGAGCCAGCTGTACAGCCAGCTGCGCAGCCTGGGCCTCGTGCGCCCGGACATGGTGCGCAAGCCCCGTGAAGGTCCGGATCAGGCACGCAATCGCGCACAAGGCCGGGAAGCGATGCGCCACGCCATGGACTTTGATGACGATGACGACCTGGACGACGAGGAGGAGTCTGAGGATGATGATGCTGGTGACAAGGACGGTGGAGCTGCAGCTGGGACGCAGGAGGTGGATGCTGCTGCAGTTGCGCGCGCGATGTTGGGCGCGACCGGCTTGGGTCGGGACTTGGCGGCGCCACTGCGCTCGCGTGCGTCGGGTGCTTTGAAGGCACTTAACGCTGCCGGCGTGCTGGCCCCAGCACTTTCCTGGCTGCGTGCACAGCTAGAGAGTGCAGTGGAGGCGGCAGATGTGGATGCGCCCGAAACCATGCCTGTGGATGCAGAAGGGCAGGTTGTTGGCTACACCGTGTCTTCTGTCCCTGATGATGACCAGGTCAACGCCCTCCTGACGGGCCCCAACGCGCAGCTGCTGGCACCGCTCATGCATGCGCTCGCACTGCGCCGCCCTGCTGCCGGCGCGGAGGTGTGGCAGTGGGTAGTGCCGACAAACATGGATGCAGCGCGCGCTGCTCTTGATGCCCTGGACGCAGCGCACAGCGATGTGCAGCGCGATTTGGACCGCGCGCGTGAAGAGGCGGAGAAAGCAGCTGCACATTACGCTGCGCGGCGCGATGCCGAGAACGCACCGGCAGCCAACAACGCAGGCCGCGCCCTGCCTCCAGGTGTTGTCGTCCGGCGCGGCCAGCCTGGTGGGGCTAAAGCAGCTCCCCGGCGCCGTGGTCCGTCTACAGGCGGTGGCAAGACGCAGTGTCGGCGGCAGCGCCTGGTGTTATCAGACGACGAGAGCGTTGAGTTTGAGGCTGCGACCGACTCGGGCGCTGATGCCGGCGGTGAGGAGGCCGAGGCAGAGGACAGTGGCGCGTCATCTGATGAAGACGAGCCGCGCGCAGTGCGTCCGCTGCTGACGGCTCGCGGTGCGCGTGCGACTGCGCCGGTGGACGACGCGCAGGAAGCTGCTGGCTTGGAGGATACGTATTACGGCCGCCTTCCAGGGGGCTCTCAGGCGCTTCTCATGTCACAGCGGCAGACTGCTCGGTCCACCAAGGAGGTCATCGACACGGTGTTCAGCTCCGACAGCGACGACGATGAGGAGCTGGATCTGGAGATGGAGGGGGCAGCGCCGCCGCCTCCGCCGCCAGCCACTCTGCCTGTGGATCGGGATGTGTCTGCACGTGCAGATGGAGATGAGGACGAGGACATGGCAGATGCTGCGCCAGCGCAGCACCAGCGGAAGCGTCTCCTCAAACGGGCGGGGGGCGGGGCAGCGTCCAAGCACCAGGCGGTGGCGTTCGATGACGATGACGGGGCGGAGGCGTCGCCACGAGTGGCCCGGGCGATGCAGGCGTCGCGGCGCGCAGTTATCATGGACGATAGTGACTGAAGGCGGGCGCGTGTAGAGACCCATCCCCTGACCTCAACCTTGGCCTTCTCTTCTCGTGCAGGTGTCGTGGCAGGGTCACACGGTATCGCGTCACCCGCTATGTGCGGGCGCGACTGAGCCCCGGCCGGCACACTTCTTTCACATACAAAAGCCGCCTTTTACTGCTTTTGTCTGAGCGTGCCGGCCACCAAGGGCATACCAACTTTTTTGGGCACAACCGTGCCACACACACACACAACCCTCCTCCCACACACCACACCACCCTTCTTTCCCTCACACATACACACACCGTGCGTCCCGTCTCACGACGGCCATCAGCGCGCTCGCGAGGGTAAGACGGTCTGGAATGGACCTTGAGTGCTCCTCGCCGGTCGATTCGCGAGGCACAGTCTCCGCGCCATGCAATGCAGCAGTGCATGCACAGGCCCGGTGGCAGGGCGGGCATCAGTGCCAGGTGCGACGACATCGCCACTGACAACTGACAACGTTCAGAACAGTCCACACAGAGGCCTCTGACACACGCTTGCGGTGCCTGTCCTCTCCCTACCAGTCCTGCGCAGCGGACGCCCTGCGCTGCGCGCTCGCAAACACATCTCACAGCCGCTTGCGCTCCGGGCAGTTGCAAGGCCCCGTGGGCGGCCAGAGTCGGTGCTCTCTGTCGTAGCGCAGGCGTATGGCAACGGGAACACGCCGTCAGTGACAGTGATACGGGGCGACCCGCGCATCGGGTTGACACTGCTGGGCGTTGCCACCTTCCTTGGTCCGGTCTGCCACCTCTGGACGCAGTTCTTACTACATGGCTTGCTCGGCGGCTTCCTCACGTTCCAGGCAACTCGCGTCCGGTTCCGATTCACGGACACTGCGCTGGAGGTTGTGTTCATCGAGCCCGGGGCCCCAGACAGTGCTGCTGCCGCTGCTGATGTGGCTACATCGGGTGATAACAAGCTGCAGGGCGGTGGCGCCAACTCGTGGGCACTGGATAGCATCACGAACTGGGAGTTCTGGTGGCCAGGCTTCCCTGTGCTGGTCTACTACAAGGAAAACCAGACGCGGCGGGAGGGGCAGCCACATTTCTTCCCCATTATCATGGACGGTAAGCAGCTCTACACGGAGATGCTTCGTCGCATGCCAGCCAGCCAGAATGCGAAGCCAGATGTGGACGCCTGGTGCTTGGATACTGCGCTGGAGGCGACGCCTGTGGGTGCGTCGCAAAGCATCGTGTCTGGTATCCTTGTGTGCCTCGGTCCTCTGACTGCTTTGTCTGCGCTCAGGGCGAGCCATCAAGGCAAAGCTTGAGCCAGAGCAGCTGAAGGCTATCAAGGAGATGAAGGGCTTGCCCTTTGTCGACGAAGTCAAAGCGTAAAGACTCGCACTGCTGGCAGCAGTGCATCGTGCCAATTCGTACCCCATACTCGTTGGTTGGTGTCGTGAACGGCCCCATCCGTACATCTCGTGTCTCAGCTGAACCTGTCAATCGGCATTCTGCGTCGCATGCGCGCCGGCAGACACCTCAGATGTGCAGCTCATCGTGTCCTTGCGAGGCAGCACGGCGCAGGCGCGGCTACAACCACTCTCGCAAACGCAGCCACGCCGCTGTTCTGGCGGGCCCCGCGCGTTGTGAGCTCGCTATGTGTGAGGCCACCTACACGTAGCGCAGTTGCAGCTATGGAACCTGTTTCTAGAGTGCGGGGCTTCGCAGACAGCGCGGCAAGTGACGGCGAGACGTTTTCCTTCCAGAGCGAGACGAAGCGGGTGCTGGACATCGTGACCCACAGTCTGTACACAGAGCGCGAAATCTTCCTCAGGGAGCTTGTGAGCAACGCCTGCGATGCGTTGGAGAAAACTCGGCTGACCTCGCTGACACACGGCAAGGAGCCTGGCTTATTGGAAGTGAGCATCACCACCGGGGAAGGGACGCTAACGGTGCAGGACAGCGGTTGCGGCATGACGAAAGCGGAGTTGCAGAGCCACCTTGGAACCATCGCCAAGAG
>Ga0164297_10003954_pt1 | contig 13509 bp, 9 predicted proteins | sample GEODES058metaG_FD_113539 | JGI IMG/M metagenome (GOLD analysis project Ga0164297, IMG submission 113539) | Dystrophic lake water microbial communities from Trout Bog Lake, Wisconsin, USA - GEODES058 metaG | ecosystem: Environmental > Aquatic > Freshwater > Lake | place: USA: Trout Bog Lake... | reverse complement strand
GTTCTTTTTGTGAACAAAAATAACCAAAAAAACTTCATCAATTCCTGGGCTTCGCCGTACACCAACGCCCAGCCGCGTACCCGCCCAACCCAAGTGTCAAAAGTTTTTTGCTTCTTTTTTCCAAAAAAGAAGGCCTAAAACCCTCTCCCTGGCCCCTCCCTCCGGACCCCCGCATGCCCTGGCAAACCAAACTCACCACCAAGCTCGCTCTCAACCTCCCCATTCTCCTCGCCCCCATGGGCGGCGCCTCCGGTGGGCGTCTGGCGGCGGCGGTTACCGCCGCCGGCGGTCTGGGCCTGATCGGCGGCGGTTACGGCGATGCGGACTGGCTGGACCGGGAATTTGCCGCCGCCGGCAACGCGCGCGTTGGCTGCGGCTTCATCACCTGGGCCTTGGCCCGGCAGCCGGCCTTGCTGGACCGGGTGCTGGCCCACGCACCAGCGGCGATGATGCTCTCCTTTGGCGACCCGGCGCCCTTTGCCGCCCAAATCCACGCCGCCGGCAGCACGTTGATTTGCCAGGTGCAAACCATCGCCCACACCCAGGCCGCGCTCGATTGCGGGGCGCAGATCATCGTCGCCCAGGGCACGGAGGCCGGCGGCCACGGTGCCACACGCGCCACCCTCACCCTGGTGCCGGAAGTCGCCGATCTGTTAGCGCGCCGCAGCCCGGCAACCGTGCTGGTCGCGGCCGGCGGCATCGCGGACGGGCGCGGCATGGCCGCCGCCCTCATGCTCGGCGCCGATGGCGTCATGCTCGGCTCCCGCCTCTGGGCCAGCCCTGAATGCCTCATCCACCCCAACCACCAACGCGCCGCCCTGGCGGAAAACGGGGATGCGACCGTCCGTCAGCGCGCCGCCGATATCGCCCGTGGCTATGACTGGCCGGCCGAATTTACCGGGCGCGTGCTGCGCAACGCCTTTGTGGATCGCTGGCACGGCCACGAAGACCAGCAGCGCCAAGGGGCCGAAGCTGGCCGCGCCGCCTATCTCGCCGCCGTGGCCGAGGGGCGCACCGCCGAGGTCGGCGTCTTCGTCGGCGAGGCCATCGGCCTGATGCACGACATCGCCCCCGCCGCGGACATCACCCAACGCATCGCCGCCGAGGCCGAGGCCCTGCTGCGTCAACGGCCGCACGATATGCTGAAGTAACAAAGTTTCGCGCGCGCCGGCCGGCGTTTTGGTCTACTCAGGCGCAACAGAATTTTGGAGCCCGCAGCAGGCCATGAGCGAGACCGACAGCATCTCCACCCCACCAAGCCTCGCCGAAGTCCGGCGCCGCCGTACCCCCTTGCGCAATGTGAGTCACGAGGTGAAGTCCAAACTCTCCCGCCTGGATCGCTTGGCGGTTTGGATCACCACCCGCGTCGGCACGATGGGGTTTTTCCTCGCCATCGTTACCTGGACGGTGCTGTGGCTCGGCTGGAACCTGCTCGTCCCCCCGGCCTTGCAGTTCGATCCGCCGATGGCCTTCGTGTTCTGGCTGTTTATTTCCAACCTGATCCAGATTTTACTCATGCCGCTAATCATGGTCGGCCAGAACATCCTCGGCCGGCACGCCGATATCCGCTCCGAGCACGATCTGGAAGTGAACGTGAAAGCCGAGCAGGAAATCGAGGTGATTTTGCATCACCTCGAATACCAGAACGCCATGCTGATCGCGATGCTCGATAAAATGGGTGTCGATATGAAGGCGGTGCTGAAGCGCGGCTAATAGGTCAGAAAAATCCGCGCGATCTCCGCCGGGTCACGGGTCCGGGTCAGCGCCAGCGCCAGCAGCAGCCGGGCTTTCACCGGCGTCAGATTATCCGTGGTCAAAAATCCAACCCGTTGCAGCCGTTTGCCCTGAAACACGCGCCCGCTGCCGGCGCGGGTGCACTGCATCACCACCACCCCCGTGCCGGCGGCTTCCTCCAGCGCCTCAAAATCCGCCGGCGTCGGAGACCCGGGCGCAAACCCGGCACAGATAATCCCCGCCGCCCCGGCGGCCACATAAGCGCGGATCGCCGTGCCATCCGCCCCGGTATAGCTCGGCGCGATATCCACCCGCGGCAGGCTGCTGAGCGCCCGAATATCAAACTCCGTCGCCGGCGCGCTCAGCCGGATCGGCCGCCGGTAATACGCCACCGCATCGCCATCAGCATGGCCCAGCACGCCAAAATCCGCCGTGCGGAAGGTTTGCAGCCGCAGATTGGAGGTTTTGGTCACGTCGCGCGCCGCGTTGATCTCGTCATTCAGCAACACCAACACCCCCAAGCCACGCGAGTCCGGCGACGCCGCCACCCGCACCGCATTGAGCAAATTCATCCCGGCATCGCTGGACAGCGCGCTGATCGGTCGCTGGGACCCAACCAGCACCACCGGCACCGCCACCTTCACCGTCAGGTTGAGGAAATACGCCGTCTCCTCCAGGCTGCCCGTGCCATGCCCGATCACGATGCCGGCCAGATCCGGATGCGCCGCCACCAGCCGGTCGCATTCCGTCACCATCAACTGCCAGTCGCTGAAATAGAGGTTGGAACTGGGCACCGTCGCAAACCGCACCGGGATCACCTCGGCCACCAACGCCAACTCCGGCACCGCGGCAACGATCTCCTCCGCCTGCAACATCTTGCCGTTGGAGCCATAATCCAGAATCTGCAACGAGTCCGCGCCAACCGAGGCAATGGTGCCGCCGGTGGAGATGAAGGCAACCTTCGGACGCTTGGCATTCATCGCATTTGGCCTTCGCTGCTCGCCGGCCCCCACACGGGTCCCGCACCAACCGAACTATATCCCCCACCCCGATGAATGCCAGTCCCAACCTGCGAGTTCCCCAACAGTCGCCTCCTTGGGCTCTGGCATGCCATGCCGGCATGCCAGAACCAGCGGCACTGTGCGTTAGTCTCGCTGAAATGCGTCCAACAACCGAAAAAATGGCCTGATCGTGCTGCGACGTTGGCAAGATGCCGCCGCCGGATTAACCCCGGCGGTGCGCGGTATGATGTGGATGGCCTGCTCCGGCTTGGTGTTCACCTTCCTGAACACCATCATGCGGGCGCTGACGTCGGAAATGGATTCCCTGCAAACCCAGTTCCTCCGCTATTTCTGCGGCGTGCTGGTCATGCTCCCTCTGGTTCTGCGCACCGGCATCGCCAGTTATTCCCCGCGCGGCCTGCAAGGCCAGCTTTGGCGCGGCGTCGTCCACACCTCCGGCATCACCCTCTGGTTCATGGCCCTGCCGCATCTGCCGCTGGCCGATATCACCGCCATCGGCTTCACGGGCCCCATCTTCGTCATGCTCGGCGCCGTGCTGCTGCTGGGCGAACGGCCGATCTGGGAGCGCTGGGTCGCCGCCGCCATCGGCTTCCTCGGCGTGATGATCGTCGTCGCCCCACGCTTCCAGGGCGGCGGCGGCATTTATGCGTTGATGATGCTCGGCTCCGCCCCGCTCTTCGCCGGCTCCTTCCTCATCACCAAAGCCCTCTCCCGCCGAGACCGGCCAGAGGTCATCGTGGTCTGGCAATCCATTACCGTCAGCCTGTTCAGCCTGCCGATGGCCATCCTGCATTGGACCTGGCCGACCCTCACCCAATGGGCGCTCTTCATGCTCTGTGGCATCATCGGCAGCACCGGCCACTATCTGTCCAACCGCGCTCTGCGCGCCACGGATGTCAGCGCCACCCAGTCGATCAAATTCCTCGATCTGGTCTGGAGCGCCCTCGCCGGCCTCTGGGTCTTTGGGGATGTCCCGACCGCCACCACCGCTGCCGGGGCTGCCGTCATCTTTATCAGCACCACCTGGATCGCCCGTCGGGAAGCCCGCAAACCATGACCGTTGAACTCGCCCCCGCGCCAGGCTGGCTCGCCCCCCATCGCCGCGTCTACGCCATCGGAGACATCCACGGCTGCCTCGCCCGGTTGCAGGCCCTGCACGCCCGCATCCAGGCGGACCTCATCGCCCGCCCGATCGCCGAGCCAATCCTGCTCCATATCGGCGACTACGTTGATCGCGGCCCCGATAGCCGTGGCGTCGTTGCCCTGCTTGCAGCCGGAAACCCCATCCCCGGCCTGCCCACCATCAACCTCATGGGCAACCACGAGCGCACCATGCTCGATGCCCTCGGCGGTGCCGGCGCTTCGATGACGGATTGGATGATATCCGGCGGCAAGGAAGCCCTCGCCAGCTGGGGCGGCAGCCACGAAGCCCCGCGCGATACCTGGCCCAGCTTCATCCCGCCACACCACACCGCCTGGCTCACCGCACTCGCCCATCAATACCGCCTGGACGGCTACCTGTTCGCCCATGCCGGCGTGCGCCCCGGCGTGCCGCTTGAGGCGCAAATCCCGCAAGACCTGCTGACCATCCGCAACTCCTTCCTCTACAGCGAAGTCAACCACGGCGCCGTCGTCGTCCACGGCCACACCCCGCGCGGCGCGCCGGAAGTGCGGCACAACCGCATCGGGATAGATACCGGGGCGGTGTTCGGCGGGGAATTGACCTGTGTGGTGCTCGAAGGGGCGCTTGTCGGGTTTTTGCAGGTCTGACGGAGAGGGAAGGGGGTGGCTTTTTGTTCGCAAAAAGCGCCGCTACCGCCTCCCCCGCCCCCGCTTCCCCTTCGCCTTCGGGTCCCACCCCCCACCGCCCGGCCCCATCGGCTCCGGCCCGCGCTTCGGCCGCAACTGCGCGCTCGCCACCGGCGGCGCGGGCAGGCCGAGGTCCAGCGCCTCCAGCCGGCGGATTTCGTCGCGCATCCTTGCGGCTTCCTCGAACTCCAGATCGGCCGCCGCCGCACGCATCCGCTTTTCCATCTCGGCAATGCTGGCCTTCAAGTCCTTGCCAACAAACTCCGTCGTGCCGGCGTCCTTGATCGGCGCCACCGTCACGTAATCCTGCTCGAACACGCTCTCCAGCACCGTGCCGATCTGCTTCTTGATCGAGAGCGGCGTAATCCCGTGCTCCTCATTCCACGCCCGCTGCCGGTTGCGCCGGCGTTCGGTTTCCTCAATCGCGTAGCGCAAGGATTTCGTCATCACATCGGCATATAAAATAACTCGCCCGTCGATGTTGCGCGCCGCCCGGCCGATGGTCTGCACCAGGCTGGTCTGGCTGCGCAGAAAGCCTTCCTTATCCGCATCCAGAATCGCCACCAGCGAGCATTCCGGAATATCCAACCCTTCTCGCAGCAGGTTGATGCCGATCAGCACATCGAACACGCCAATGCGCAGATCGCGGATAATCTCGATGCGTTCGAGCGTATCGACATCGGAATGGAGATAGCGCACCTTCACCCCGTGCTCGCCGAGATATTCGGTCAGATCCTCCGCCATTCGCTTGGTTAGCACCGTCACCAGCACCCGCCCGCCGGCGGCGGCGGTGGTGCGGCATTCCGCCAGCAGATCATCCACCTGATGCTCCACCGGCCGCACATCCGTCACCGGGTCGATCAACCCGGTCGGCCGGATCACCTGCTCGGCAAACACCCCCTGCACCCGCTCCATTTCCCACGGGCCGGGGGTGGCGCTGACAAACACGGTCTGCGGGCGAAACCGCTCCCACTCCTCGAATTTCAGCGGCCGGTTATCAATGCAGCTCGGCAGCCGGAAGCCGAATTCCGCCAGCACGGATTTGCGCGCATGGTCGCCCCGTTCCATGCCGCCGATCTGCGGCACCGTCACATGGCTTTCATCGACGATCAGCAGCGCGTTTTCCGGCAAATATTCAAACAGCGTCGGCGGCGGCTCGCCAGCATTGCGGCCGGAGAGATAACGGGAATAATTCTCGATCCCGGCGCATACCCCGGTCGTTTCCATCATTTCGATATCGAATGTGCAGCGCTGTTGCAGCCGCTCCACTTCCAGCAGCCGCCCGGCAGCGGTCAACGCCTCCAGCCGATTGCGCAGCTCAACCTTGATATCACCGATCGCCTGCGCCAACGTCGGTCGCGGCGTCACGTAATGGCTGTTGGCGTAGACGGTTATCTCCGGCAGTTCAGCCGTTTTCTCCCCGGTCAGCGGGTCGAATTCGGCCAGCGATTCAATCTCGTCGCCAAACAAACTCACCCGCCAGGCACGGTCCTCGTAATGGCTGGGGTAAATATCCACCACCTCGCCACGCAAGCGGAACGTGCCGCGCTGAAAAGCGGCATCGTTGCGGCGATACTGCAAATCCACCAATCCCTTGGCCAGCCGGTCGCGGTCAATTTTGCCGCCCACCTCCAGCTTCACCACCATTTTGGCGTAGGTTTCCACCGAGCCGATGCCGTAAATGCAGGACACGCTGGCCACGATCACAACGTCGTTCCGCTCCAGCAGCGCCTGCGTCGCCGCATGGCGCAACCGGTCGATCTGCTCGTTGATCTGCGCGTCTTTCTCGATATAGGTATCGGTCCGCGCCACATACGCTTCCGGCTGGTAGTAGTCGTAGTAGCTGACGAAATACTCCACCGCGTTGTCGGGGAAAAACGCCTTCATCTCCCCGTATAACTGCGCCGCCAGAGTTTTGTTTGGTGCCAGGATCAGCGTTGGCCGCTGCACCGCCTCAATCACCTTCGCCATCGTGAACGTTTTGCCGGACCCGGTCACCCCGAGCAAAACCTGATCGCGCTCGCCGCCCTGCAATCCGGCCACCAGATCGCGAATGGCGGCCGGCTGATCGCCGGCCGGCTCATACGGCGATACCACCCGCAACGGGCGCAGTTTCGGACGCGCCGGCAGCACGGGCGGCTGAAACAGCATCGGCAGTGTGCGTGGCAAAACCTCAGACATCGACCGTTCCCCGGATATCGCTCCCGACTATATCGAACCTGCCGCCGCCGGCGACAAGGTTTTGTCGCCCATCCCGCCATATGCCAGGACAAAGCCCTTGCCGGATGCGAAAAGTTGCCATACGCTGAACTATAGTTCCAAATAGAGCAACTTATGTCCAGCGTCGCTAAAGTCGCCATGGTCTTGAAGAGCTTTGTTGCCGGCCGCACCGAGCTCTCGGTGACCGACGCCGTGGCCCTGCTCGGCCTGCCCAAAAGCTCGGCCTCGCGCATGCTCAAAGCCATGGCCGATGCCGGTTTGCTGGAACACGCCCCGGGCTCCCGCCGCTATCGCATCGGCCCGCTCGCCATCGGCCTCGGCCGCACCGGGCGGGTGCAGTCCCGCCTGGTGGACCGCCTGCACGCCATGCTGGCAGAGGTCGTGCGCTCCTGCGGCCATACCGGCTACGTTTCGGTCCGCGATGGGCTGGAAATCTTCGGCCTGCGCATGATCGAAGGCTCGCATGATCTGCGCGTGGTGCGCGAGCCCGGCATCCGCATGCCCGCCGTCGCCACCGCCGTCGGCCGCGCCTTGCTCGCCCGGTTTGATGATGTGGCCCTCGCCGCTTTGTTGCCCGATCAGTTGGACCGCCCATCCCCCTCCGCCCCGGCATCGCGGGCGGAAGCCATCGCCCGTATCGCCCATGCCCGCGCGCAAGGCTGGGCGGAAGCCGAGGACGAAGGCCATCGCGGCATCGGCACCATCGCCGTCGCGGTGACAGACCCGGTCAGCGGCGAGTTCGCCAGCGCCTGCATCACCTATCCGGCCGCCATCGTTACCCCGGCCGAACGCGCCCGCATTGCCAGCCTACTCACCGACGGCGCCCGGCGCGTCGGTGCCGATCTCGGCGACCCCGTCTGGCTCGCCGCCCCCCGCCGCAGGAGAATCGCATGACCGCAACCCCACGCTACCGTATCGGTTTCGATATCGGCGGCACGTTCACCGACTTCATCCTGCTTGATGCCGAACGCCACGACATCCGGCTGCACAAATGCCTCACCACCCCGGCCGATCCGTCGGTCGGCGCGCTGGAAGGCCTGGGCGAAATCGTCGCCGCCGCTGGGCTGACCTTGGCCGATATCGGCGAGATCGTGCACGGCACCACGTTGGTCACCAATGCGCTGATTGAGCGCAAAGGCGCCAAACTCGGCCTGATCACCACCCGCGGCTTCCGCGACATTCTGGAAATGGGCACCGAGCAGCGCTACGATATTTACGATCTGTTCCTGCAATATCCCGCGCCGCTGGTCCCGCGTCGCCGCCGGCTGGAAGTGACCGAGCGGCTGGACCGCGACGGCGAAATCGTCACCAGGCTGAACTTGGATGATGTCCGCGCCGCCGCCAAAACGCTGGTCGATGAGGGGGTGGAAGCCATCGCCATCGGCTTCCTGCACGCCTACCGCAATGCGGTGCACGAGCGCGCCGCCGCCCAGGTGATCCGCGAACTCTACCCCAATCTCGCCGTCTCGCTGTCGTCCGAAGTGGCGGCCGAATTGTGGGAATACCAGCGCATCGCCACCACCTGCGCCAACGCCTTCGTGCAACCGTTGATGGATCGTTACGTCCGTCGGTTGGAGCACGAACTCGCCGCGCGCGGCTTCAGCGGCGCGCTCTACCTCATGCACTCCGCCGGCGGCCTGGTCTCGCCCGATACCGCGCGCGCCTTCCCCATCCGCCTGCTCGAATCCGGCCCCGCCGGCGGCGGCCTCGCCACCGCCTTTTTCGGCCAACTGGCCGGCAAGTCGGATGTCATTTCCTTCGACATGGGCGGCACCACCGCCAAAGCCTGCTTGATCGAAAACGGTCGCGCTGCCATCGCCGCTGAGATGGAAGCCGCCCGGGTGCATCGCTTCAAAAAAGGCTCCGGCCTGCCGGTCAAGGCCCCGGTGATCGACATGATCGAAATCGGCGCCGGCGGCGGCTCGCTCGCCAGCGTCGATGAAGTCGGCCTGCTCCGCGTCGGCCCGCATTCCGCTGGCGCCGATCCGGGCCCGGCCTGCTATGGCCGCGGTGGCACCCAACCCACCGTGACCGACGCCAATCTGATGCTCGGCTATTACGATCCCGGTTTCTTCCTCGGCGGCCGCATGTCGCTCGATCTGCCGGCGGCCGAACGCGCGCTGGCCGGCGTCGGTGGCAAAATCGGCCTCGATGCGGTGCAAACCGCCTGGGGCATCCACCGCGTCGTCACCGAAAGCATGGCCGCCGCCGCCCGCATCCACATCGTCGAAAAAGGCCGCGATCCCCGCGCCTACGCCATGGTCGGCTTCGGGGGCGCCGGTCCGGCCCATGCCGCCGGCGTCGCCCGCGTGCTCGGCGTGGCCGAATTGCTGATCCCGCCCGCGTCCGGCGCCGCCTCCGCCCTCGGCTTCCTCGCCGCCCCGCTGTCGTTTGAACAGGTGCAGTCGCACCCCCTGCGGCTCGATGCGCCAGACGCCGCGGCCCGCATCGATGCGGTGCTGCGCGAGGTGGAAGCCGAAACCCGCTCGCGCATTACCGCTGCCGGCATTGCCGCTGGCGATGTGGTCACGGAGCGGTCCGCCGATATGCGCCTGTTCGGCCAGTTGCATGAGATCAACGTGCCCCTGCCCGATGGCACCATTGATGAGGCCGCGATGGCGGCCATCCGCGCCGAGTTCGCCCGCGCCTACGCGGAACGGTACACTTCGGTCTACGAAGGCGTGGTGATCCAGCTCGTCTCCGTTCGCATCCGCTGCCGCGGCCCGATCCCGGAACTCACCATCGCCCAGGCCGATGTGCCCGCCGGCGGCGTCGCCCAAAAAGGCACCCGCCAGGCTTATTTCGGCGATGGCTTCGTCGAAACCGCCGTCTACGATCGCTACGCCCTGCCGCAAGGGGTGCAGATCGCCGGCCCGGCGATCATCGAGGAGCGGGAATCGACCACCATCATCGCCCCCGGCGACAGCATGACGGTGGATGCCACCGGCACCATGCGCATCCGCATCGCGGTGGCCGAACCTGCCGCTGCCCGCATCACCCCGGCCACCCCGATCGCCGAAGCCCGCGCCTTGATTGAAGCCGATCCGGTGTCGTTGGAAATCATGTGGGCGCGTCTGGTCACGGTGGTGGAGGAGATGTGGCACACCATCGTGCGCACGGCCTTCTCGCTCATCGTGTCCGAAGCACAAGATTTCGCGACCGACCTGCTGGACCCGGACGGCGAGAGCCTCGCCCATTCACCCCGCGCCATGCCGGTCTTCAACCTCACCGTGCCCATCGCGGTAAAGGCGCTGCTGAAAAAATACCCGGCCGAAACCCTCAAACCGGGCGACGTGCTGATCACCAACGACCCCTGGCTCTGCGCCGGCCATTTGTTCGATATCGCCGTCGTCACCCCGGTTTTCCGCGATGGTCGGGTGGTGGCGCTCACCGCCACCGTCGGCCATGTCGGCGATATCGGCGGCACGAAGGACAGTTTGCGCGCCCGCGAAATCTACGACGAAGGCTTCCAGATCCCGCCGATGAAACTCTATCGCGCCGGGGAGCCGAACGAGGATTTGCTAACCCTGCTGCACACCAATGTGCGCAAGGCCGATGAAGTGCTGGGGGACCTGCATTCGTTCGTCGCCGCCAACCAACTGGGCGCGGACCGGCTGCTGGCCTTCATGAACGACTACGGCATGCACGATCTGCGCGCCCTCGCCGCCGTGGTGCAGGATCGCTCGGAAGGCGCGATGCGCGATGCCATTCGCGCCTTGCCCGATGGCGTCTACGAATCCGAAGTGTTCAACAACCCGCTCGGCACCAAGCTGCGCTACCCCGTCAAACTCACTGTGGCCGATGACACCATTGAGGTCGATTTCGCCGGTGCGCCGCCGCAACAGCCGCAAGGCGGGCTGAACTGCACCTACACCTACACCGCCGCTCATGCGGTCTACCCGCTGAAATGCATCCTCTCGCCGCAGATCCGCAGCAATGCCGGCTGCTATCGCCCGTTCACCGTGCTGGCGCCGGCAGGCTCCATCCTGAACTGCGATAAACCCGTCGCGGTCAATCTGCGCACCCGCACCGGCTGGTATATCGCCCCCAACATCTTCCGCGCTTTGGCCGATGCCGCCCCCAACCAGGTGCAGGCCGCCACCGGCCTGCCGCACGCGGTCAACATCTATGGCCGCGATAACGCCGGCAACGTCTATGCCGATCATTTCTTCATGGGGGGCGGGCAGGGGGCCTGCGCCCGCACGGACGGCAAATCGGCGCTGCTTTATCCCACCTCGGCCTCCAACACCTCGATCGAGTTGATGGAAACCCGCGCCCCGGTGCTGGTGATGGAGAAAAACTTCGTCACCGATACCGGTGGCCCCGGCCGCCAGCGCGGCGGCCTCGGCGTGCGCACCGTGCTGCGCAAGCTGCATGATGATGGCTTGCCTACGCTGTTCTCGGTCTATCCGGAAGGCGTCGGCATCGCCAATGATGGCCTGTTCGGCGGCTTGCACGGCGGCGGCGTTTATGGCGTGGTGCGAGACTTGGCAGGCACCATCGTGCAGGATTGCGGCACCGGCGAACTCGTCAGCCTCGACCGCACGGACCGCCTGGTGGAAGTGCAACTCGCCGGCGGCTCCGGCTACGGTGATCCGGCGGACCGCGCCCGCGCGGCGCTGGAGGATGATGTCGCCGATGGCTACGTGTCCCGCGATGCGGCAAAGACCGCCTATCGCAGCGGCGCGCTGGCGGCGGAATAATCGGCGCGGTCCCCGCGTCACGACAACAGGTTTGGGCCAGGCGGGCTTTCGCAGCCGCCTGGTCCGAGCCACTACCGGCAACAGACTGCTTCAGGAGACTGGTTAAGATGGCCCACTCACTCCACCGGCGACACCTGCTCACCGCGGCCATGGCCGCCACCGGCGGCGCCGTGCTGCCGGCAACCTTGTCCGGCCCGGCGCAGGCGCAAGCCCGCAAAATCCTGGTCATCGCCTCCAACCAGGATATCCCGAGCTTCGACCCGCACGTGGCGAGCGGCTATTCCTCGGCCATGCTGCTGCGTAACGTCTATGACTCGCTCGTGCGCGTCGAAGGCAACCCGGTCCGCGTCCTGCCGCATCTGGCAACCTCGTGGACCGTCTCGCCCGATGGCATGGAATATGTTTTCAAGCTCAACCCGGCGGCCAGATTCGCCGATGGCACCCCGGTCGATGCCGCCGCGGTGCGCTATTCCTTCTCTCGCCTGCTGCGCCTCGCCAAGGGCAATAGCTGGATGGTCGCCGGCCTGATCGACGACAACTCCGTCACTGCGGTCGATGCCACCACCGTCCGCATCAAGCTGGTCAAGCCCTTCGCCGCCTTCCTGCAAGTGCTGCCCTGGCAGTGGATCGTCAACCCCAAGCTGGTGGAAGCCAACAAGGGCGCGGACGATGCGCAAACCTATCTGCGCGGCACCATCGCCGGTTCGGCCGCCTTCCGCATCAAGCGGTCGGAGCCGGGCAACCTGTATGAGTTCGAACGCGTGGCCAATCACTGGCGCACCGGCGGCGGCAACCTCTCGGGCGCCATCTGGCGCATCGTGCGGGAAACCTCCAGCCAGCGTCTGGCGCTGCAACGCGGCGAAGCCCATATCGCGGTCGATCTGACCAGCGAAGACATGGTGGCGCTGAAAGACAAGCCGGGCGTGAAACTGGTGATCGAGCCGGAATTCCGCACCTTCTCGATCAAAATGAACACCGAATTCGGTGCCTTGAAAGACATCAACCTGCGCAAGGCGATTTCCTACGCCTTCAACTACCAGGCGATGCTGGACACCGCTGGTTTCGCCGATCTGATGGTTGGCCCGCTGCCCAACGGCATCCTCGGCCACGACCCCAAGCTCGCCGTCTACCGCACCAATCTGGTCAAGGCGAAGGAATACCTCGCCAAGTCGGACGCCGCCAAAGGCGGTATGAAGCTGAGCATGGTCTATGTCTCCGGGCTGGAGCAGGAACGCCAGTTCGCCCTGGTGCTGCTGGATTCGCTGAAGCAGCTCGGCATCGAACTGGATATCAAAGCGTTGGTCTGGCCGGATATCGTCGCCTCCGCCAAAACCCCCGCCACCACGGCGGACTTCTACCCGGTCTACCAAACCGCCAACTATGGGGACCCGGATAACATCGCCTACGCCGCCTATCATTCGTCGCGCAATGGCGGCTGGCAGAACCCGGTCTATCATTCCGCCAAGGTGGATGCGCTGATCGAGCGTGGCCGCGCCGAAAGCAACGAGGCCAAGCGCAAGGCGATCTATCAGGAATTCCAGCAAACCGTGGTGGAGGACGCGCCGGATATTTTCGGCGTGCTGGAAAAGCGCCGGCTGGCGTTGCGCACCGATGTGCACGGCTTCGTGTTCACCCCGGTGGCCGCCAACGCCATCGAACTATTCGGCCTGTCGCTGGGCTAGTCACGCCCCGTGCTGCGTTTTGCCCTGCGGCGGCTGTTGATGATCGTCCCGGTTCTGCTGGGGCTGTCCTTGCTGGTCTTCGCCATCTCGCATCTGTTGCCCGGCGACCCGGTGGCCCTGGCCGCCGGGCCGCAGGCCACAAAAACCGAGATCGCCGCTTTGGCGCATGAACTCGGCACCGATCAGCCGCTGGCGGTGCAATATTGGTCCTACCTCACCGGCCTGCTCAGCGGCGATTGGGGCCAATCCGTGCTCACCCGCCGCCCGGTGCTGGCGGATCTGCGCATCTACCTGCCGGCGACGCTGGAACTGGTTGTGGCCGCCATGGCGCTGGCCATC
>Ga0164297_10003953_pt1 | contig 13514 bp, 13 predicted proteins | sample GEODES058metaG_FD_113539 | JGI IMG/M metagenome (GOLD analysis project Ga0164297, IMG submission 113539) | Dystrophic lake water microbial communities from Trout Bog Lake, Wisconsin, USA - GEODES058 metaG | ecosystem: Environmental > Aquatic > Freshwater > Lake | place: USA: Trout Bog Lake... | reverse complement strand
GGCGGCTGAGACGGCAGTGGCGCAGCTGCAGCTCCATCTCGCTGCGGCGGAGAGCGCGCAGCGTCAGCGCGAGAACGAGCTCGCTGCTGCGGCGGCAGCGAGTCGGAGCACGCAGGCGGATGGCGACGCGGTGGTGAGCCAGTTGAAGGCTCAGCTGGCTGCCATGCAGGAGCAGCGAGATGCGGCACACGTGCAGGTGGAGCGACTCCAGAGCCAGCTTGTGGATGCACACACTGCAGCGCAGGAGGCGCAGGCGGCTGTCATTGCTGCGCAGGCGGCGAGGATGCAAGGCACAGGTGCAGCTCAGAACACCAACGCCACTTCTGCGTCTGCGCCGACGGCCTCCATGAATGCACTCCAGCAGTCTCTCCTTGCCGCCATGGCAGCGCTGAACGCACGCGATGATGCAGCCCGTGGGGATGCAGACCGCGTGTCCACCCTCAAAGTGGCACATGCCCGCCTCCTCCTGGAGGCCGAGGAGCGTCTCCGTGGCGCATTCGGTGACTTGCAGCACGCGGAGCATCGTGCCAGCAGCCTCGCGCAGGCAGTGGTGATGCTGCGCACGGAGTTGGTGGCGCGGCACACGCACTTGAGCGCGACGCTGGTGGAGCTCAACAACGCGTTGCATGAGATCACTCGCCTTCGGGTCCTCCTCGCACAAGCGACTGCCGCCAGCAACGACAAGGACGATGATGTCCGACAGCAGCTTGAACGCGCGGCTGCTAACGAGGAGGCGATGCGCAACGAGTTGGCTTCTCTGCGGAGCGCCCTGGAGCGCATGCAAGTTGACAACAGGGAGCTGGCTTCTCTGCGCGCGGAAGTAGCTGACTTGAGGCTACAGCTCGGCCAGCAAGCTGCACTTCGTGCAGAGGCTGAGCGCTTGGCGGAACAAGTGCGGCAACTCACGGCCGCAGCACAGCAGGCATCCATGGCTGGTGAGGCGGCCTCTGCTCACGCGGAGTCGCTTGCGGGACAGCTCGCGCAAGCGCAAAGCACCATCGCACAGCTGCAGGCGCAGCTGGCGGATGCGCTCGCGCGTCTGGCAGCTGCGAAGACCGATGGCGATGCGCTGCGAGCACAGCAGGCTCAGCTCCAAGCTGCTGGTGAAAGCCGCGACCAGGCTGCGCTGGACGACCTGCGTGGCCGTCTTGCGGAGGCAGATGCTGCTCGCCAGGCGGCGCAGCGCGCGGCACAGCAACTGCGTGAGCAGTTGGACGCTGCCAGCCGGGTGGTGCCACCCCCACCGCCACCGGCGATCGATTCAAGCGCTGACAAAGCGGCGTTGCTCGCACTGCAGCGCCAGCTGGATGATGCGAATGCAATCATCCGGCAGCTGCGTGCTCAGCTCGCAGAAGTGCAGAGTGCCGCCGCCTCAGCCGATACCGAGCTACGTGCTGCTCGCGCACAGCTGATAGCACAGCCACCAGCGACAATGACTCCGCCTCCTGCCGCCACTGTGTCTCCACTCGCACTTGCTGGCGGTATGTATGCGACGCCGCCGACGCCTGCAGCAGCATCGGCAGCTGGTGCCACCATGATGGTCGACCCCGCTGAGTTAGCAGCCCTGCGCGCGAAGCTCGCTGATGCTGAAGCTGCGCTGGAAGGCTTGCGCCGGCAGCTTGCGGACGCACAGGGTGCCGCAAAGGATGCAAACGCACTCGTTGACCTGCTCCGCAGCAGGCTGGCTGCTGCACAGGCACAAACTGGTGAAGATGGCGCGCTTCGCGACCGTCTTGCGGCTGCTGAGGCGGCTCTTGCGGCTGCGCAGGCGGCGGCTGATGCGTTGCGCAAGGATTTGGCATTTGCTGCGGCTGAAGCCGATGCTGCGAAGCGGCAGGCACAAGCTGACGCAGACGCGCTCGCACGACGCACTGCTGACGCCGATGCAGCGATGGACGCGCTGCGCAGACAGCTGGATGCTGCGCGGCGGGATGCGGAGGCGAAGGAGGGCAAGGTTGCAGCCTTGCTGACCCAACTCGCAGCGCTGCCCTCTCCTGTGGACCCATCCATCGCAGCGGCTGAGCTTGATGCGCTGCGAGCGCGACTGGCGGCAGCTGAGGCTGACGCTGCATCTGCGCGGGCGCGGGCAGAGGCGCTGGGACAGGAAGGCCTCCGTCTGCATGCTGACGCAGATGCTGCGAAGGCGACAGCGGCGCGCCTTGAGCGCGCGTTGCAGCAGCAGATGGATGACAGTGAAGCCATTGGAGCGGCGCTGCGTCAGCAGCTGGCGGAGCAGCAAGCAAAAGCGGCGAAGCTGGAGGCTACTGGCCGCGAACTTGCTGACCAGATGGCGGCCGCCGCAGCTGCAGAGCCTGAGAACGCGCGGCAGATGGAAGACCTCCTGGCGCGTCTGCGTGACGCGGAGGATGCGGCGGCGAGCGCGCGCGCTGGTGCAGATGCGCTCCGTGCAGAGGTGTCGGCGGCCAGGGCTGAAGCAGACGCTGCCCGCGCCGTGGCTGCCGCCTCGCAGGCTGCATCTTCAGATGCCAGCGTCGCTGCTGTCGGCGCCTTGTCGGCTCAGCTTGCGGAGGCGCAGGCAGATGCTGCTCGCGCACGCGCCGTCCTGGAAATGGGCCAGGACATGGCGGGCGAGGTGTCGCGGCTGCGTGCTCAACTCGCAGATTCACAAGCTGCTGCCGCAGCTGCAGTGGCACGCAACGCGGGCGCTATCGCTGGAGCAGCGCGTCTCATGGGCGGCAACGGAACGTGTGTGGTCACCTTCCGCGTCAAGGCTGACACGCAGCCTGGCACCAACATCCGTGTGGTTGGCAACTCGCCCAACATGGGCTCCTGGGATATCAGCCGCGCGCTGGTGATGAGCTTCCAGCCAGGTGGCTTCTGGACGTGCCAAGTGTCTCTGCCGGCTGGCTGCGTGCATGAGTACAAGTATCTGCAGTGTGGAGGCGATGGCAGCTTGAAGCGGTGGCAGCCGGGCGCAGACAGCGTGCTCACCATCTTCAGGGACGAGACGCGGCTCGAGGTGCGCGATGACTGGAGCTGCGATCCCACGCTGAGCAGGGTGCACGCAGCTGACGGCACCATCGATGGTCGCCAAGAGCGCCTCTGGGCGTTGTTGAAGGAGCTGCGTGGTGCTCTGGAGACGCTCATGGTTACCTCCTGAGCACGTATGACACACATCGGCATATTAGCTTTCGTACACTTATGGGTCACTCGGCATTTGCCGTGTCAAACGGCAGTGCTTATCGCCGCTTTGTTCCCACGGCACTCCCGCCCTCCTCGCTTCCCGCGTCACTTCCTCCGCCGTCCTTCTCGCTGGCGCCCACGCCACTGCGCGTGCCGGCGGATTGCTTGCCTTTGCCGAAGCCGGGGAAGAAGGAGCGCTTGGGTTTCGCCTCCATGCCGAGTTCGAGGACGAGCTTGAAGTAGGCGAGCCCGCTCTTGTCAAACTGACGCAGCGCAATCTTGAGGTCCTCATCATCGCGGAGGACGATGCGGTGGCCATCCTGTGTGTGCGCGTGTGGGTCAGTTGATTCTGCTGCAATGCGTCATCCTTTGTCCTCATGACACGCACCTCATCCTCGAATGCAAGCTTGAAACTGGCGGCTGCCAGGCGGCCCACATGTGTGGTCAGCTCCTCGAAGCCGGCATCAGGGTCCACATCAAGCACTCGGATGGTGTCGTCGATGAACAGCTTTGCCGGAATGAGCTGGTCTTGATTCGTCCGCTCACGTGGCGCAGCAGCGCGCAGTCGTTCTGTCTCTGCTGCGAGTGAGCCCATCTCACGAGTGAGGCGACTCAGCTCAGCATCAGCCTTCAACCGAGCTTCCTCCTTTGCACTCACAGCCGCCTGCAGACTTGCACGCAGGCGCTGCTCCGCATCAAGTTGGCGCACAAGGTGCTCACGCTGTCGCCGCTCAGACTCGGCGTCGCTGAGGACGTGCAAGCGGCTGCGGCGCTCAGCCTCGAGCTGCTTGCCAACAGCGGAGGCGTCACGCTGCGCCGCCGCCAGCTGGTCTGCCAGACCAGCGCCACGGCGCTGCTCAGCCACAAGCTGCTCACGTGTGCCGCGATGCCGCTCCTGTTCGCTGGATAGCGCATCTGAGGGGGGGAGGACCACATGTTTGGGTAAGCCACATTGGTGAAGGGGCCACACTGCTTGCACGTACACACCTTGCGTGGTCTTGTGCGCCGCATGCGCAGCTTCTAGCTGTCTCGACAAGCCTTGGATGGTGGCCATCCGCGCCTCCAGCTGCGACAGCAAATCACCCCTGCTTCGCGCAAACTGCGCTGTCAATGCTGCCTGCTGAGCGCCTGCAGCATCAAGCGCTGATGATGCTGCGCGTCGGTCATTGTCAGCTGCGCTCAGGTGCAACTGCAACTGCTGCCGACTTCCCTCCGCTGCCGCGAGCAGGACGTGCAGGCGCTCCACATCCTGGCGACTCGCCTCCAGCTGCGCCGTCATTTGCTCCAGTCGCTGCGTCTCAGTTGCAGTGCCTAGACGCGCGCCATCGAGCTCGGCTAGAGTCGCATGCAGCTGTGCCTGCAGGCTATGTCTGAGATCTGCCTCAGCAGCTAAGTATGCATGCGCCTGCGCTGCTCGCCGCGCCTCGCTGGCCGCATGCTGCTCCACTTCGAGCCTTTTATCCCGTTCCACCTGGATGCGATTATCAGCGTCCACTTCACAGCCAAGGCGCGTGTATTCCGGTTCTGTCTCTGAAGGCTTCCTCCACATCCGGACGGCATCCTCCAGCCACGTGTGGTTCACAATGTGCACTGTCCTCCCCTCCAGACGCGCAAGGAGCGCTTGTGTGTAGATGTCTGCGTCCGGGCGGTAGCATATCAAATGGGAAGTCGCTTTCGTGAATGCGCCACTGAATGTTGCGCCTGCAGCCTGCGCCAGCTCGCGGATATCTGCCCGTGCGGGACCGCCATAGCCGGCAGCAGCAACTACGACAGAGGACATGCCTGCCACGCCGCGCGCGTCGGGAATGGGAGAGAACAAAACCTTTGCGGTGGGCGATAGCACCCGCCGTGCCGCAAGGCAGTCCTCCAACCACGCTGTCGTGCAAAAACACGGAGACAAGGTTAGCGAAAAGGCAAACACCAAACGAGGCAGAGAGAAGTGCACGAACCATAGCTGACTACAGTCTTGCCGTCGCGAACGGCCTGCTCATACTCGCCGCCCGTTTGATACGGCGTCAAGAGGTGCGTGCAGGCGGCAGTGTACCTGTCTGCGACGGTGGCCCCAAGCTGCTCCAGCTCCCTGGTTATGGCTGCAACGTCACTGGCGCTGTAGTTGCACACAGCAGCTGTGACGCGCGAGAAGTAGGCTAACATGTCGCTCACGCCCTCGAAGTACTCAGGGGCGGAACGTGGGGCCTCATCCGCCGTGGCCTGTCGGGGGAGCAGCGCTCAGTGTGTTGCTCCAGTGCTCTCAGCTTTGAAATTTCCGAAACACCGTCTCAACCTCGCAGAGTTTCGCGGGCGCACCTGGCGCTCGCCACCGAAGATGAGACGCTCTGCGTCGTCATAGCCACCTGCTGGGTGGAGGGGCGCCTCCGCTGCTACGAAGCTTTCTCCTCTCGCTGTAAACATGTCGCGCTGCAGCTCCGGCGAAGTGAACTAGTTCACGGCGAGCGCGTCAATCACGACATTGGGTCGAAGGCGAGCGGTGCGCAACTCACGGCCGCAAGTGGAGACAGGACTGACGAAGCGTTGCTTAGTGACGTTCTGCCATTACGCCCGGCTACTTCCAGCAAACGCAAAGCCGAGCTTTCTCATAATGTAGGCTCGGCTCTCATCTACCACGGCTTTCTTCCTCAGCCGCCTGCGCTGCGCCAAGGATTTGGCCGTCGCGCAGTGTCTCTTGCCAACTCGCATCCTCAGTACAAGGCCAGTTCCAGTCACCTTGAAGCGCTCCTTGAATGATGAGGGAAGCTTCATCTTGCAGCCCTTAGGATGCGCTTTGGCTTTGAAGCCGCGCACCGTCCCCACGCAAGGCACTGCTGGAAGAGTACCGCCCCTGCAAGCGCTGACGCCCCACAGCTGGGGCGCCCCAGTAGCTGCAAACCCCCTACCCAGTGACTGCAAGTCGCCCCACGTGTCTGCTCTTCTCGTCTGGAATGGCCGGGAGAAAGGAGCAGACAACGCCGGTGTTGCTCTGCTCAGCCATCCACTGGCGGGCAGCTGCTGCACCCCGACACGCAGCGCCCGACTCCACCATGCGCGGAGCATGCTTTATGGGCTCCGCGATGAGCCTTTTGCCCCGCTGCACTTTCCGCTGGCAGGCTCAGCAAAGTGTGTGCCCTCGCAGGGCTGCGACACCTCGCAAAACATGAGCGCTCCGACACTGGCTGGCGCGCCCAATGTGGCGGCGCCGTTGCAGAGTCGTCCGTCCGGGCGTCGCCCTCAGAGGCAAACACGTGTTGGTGCTCAGTCGTCGCAGGCACGCAAAGCCGTCGCAATCTGCTCCTCGCAACGCGTTCGACACTGACTCCACTACTGCAGTCTTTCCTCGGCGACCGGTTGGTGTTGTGCGGGTTGCGGGGACGGCGAAACGGGGCAACTTCTGCCTCCCGGACCTCTCGGACTGCCGTCACAGCGGTGGCTGCAGACGCAGTTGCTTCCAGTGCGGGAACGCCGGTGAAGTCTACATCCATGTTGGTCGTCGGCGCCACTGGCACGCTCGGGCGCCAGGTGCGAGCTCGTTGTCCGGGAGCCCTGTGTCTGTGGCTCCCTGCTTGTGACACCCTTTTCCCGCGCCACCTGCCCCTGCGTGCGTGCTTTACCGCCTCCAGGTCGTGCGCCGAGCGCTGGACGAGGGCTACGACGTGCGCTGCCTCGTCCGACCGAGACTCACGCCCGCAGACTTCCTGCGCGACTGGGGCGCAACCACAGTTCAGGTGCGCCCAACGCCCACGGCCCGAGAGCACGAAAAGCGGATAGCAGCGCACCCAGGGTGCCACCGTGTGGCTGCAGAGCAGCGCGCACGTGGTGTCGCGTGCCGCTTTTGCGTGCGCTACACCTGGCCTTCCTGAGAGGACCACACAGTTGGGAGGTTGTTCCCACCGCGGCCGCTCACTCCTGCTCCCGTGCCGTTCTCCAGGGCGACCTGAATGACCCCAGCACGCTGCCTGCGGCCATGGTGGGCATCAGCATCGTCATTGACTGCGCGACCAGCAAGCCGGAAGAGCCCATCCGTGCCGTTGACTGGGAGGCCAAGTGCGCCATGATTCAGTGCGCCAAGGCCATGGGCATCCAGCGCTACATTTTCTTTAGCATTGACAAGTGCGAGAAGCACCGGGAAGTGCCCCTGATGGACTTGAAGTACTGCACAGAGCAGTACCTGGCAGCTTCAGGACTCAACTACACCGTCCTCCGCCTCACGGGCTTCATGCAGCCGCTCATCAGCGCGTACGCAGTGCCAATCTTGGAGGAGCAGAGCGTGTGGGGTACCGATGACGCGACGCGCACCGCGTACCTGGACACCCAGGACATTGCCCGCATGGCACTCGCGGCAGTGCGCCGAAGTCGCGAGACAAGTGGCAAGGTGCTGATCCTGTCTGGGCCGCGCGCTTACACCGTTGCCGAAGTCATTGCCCTGTGCGAGCGCTTGGGCAAGCAGGATGCCAAGGTGACACGCGTACCTGTCGGCCTGCTCAAGGGCACGCGCGCCCTGACAACCGCATTCCAGTGGTTCGCGGATGCCGCCGACCGCCTTGCATTCGCGGAGGTGCTGACCAGCAATGTGGACTTCAGCGCGCCCATGGATGAGACGTACGAGTTGCTGGGCCTCTCTCCAGGAGACGCCATGTCGCTGGAGCAGTACACGCAGCACTTCTACTCCCGCATTCTGTCCAAGCTCAAGGAGGTGGGTGCGGAGTCTAAGCAGCGCAACCTTTACTTGTGAGCTGCCTGCGTAATAGCAAACAGCATAGCGCCACGCATGCAGTTCACACAGCATTTTAGCACCCTTCCGCATCCCCATAACGGCACCAGTCTGCGCACTCGCTTCTCGCTCGATCAGCACAATGCAGACAGCGACGCTTCGCCCGCAGCTCAGGGCGCCACATGCGCCGGCACCAACTGCAGTTTCGAGACGTGCCCCGTCCTGCGCCGGCCGCCGCCTTCGCTGCAATGCCGCGGTGCTGGAGGTGCCGCCGGAGTTCACAAAGGCACGGGCGCGACGCTGCCAGTGCGCGTCCCGTGGAGACAGCCGTGGCACCCAGTGACAGACACTTTTTCCTCAGCCGACTCTGCGTCTGACGCACACTGCCCGCAGATCACACCCGTCGGCGACCGCGTGTGTGTCAAGGTGGCCAGCGCTGAAGAGAAGACCACAGGCGGCATTCTGCTGCCCACCGAGGCTCAGCGCAAGCCCACCTCTGGTGCGCTTTCCGCACCGCTGGCGTCGTCCGCCGTGCTTTTCCCCCGTGACGAGTCAGCAACTGACCCGCGCGCTGTGCTGTGAACATGTCAGGCGACGTCGTGTCTGTGGGCGACAAGACGTCTGCGTTAAAGGCTGGCGACACGGTGGTGTATAGCAAGTTTGGCGTTGGCGTCACAGACTTGCAGATCAAGGGCGAGGAGTTCGCTGTGCTGAAGGAGGAGGACATTATCGGCATTTTCCCCTCGAGCAATGCCACCGCCGGCGACGTGTCGAAGCTGCGGCCGCTGTTTGACCGGGTGCTGGTGCAGGTGGCGGAGACAAAGGCCCAGACAAAGGGTGGCGTCTTGCTGCCGGAGAGCGCGAAAGAGAAGCCGGCGGTGGGCACTGTTGTTGCGGTCGGCCCGGGCAAGAAGGATGAGCCCATGAAGCTGGCGGCAGGCGACAAGGTGGTCTACTTCAAGTACGCAGGCGACAAGATGCCGACGCCTGATGGCACTGAGTACGTGGTTCTGCACCAAAACGACATCCTGGGCAAGTTGTAAACGGATGGAGACCCATGCTGTGCGCACACCTTCTAGTAAAATGAAACCAACAAGCACGTTCACAGCTCGCCGTCATCGCTCCGCCCTGCACGATCGCGCCCCGTCGACGCAGCAGAGGTATGATCGTCGACTGCCTCATCGATCAGGGGAATGCAACGGATGTGTGCCACTGTCGGCTCATCTTGCCTGAAGGCTGCGTGGGCGCACAGTGCCGGCGTCGCCAAAGTAAGCACGTAGTGGCATGTCGTCGGCTCCTTAATGCTTTCCACAAAGTGTGCGCCGACAGACGGCGGCTGCACGCCTGGCGCGCCGCCTGCATCCCCAGAAACTAGCCTCTTTCCAGCGGGCGGCTCAGCGGGTGCGGTGCTGCCAGCGCCTCCGCTGCCTGACCCACCGCCTGCATCCGGCGCACACACGAATCGCACTTCTGTGCTGCGATTGCGACCCGTGAGGTCGCACGGCGTCCCACCTGTGAAGTGATGCGCGTGATACCGCGTTGCCGTTCCGGACGGGGACGTCTCCTCCTTCACAGTTTGGTCCCCGAGCATGGAAGATGTCGCATTATCGTCAAACAACCCCAGAATGAACTCCGACACCTGGGAACGGGAATCAGGTTGTGAACATCACGAGCGTGCCTAGCATCGCCGCCAGCTGCGACGCACCACGGAAGCATCCTTCTCCTGATGGAACTGGCGCACGTGCTTGCGGTAGCACAGCTCAAATGTCCACCATCCCTGGAGGCATATGCATTAGCTCTGTGATTTAACGCGGCAATCGCACAACCACTGCGACGATGCCAACACACACCTCGACCCGGTAGAAGCACATATTCTTCAGGGGAGCGAGCACTTCAGTGACGCTCCGCTGCCTGAAGCCAAATGAAGAGAGCACAGGAGAATTCCACTTCCCACAATCAGTGTCATACCCGCGCTTCAGGCGATGATCACACGCGCCTGAGCCCATCAGCTCCCTCGACATCGGCATCGCGCGCCCCGGCCTGCGCTGCAACGTCGGGAATCACACACGCGAAACTGCCAGTTTGGACAGCGTCGTCGAGTCAGGAAGCACGTCCTGGAGCAGCCGTGAGCAAGCGTGACATGACTCACCGTGTGCCTGTATAATCTGCTACAATGACAGTGCGCCCATGGGCCTCAGTCCGCGCAGCAGCTGTCACGTTGCACAGAGACAGGTCAAGAAAACAGTCAGAGTCAACAGCGTGCACACGCGCACGTGACAGAGCGCCTCCCTCTCCGTGCCTTGGTCGAGAGTTTGAGCACGAGTCCCCACAGCAACAACGTAGGCTGCTTCTGTAGCTGCAGCTGTGAAGCCTAGTCCAGCTGTGTCAAAGTATGCAACCCGGAGCCCAAAACGCGACGCACGTCAGTGGGCGCGACACAAGGGGCCAGTAGTTATGACGCGCAGGTGTGTACGCACGAGGTACTATTGTGACGACGTTCGCGAGCGCTGCAGAGAGGCAGCAGGCAACAAACAGGCACTGTAAAGCCGCGCTGGACACGCAGTGGCGCGCGCAACACGCTTTCACGTGCAGCATTGGTGACACTGCGACTGCCGTCACATGGGTGCGAGTTGCTTTCCACACATCGATGAAGAAAGCCACAGGTTTGGCGAACAGACCAGAGGAATGCGACGACTCCGAGTTCGGACGCCACAGCGGGAGGTATGTGTCAATGGTGAATGGGTAGCACGTGTCACAAATCCACGTGGGCATCGATGCTTCTGACGCGGAGACACAACACGTCGCCTGGTGCCTCTCCTGGGTCAGCGCCCTCTTTATAGATGGAGGCACCCACCTCAATCTGGGAAAGGATCACGCGCATGTCAGGCAACACGCATATGCAAAAGGCATGGGGCAGCGCGCGCACCTTGACAGGCAGCTTGCCCAGCTTCACTCGCGGGTTGATGTCCATCGACTTGCCCACTGCAAACGCCACACCGCCCGTCACCGCCTTGGTCAACGGTCGAATGGGAGCCGCATCAATGGACAGCGTCGGCTGCGCGCAAGTAAAGGGCGAGGAGATGAGTGCGTGGGTCGCTTCACTGACTCTCTTCGCACGTACCCGGCCACTCCAGGAGCAGTGCGCCTTGAGCTCGACGTTGCATGACAGTGCGCCCAGGTCCGCGTCCCAGTTCTTGCTGACCGTGCAGCCGTCCTCGTTGACGCGCACGTCCACAGCCTTGCCCAGGGCCGTGTCAAGCTGCCACTTGGGCTGCACCTTCTGCGCCGCAACATCGTAGTCGCCGCCCACAGTGGCTGTGACAGCCGTCAGGTGGAACGTCTGTCGAAGGAGCAGACGAGCAGTGACACAACGTCAGCACTGTCGACACGCTTGTCTGCTCCCCTCTAAAACAGCGCAACCGCACAAAGACGGTTTGCTCCCACACTGCGCCGGGCTGCCGGCCAGAAAGCGGCGGAAGTGGGCGCGGCGCTGGATGGCGTGCCATGCGGTGGCTATCGCGCAACGAGACGCGAGAGTGCGGTTGCCGCAGGATTGGGGCACGGGTTGGAAAGTGAAACCCTGCAGGGCCCTGCACAACCAACTCCCAGACAGCGTCCCCAGCGCTGAGTCGCCCACGCGCCGCGGCAGCGCACAGCTGATGATAGAGGCAGCGGGCGCGAGTGCGTATAGCAGCCGGGCTTCTCGTCCACAACGTGGTCGTTGCTCCAGTTTCTCCACCGGTCGCACCTTGCGGACTTTCAGGCAGTGCGTGGGCCTCTGGAAGACAAACTTCGCCCGTGGGGCATCGCCGCTCATGGTTGGTAGCCCCCCGTCGGCCCCAGCCCCGAAATGCTCACGGCGAAGAGAAGACACGACTATGGTACTAGCCAGCTGGACGAATTTCAAATCGCGCCCGCGCGTGCTCTGCACGTCGAAGCGAGTCGATGATACAAGTGAAAGCTCATTCAGCGCGAGCGAGTCTTTTTGCCGCCTTGTGCAGCGGCATTCTGTTTGGCAGCCGCTGAGGCGGCCTCTGCAAGCTGCCTTGCGGCGGCATACTCCTTTGCAGCTGCCGCACTAGCATCTGCCAGCAAAGCATTGACGTGCGCCCACGCCTTGACGGCGGCATCTGCTCGCATGGTTGTCACCTTAGTTGTGATGTCCAGTAGCTCCTGCCGTTTCCCATCGGCAAGCACATTTCCCAGCGGATCAAATTTCCGCCGCTCCTCCAGCTGCTTCACGCGCGCCTCCACCTCCTTCATCCGCAACACCAGTGTGTCCAGCTCAGCCTTGACGGGAGCGCTCACGACGGTCGTGTAAGCATGTGGCAGCACTGCGCTCAACAACACCTCTGCTGCTGTCCCCGCCTTGGTGTCAAATGAAGTCAGTGCTTGTGCCATGGAGGCAGCCAGCGCCTGCGCGCTTGGTTTGGCCGTAAACTCATCCTCCACCTCAGGGACTGTTTCAGAAAGAGTCAGACGCTCCTCCTCGTCTTCATCGATGGCGGCGGCAGCATCGGGTTTCCGCGGCGCCTCGGGCGTCGATGGGCTTGGCATTGCTCTGTCGTTAGCGTTGTTTGGACGCTGGCCAGCACTACCAAAAACTGCATTACGCATGACTGCGCCCAGGCCGACGACCTTGTTCAAGGAATCGTTCAACGAGTTGGGAGGCGGCACCTTGCCTGCGGCGACGAGGTCCAGGTGCCCGTTTGTGTCCCATGCGGGCAGGGCCTCCAGGCGCTGAGCCACCTGCGCCATGGTCGGCCGCTGCTTGGGGTCCACATGCCAGCATTGGGTCATCAATGCCGCCAGGTCAGGATGCACCCAAGGTGAAATGGGCAGCCGCCGCTTCTCCTTGACCACCACGCGCAACACCTCTGCCCGAGTCACCTTGGTGCCTTCTACCCACGGCAAGCGGCGCTCAAGCAGTTCCCAGAGAAGCACGCCGAAGCTGTGCACGTCTGCAGTTGCACCACTGGCGCCAGGCGTGGGCGGCTCTCGAGCATAGTGTGGAGCCAGCATTTCAGGTGCCATCCACAGGGCGGTACCCACCGGCGTCCACGTCGTTGGTGCCGTCGCGGCATTGCCGCCACTGCCAAACAATTTGCTGGGCCAACTTGGGGGCGCGGGCCGGCTTGGCAGCGACTCACCAAGTCGAGCTGCACTCCCCCAATCGCATAGCTTGGCTTGTAGCCGACCCTCGGGGGAGTGCGCGAGCAAGACGTTTGCGGACTTGATATCCCGATGCGCTTGTCCAGCTGCATGCACAGCCGCCAGCGCGTTCGCAACATCAATTGCCAGAGGTCGCACATCAATCGCGCCAGCTTTGCGGAGAGCGCTGAACAGCGTCCCTTCCTCACACGCCTCAAGCACTAAGAGAGGCACTGATGATAAGTGAGCATGGTAAACCCGCACAATTCCCGGGTGTTCCAGCTCCTTCCATAGCGCCGCCTCAGAAATCAGCTCGGCCAGGCTTTCTTGTGTGACTTCTCCAACCAGGGCCTTGACGGCCACCACCTGTCCAGGAGAAGCGCGCCATGTGGGTCGAGCCACGCCGGCGGCGGCAGGCGGCGGACGCAGGTTGAGGCCCTCGCAACGGAAAACAGTTGCTCTGCTCCCTTTCCCGATGCGGTCGACGACCTTGAGGTTGAGGTCCGCCAGCTCG
>Ga0164297_10003952_pt1 | contig 13514 bp, 14 predicted proteins | sample GEODES058metaG_FD_113539 | JGI IMG/M metagenome (GOLD analysis project Ga0164297, IMG submission 113539) | Dystrophic lake water microbial communities from Trout Bog Lake, Wisconsin, USA - GEODES058 metaG | ecosystem: Environmental > Aquatic > Freshwater > Lake | place: USA: Trout Bog Lake... | reverse complement strand
GGGCTCGCTCGCCCAGCCACAGAAGCCCTGCCGCGGTGATCACGTCGTCGGGATAGGGCTTGAGGTGGGTGGCGAACGCCGTCGACTCGGCAGAGATGGACAAGATGGCGGATCCGATGAGCGCCACCCAGGCGGGATAGCGCCAGTAGCGAGCCAGTGCGTAGACCGCCACGATCCCCGCCAGGCTCGAGCCCACGTTAGGAAGTTGCGCAAACCACGTGGTCTGAGGTGCGAGCCCTGTCCAGAACCGCTCGAAGAGCGTGAAGCCGGGCGCCGTCACGAGCATTCGGAGCGCGGTGCTGAGCGACTCGTGGTTGGTGATCGCCACCCACGCGTCATCGGTGAACAGCGAGCCACTGGTCAAGCCATGGAGGCGGGTGATGGCCCCGATCACGACGATCAGCCCCAGAAGGACCAAGCGCCACCGATCGATGAATGCTGCGATGGCCCCCTGTTCGACCTGATGGGTCTTCTCAGGGGCAGTGGGAGCGATCACGGAGGCCATTGTGCCTCACCCCAGCGCAGGACGTGGTACTGCGGGGGCTGCTAGATGGACCGCTCCTGGCCTTCCCAGTAGGGGTCGCGAAGCTTGCGCTTGTAGAGCTTGCCCGAGTCGTCCCGGGGCATCTCCGAGGTGAAGTCGATCGACTTGGGAGTCTTGAACTTCGCCACCTTGTCGGACAAGAAGGACAAGATCTCGGCGGCCAGCTCGTCCGAGGCCTCAACCCCATCGGCTGGCTCGATGACCGCCTTGACCTCTTCGCCCCAATCCTCGTGCGGGATGCCGAATACGGCCACGTCGCCCACCTTCGGGTGCATGATGATGGCGCCTTCGATCTCTGCCGGATAGATGTTGGCGCCGCCCGAGATGATCATGTCGGTCTTGCGGTCACAGAGGAACAAGAAGCCGTCTTCGTCGAGGTAGCCGATGTCACCGACGGTGAAGAAGGAGCCGATGCGGTTCTTCTGGGTCTTCTCGGAGTCCTTGTGGTACTCGAAGGTCCCGGTCTGCATCGACATGTAGACCGTGCCGATCTCGCCAGGGGTGGTGAGCCTCGTGCCGTCATCAGCGAAGATCCCAATCTCGGAGATCGGCCACGGCCGCCCGACGGTCCCCGGCTTGGTGAGCCACTCCTCGGCCCCCACGACCGTGCCACCACCCTCCGAGGCGGCGTAGTACTCGTCGACTGCATTGCCCCACCAGCCGATCATCTGGCGCTTGATCTCGACCGGGCATGGTGCGGCGGCATGGATCATGTGGCGAAGCGACGACACGTCGTACGTCGAGCGCACATCCTCGGGGAGGTTGAGCAAGCGGTGGAACTGGGTGGGGACCATGTGAGAGGTCGTGACGGAGTACTTCTCGATCAGCGCCAGCATCTGGGCTGGGTCCCACTTATCCATCACCACCAGGGTGTGTCCCAGGTGGATCGAAGCACCAGCGAATCGAAGGACGGCGGTGTGGTACATCGGCGACCCCACGATGTGGACGTTCCCGTCCTGCGGCTGGATCCCAAAGAGGAACAAGATCCCTGAGAGGCCGAGTGCTGCCTCTTCGGGCGTGGCGCCCGAGAGCGGACGGTAGACGCCCTTCGGCTTCCCAGTGGTCCCCGACGTGTAGTTCATGACGTCGCCGATGGTCCGGTTCTCGGGAGTGGTGGTGGGCTGCGCCTCGGTCAGGCCGGCATACGAGCTGAAGCCGACGATCTCGCCCACTGCGAGGCAGGCCGTGCCCGCCAAGCCTGCCTCCTCGGCCGCATCGAGGGCGATGTCCTCGAAGCGCTCGTGAGCGATGAAGACCTTGGTCTCTGAGTCCTCGAGGATGTAGCCGACCTCCGCTCCGACGAGGTGGAAGTTGTGGGGAACCAGATACCAACCGGCCTGCAGGCAAGCCAGGTAAACCTCGACCATCTCTTGGCCGTTAGGGAGGAGGGTAGAGACCACGTCGCCCGGCTTGAGGCCGAATCGGCGCAATGCGTGCACGACCTGGTTGGCTCGGCCGAGCAGCTCACCAGCGGAGACCTCCTTGCCGTCTGGTGTCACCAGTGCAAGGTGCTCGGGATCCTCCGTGGCAAAGGCCCAGAATCCAAAATCTCCCATGATCTCCCCCAGATGGCTCGGCGCGAGTGGCCATGTCGGCGTTCCCGATCGCTCTCGAACGGTAGAACACGTTCTATCAAATCGTCAACGCCCCGTTCGGGGTTGTCGCACATTCACTAGAACAGGTTCTCGCCTGTGGCCGGCACGCAGTAGTCTCGACCGGAGTTCGACAGGGAGGGAAGACAATGGCTGGGTACTTAGACGGCAAGGTCGTGGCGATCACCGGAGGCGGCGGTGGCATCGGTCGCGCTGTTGCCCTGGCGGCCGCCGCAGAGGGCGCCAAGGTCGTGGTGGCGGACATCGGCGTGACGATGGCTGGCGAAGACCCGAAGAGTGAGGTTGCCGAGGGCGTCGTCGCCGAGATCGTGGCTGCAGGGGGCGAGGCCATCGCCGTTGCAGATGACATCTCCACGATGGCGGGAGGCGAGAACGTGGTCTCGACAGCCGTGTCGACCTACGGTCGGATCGATGGCGTCGTCGCCGTCGCCGGCATCTTGCGTGAACGAATGCTCTTCAACATGGCTGAGGACGAGTGGGATGCGGTGATCGCCACCCACCTGAAGGGTCACTTCACCGTGATCCGTGCGGCCGCTGCGGTGATGCGCAAGCAGGAGGGCGGCGGCGCTCTCATCGGCTTCACCTCAGGCGCCTTTGCGGGAAGTGTGGCGCAGGCGAACTACGCCGCGGCCAAGGGCGGCATCGTGTCGCTCATCCGCTCTGCGGCCGCCGGCCTCTACCGATACGGCGTGACGGCCAATGCCATCGCACCGGTCGCTCGGACGCGCATGAGCGAGAACGTCCCGATGGAGCTTGCTGAGATGGGCGACCCCGAGGACATCGCCCCGATGGTCGTCTACCTTCTCAGCGACAAGGCCAAGCACATCACGGGGCAGGTCTACACGGTGGTGGGCAAGAAGATTGCCGTGTGGAACCAGCCGGCGGAGGTGCGGGCGATGTACACCGATGAGCGGTGGACGCCGGAGTCGATCGAGGCTCGCCTCGACTCGACGGTTGGCGTCGAGCGCATGGGGCTCATCGACAAGCTTGAGGAGTACCGCCGGGCTGCCGCCGCCAAGGAGAACCCGAACGCCTAGAGGCAGGGCCTTTGCTCAGCGGGTGCTGAGCGGTGCAGCTGGATCGCCAGCGGGGCTGTGACCCCACCGACGTCGGACGTGGAGAAGGATCAGCGCACCGCCGATGATCAAGCCGACGCTGGCCAGCTGGACGAGCATCGAGCCCAAGGCGCCGTCTTGGCCGAGCAGGAGATGCTCATCAAGGCCACGCGTGAATCCCCAGATGATCATCGCAGTGCCGACCACCGTTCCGTACGGGATGGTGCCTGGCGGTGAGTCGGCCCGTCGGGCATCGACCTTTCGCTCGATGAAGATGAGGATCAGATAGGTGAGGAAGTCTTCGATCGCCTGGATCAATGGGACGGGCACCCTAGGACCGACCTGTCCGTCGTAGTACATCCCGAACCACTGATGGGTCTGGTGGCCTCCACCCGCCACCATGAGCTGGGGGCCGAGGATTCGTCCGAGCGCCCACGCCGCCAAGAGGACCGGAGCCACAATGTCGAGGCCTTGGAGGATTCCTAGCTCGGGGCAGCGCTTGTGGGCAACGAAGAGGGCGACGGGAACCGCCAGGATCAAGCCACCGAACGACGAGAGCCCGCCGTGCCAGATCGCCAGGATGTCGGCTGGGTGACTCGAGTAGAACGACCAGTTCGATGCAACGTGCATGATCCGGGCTCCGGCGATTGCCGCCACGATGACCCAGATGAACATCGACGCCACCCACTCGGTGGGAAACCCTCGCTTCTCGAGTCGCTTCTCGAAGTAGCGGTAGGCAAACCAGAACGTGATCGCCAAGCCCACCCCATAGGTGTGGACCTCAAGAGGTCCGAGGTGGAACGAGGTGGGGATTGGCCTCATCGCGGAATGGTCACGGCCCGATGGGCCGGATCATGAACGGGGACGATCAGGGACGGCCGGCACCGACGAACCACGAGGGGTCGGTGTCGAGCGGAGCGATGCTGACCACTGAGCCAGTGTGTGGCGCCTGGATCATCTCACCACCACCGATGTACATCGCCACATGGTCACTGCCGCCAGGGCCGTAGAACAAGAGGTCACCGGGCTGCAGATCGCTCAGTGGCACCGGCGTCGAGTCGGCCATCTGGGCGCCGGAATAGTGCGGGAGAGAGACTCCGGCAACGCCCCAGGCGTACATGGTCAGTCCTGAGCAGTCCAAGCCGACGCCTGGGGTTGTGCCGCCCCAGAGGTACGGAACACCCAGCTGGGTCTCCGCTGCTGCGACCGCGGCACCACCAGCACCACCAGCCGACGGGGGCACGGGGATCGGCGTCGGCGTGGTCGTTGGCGTGGAACCGCCACCTGAGCCGCCGCCATGGCTTGCCGGAGCGGCAGGAGTCTTGGCCACGGCTGCCTGCTGGGCCGCCTTCTGCGAGGCCGCCTTGGCGGCGGCGAGCTGCGCTGCCTGCTGCGCAGCGATGTCAGTAGCGATCTGGCCCTTGACCTGGCTCAGATTGGCCTGCTCCTGGCTGGCGAGGCTCTGCTCCTGCTGAACTGCCTGGGCGGCGGAGGCCGTCGCAGCCGCAGCGGCTGACTCTTGACCCTGGAGCTTCGCCTCTTGGCTGGTGAGCTGATCCTGCGAGGTGGTGAAGTTCGCCACCGCAGTGCTCAAGGTCCCCTGGGCGACGGCACCGTACTCGGAGGTGGCCGCGAAGTTCTTCTCGTTGTTGTCGAACAGTGGGTTCGACGTCGCCGCGGTGCCATTGGTGACATAGGCGTTCACCGCAGCGCTTCGCAGTGAGACCTTGTCGGCCGAGAGGCGCTTCTGAGTCTTGGCGATCTGCGCCTTGGTCGCTGCGATCTGCCCCTGGAGCTGCTGCTGGTGGTACTGCGCAGCGTCGTACTGCTGGCTCAGGGCCGACTCCTGCCGGCTGGTGGCCTGGATCTTGGCCTCCAAGGCGGCGGCTGCTGCCTGGTCGGCGGAGAGGGAGCTAGCGCCAGAGGGGGTCGCCAAGGGGATCACAGCGCTGGCAAGCACTGTGGCCGCCGCAAGAGCGGGACCTGCAATCTTCCGGAGCGACTTGATGCCCCTCGAAGACCTCGGCGTCGTTGGGCAGTAACTGCCTTCGGCGTCAATCACGATGGAGACAGTCTGCCACCCCAGGGGCCTCAGATCAAGGTACGAGGGGTCGTCGCGGGGGTCCTCTCCGCGGGTGGTTCTAGAGTTTTCCCAGGTCACACGTGACGAATCAGGAAACATAAGAAGTTCTGTGCGACAACCACATTGAGGGCTATCGTCCGGCGAATGGGACAGATGATCGAGTTTTCGCGACAGGATGGATCAACGGCGACGGGGTACTTGGCCGAACCGGTATCGGGATCGGGCCCCGGTGTGGTGGTCATCCAAGAGTGGTGGGGCCTCATCGATCAGATCAAGGGGGTCTGCGACCGCCTTGCCGATGAGGGCTTCACGGCGCTCGCACCGGATCTCTACGGGGGAACCGTCGTTCCCCTCGAAGAGCCCGATGATGCAGCCAAAGAGATGATGGCGCTGCAGCTCGATCGTGCAGCGGCCGACATGTCAGGTGCTGTGGATCTGCTCCTCGACCGCACCGGTCGCTCGACGGTCGGCGTGCTTGGATTCTGTATGGGCGGAGGGCTTGCGTTGGTGCTCGGCTCAACTCGACCCGACGCGGTAGCGGCGGTGATCCCTTGCTACGGCGTTCACCCGTGGCCAGAGGCACACCCGGACTACGACCGCTACGCCGCGGCGACTCAGATCCACTGCGCAGGGCTCGATGACTTCTTCACCCCCGACGCCGCAGAGGCCTTGACCGACACCCTCAGGGGCCTTGGCCGAGAGGTTGAGCTCTATCTCTACCCCGAGAGCCAACACGCCTTCTTCAACGAAGATCGCCCGAGCGTCTTCGACCAGGCCTCGGCGTCCCTGCTGTGGGATCGGTCCGTGGACTTCCTTCGCTCCACGCTCAGCTGATCGGGCGGAACGCAGCGCCAGGTCGCCCCACGCGAACGACCCCTGCGCAGAGGCAGGGGTCGTTCGGTGAACTCAGGGCGCTCAGTGCCCGAGGGGAGGTTGCTCAGCTTGCGTCTTCGAGCAGCTTTCGGGCAACAACCTTGAGGCACAGGGTCTCGTCGGCGCCCTCGAAGATCGACAGCACCCGAGCATCGACGAAGAAGCGAGAGACCGCATACTCCTCGGCGTAACCCATGCCGCCATGGATCTGCATGGCCTCGCGTGTCACCCACTCCGCCGCTCGGCACACGTAGGCCTTGGCCATGGACGCCTCGAGGGAGCCTTCGCCCTTGGCCATCAGCTTGGCGACCTCGAGCGAGTACTGGCGGCACGCCTGGATGATGATCGCCATGCGGCCGAGCTTGGCCTGGGTGAGCTGGTACTCGATGATGTTGTGGCCAAAGACCTTGCGGTTCTCGGCGTAGTCGTAGGCCGCCTCGTAGGCCGCCTGCATGAGGCCGACCGCACGTGCTGCGGTCTGGATCCGGCCGTTCTCGAACCCTGCCATCTGGTAGTAGAAGCCGCGGTTCAGCCCTGCCTCCTCACCCACAAGGTTGGCGTCGGGGACGAACCAGTTGTCGAAGGAGATCTCGTAGGAGTGCATGCCTCGGTACCCGATGGTGTCGATGGGACGGCCCTCCATGCGCCCGTTGGCGTCCCCGCGACCCTCATCGCTCGCCTCCTGGGTGAAGATGAAGCCGTGGCCATCAGCGATGGGCTTCTCCACCACGAAGAGCGAGAGGCCACGGTGGGTGGCGCTGCGGTCGGGATCGGTGCGAGCCAGGAGCATCAGCGCGTTGGCTCGGGCGCCGAACGTGCACCAGGTCTTCGTCCCGTTGATGAGCCAGCCACCCTCGGTCTTGGTCGCCATGGTGTTGATGCCGGCTACGTCTGACCCGAAGTCGGGCTCGGTCACGGCGACGGCCGCCATCATCTCTGCGGTGGCCAGCTTCGGCAGCCAGCGCTGCTTCTGCTCCTCGGTCCCTCCGGCCAGGACGGCCCGAGCAAGGATCTCGGGTCGGGTGATCAGCGCGCCACCGGCTCCCAGCGAGCCCCAGGTGAGCTCCTCGGTGGCCACGACCATGCCGACGTAGTCCTCTTCGCCACCGCTGGCGAAACCGCCGTACTCCTCCGGGACGCTCAGGCCCATGCCGCCGATCTCGGCCAGTGCCTGGATCAGGTCCTCGGGGATATCCGCATTCTCACGATGGATGTGCTCCGCGCGGGGACGCACCTCCATCTCGGCGAAGCGGTGGAAGGTGTCGGCGACGAGGACGAAGTCTTCGTCGAGGTGCCGAGGACCGGTGACGCCGGCCAGGCTGGCGACGAAGTCCGGGTCGCAGAAGGTGGCGACGAAATCGGCGACCGGCTCCATCCAGTCTCGATCGACTCCGAAGAGGGCCTCGCGACCGACCATGCGCTGCCCGAGGTCGCGCACCGCGTCGGCGATGAAGGCACATGCGATGGTGGCCTCGACCTCTCCCTTGGCTCCGTAGTCGAGCGTGGATCGCGCGGTGCCGACGGCAGACGCAGCGTGGGCGAGGTCGTAGGTGACCACCTGATTGGGGTCGATCCCTCCGTTGGCGCGGATGGTCGAGGCAGCAGTGTCGACGACGCTCTGGGCGAGCGAGACTGCGGCTGCGGCGGCGGTCAGGTCGGGAGTTGGGGTCTCAGACATGAGCGCCAACCTAGTCGGCGAGCCGCATCACGAGACAGGGACGACGTGGTCGTCTCAGGGGCGACGGGCGAGCACCGTGACCAGGGGAGGGAGCACGATGGACGCATCACCGGGGTCCACCTCGGTCAACCCCTCGAGGTAGGCCGCCACCGCTCCCGGGCCTGCACCAGCGGGCGCTTCTGCCCACGCATCGACGAGCTCGAGACCGGCATCCCTGACGAGACCCGGGAGAAGGGAGCCGATGTCAGGGTGTCGTGCATCGGGCATCGAGAATGGCTTGCCATCGATCCGCCCTGCAGAGGTGATCGGCTCTTGGGCGACGACCCACCCACCCGAGCGCACCGCGTTCGTCATGGCGCGAAGTGCCACCGAGGGATCATGGACGTGGAGGAGGAGGAAGCGGCAGAACGCGAGGTCAACCGCCTCTGGGAGCAGCAAGTCTTCGACCGCCTGCGTCAGGGCGATCACCTGTGCATAGGCGGCGGCGGCCTCGGCCACCGCATCTCGAGCAGCGGGATCGACGTCGACCGCATAGAGGCGGCCGGATCGCCCAACCAGGTTGCCAAGCTCGACGGCCACATCGCCACGACCGGCACCCACGTCGACGCACCGCCAGCCCTCGCCGACCCCGAGGCGCTCGAGCGCGGTCTCGAGGGGACGCCGGTAGACGTCATCGCGCAGACCACGCAGTCCTCCGTTGGGGTCATAGGTCACCGTCCAACTCTTCCACATGGCTCGGGGGACGTGACCGCCGAGCGGGCGCCTTGCCCTCGACTCGGGCACCTCCTAGGGTCCTGCGGGTGAACGTCACCATGCTCCTCGCAGACTCGGCGCAGGTCGCCGAAGGCAAGCTCTACATCCTGGGCGGCGGCTGGTCCCTGACCGGTCCAGACCCCTCACCTTCGGCCATCGTGATCAAGCTGGAGATCGATTGGCACGAGACCGGAGTCGAGCACCACTGGGAGCTCTTCCTCGAGGATGCCGACGGTCAGCCAGTTCTGGTGGACACGCCGGACGGTGTTCAGCCGGTCGAGCTTCGTGGCGATCTGTCAGTGATGCAGCCGGAGGGCGTCATCGAGGGGACGCCGGTCGACGTGCCGATGGCGGTGAACCTCGGTCCCCTTCCGCTCCAGCCAGGCATGCGCTACACGTGGAGGATGGTGGTTGGCGGACGAGACCTGCCAGGTGGCGCGATCTCGTTCTCGACCCGGCCTCTTCCTGAAGCCCCAACTGAGATCTGAGTCAGCTGGTTTTGCCTGCGGGCCACCGAGCCGCGACGATGGTGCGATGACGACCTACGACCGCCCCTTTGGCCGCTACCTCGAGGACTTCGTCCCTGGCGATGTGTACAAGCACTGGCCCGGGAAGACGATCACCGAGTACGACGATCATCTCTTCTGCATGATCACCATGAACCACCACCCGCTCCACACCAACCAGTGGTTCGCGGAGCACGAGAGCGTGCAGAAGCGCAACGTCGTAGTGGGCAACCTCGTCTACTCGCTCGTGCTCGGCATGAGCGTGCCCGACGTGTCAGGTGCGGCGATCGCCAACCTTGAGATCGAGACGCTCCAGCACAAGAATCCCACCTTCCACGGGGACACGATCTATGCCGAGACCCGAGTGCTCGAGACGGCCGAGTCGAAGTCGAAGCCTGATCGAGGGATCGTGACGGTCGAGACGAAGGGCTTCAACCAGGACGGGCTCGAGGTTTGCTACTTCCGTCGTCGGGTCATGGTCTGGAAGCGTGACGCCGCACCGCAGCGCAAGCGCCCGTACGCCGACGACGTCTGGGATTGAGCTGACGCCTCGCCAGATCGGCGCCTGGCGGCGCCGCCTGGCGGAGCGACTCAGCGTGATCCGCGATCTCCCGTGGCGGGAGACTCGCGACCCATGGGCCATCTTGGTCTCGGAGGTCATGCTCCAGCAGACCCAGGTCCGTCGTGTGATCCCCACCTACGAGCGGTTCTTGGCTGCGTTCCCTGATCCGGCCACATGCGCTGAGGCGGGACCCGGAGCCGTGATCCAGCACTGGGAGGGCCTCGGCTACCACCGTCGAGCCGTGGCCCTCCACGGTGCGGCCGCCTTGATCGCCGCGGAGTTCGACGGCGCCGTTCCTGAGAACCTTGCCGATCTCAAGCGTCTTCCCGGCGTCGGCGACTACACGGCACGCGCCGTGATGGCGTTCGCCTTCGAGCTTGACGTGGCAGTGGTGGACACCAACGTCGCCCGCATCGTTGCTCGAGCGGTGGCGGGCCGGTCCCTCGGGGCCAAGGACGTGCAGTCCCTTGCTGATGCCCTCGTCACCCCTGGGCGGGGGTGGGAGCACAACCAAGCCATGCTCGACTTCGGAGCGATGACCTGCGCCAGCGTGCCTCGCTGCGAGGGGTGTCCGCTTCGTCGATCGTGCTCGTGGGCCTCGTCAGGATTCGCGCTGCCCGACCCGGCGGTGGCGACGGCGGGCACCGCTCGCCCACAGGCTCGATTTGAAGGCTCAGATCGGCAGGCGCGCGGCCGAGTCTTGGCGCAGGCTCGCCGCGGTCCACTTGGTGCTCGAGCACAGCGGGCACTCGCCGAGGAGCTGGGCGACGAGCGGTGTGATCGGGCGATCCGAGGCCTGCTGTCAGATGGGCTTCTCTGCCAGAACGGTCGCGAGCTCGCCCTGATCTCCTGATCAGTCGGTCAAGAAGCCGAGCACGGCGGCGGCCACCGCCTCAGGCTGCTCAAGCTGCAAGAAGTGGCCTGCATCATCGATGATCTGAACGGCGGATCCCTCCGGAAGCGAGGCCAGCGGATCGCCGATCGAGTCGACCCCGAAGCAGCCGTCGTCTCGCCCGTGGAGGTACAGGGTGGGGATTGGGGTGGGGAGCGCAAGTGCATCTTGCGCCGATTGGAGGGAGGGATCGTGGAGCGTGGGGTCGAACATGGCTCGGTAGTAGCCGAGAGCCGCGCCAATCCGCTCAGGTTCGCCAAGAGCGTCGCGGACGTGGTCCACATCGACCGTCCCGTCGAATCCAGGAGACCAGTCCTGCCAGAGCCGGGCGATGAACTCAAGGTCATCGCTCGGCACAACGAAGTCTGACAGCGGGTTCTGGAAGAAGAACATGTACCAGCTGCGCTGCAACTGGTCGTAGCGCATGAAGGCCTCCGCCACCGAGGAGGTCGGTGGGACGGCCATTGTGACCATCTTCGACCAGCTGCCGGGCGAGTGTGCTGCCGCTCCATAGGCGGCGACTGCTCCCCAGTCGTGGCCGATGAGAACCGCACGATCATCACCGCCGAACGCCTCCGTGAGGGCAATGGCATCTCGTGAGAGCGCAGCGGTCTGGTACCGGCCGTCGGCAGGAACGTCGCTTGGTGCGTAGCCCCGCATGGCTGGGGCAACCACGTGGAAGCCAGCATCGACGAGTGGGCCGGTCAGATGGCGCCATGTGTGGTGGGTGTCGGGGAATCCATGGAGCAGGAGGGCAAGGGGACCGGTGGGGTCTCCGGCCTCGTCGCCTCGGAACGTCATCGCATTGGCAGTCATCTCGAAGGAAGGCATGGCCAACGGTACCCCTCGGTGCGCTTGGGTATCGTGGCGGTGTGGAGGTCACCTTCTTCGGCACCCGAGGCTCATGTCCATGCTCCGGCGACGCCTACAGCGTCTTCGGTGGCTCGACGTCGTGCGTGCTCGTCGACGTCGGGGACGAGGAGCCGATCATCCTTGACGCCGGCACGGGCCTCCGCTCGCTCGGCGCCTCGCTTCGACCGGCCCTGATCGAGCGAGGACGACCCCTCCACGCGCGCATCTTGCTGACGCATCTCCACTACGACCACCTGCTCGGCCTCCCGTTCTTCAGCCCTCTCGAAGACCCCGGAGCGCTCGTCGAGCTCTTCGGGCCCGACCAGGGGGAGGCGACGCTCTCTGAAGTCATCAACGCCGCAGTCACCCCGCCGTTCTTCCCGGTCCAGATCAAGGAGTTCGGCTGCGAGGTGCGCCTCATCGAGGTGGGCGAGGAGCCCTTCGATGCAGGTAATGCCGTGGTGACCCCGCGCTGGGTCCCCCACACGGGAGCCACGCTGGGCTTCCGTGTCGAGTCCGGTGGTCACTCGCTGGCCTACTTGCCGGATCACCAGGCTCCCTTGGACCGCACAGGAGTGGCCGAGTCCGTCCTCGACCTGTGCCGAGACGTCGACGTAGCGATCCTCGATGCGCAGTACGACGAGGAGGAGTTCGCACGCAAGTCCGACTGGGGCCACTCGACCGTCGCCTATGCCGTCCATTGTGCGGCGACGGCAGGCGCCAAGTCGCTGGTGCTGTTCCATCACGACCCAGCACACGATGACGCACGACTCGAGCAGCTCGAGGCGGCAGCCCAGTCCATGCCTGGCGCAGATCGACTCGAGCGCATCGTCGCTGCCCGTGAGGGCATGACGATCGACCTGACGGGCTGATCGACCGATGACCGAGCACACCACCGCCTTCGACCAGGCACGGTTCCGAGAGGTCCTTGGCCACTTCGCCACCGGCGTGACCATCGTCACGGCGATGGAGGAGGAGGTCGGGCCGGTCGGGTTCACGTGCCAGGCGTTCTCCGCACTCTCGCTTGACCCTCCGCTCGTCGTCCTCGCTCCGGCGAAGAGCTCGACGAGTTGGCCCAAGATCGCGGCGGCAGGCGCCTTCTGCGTGAACATCTTGGAGGCTCGCCAAGAGGTGCTCTGCCGATCGTTTGCCGTCTCCGGGGCCGACAAGTTCGCGGGGGTCGGCTTCGTGCGGGGCGCCACCGGGGCACCGGTTCTCGAAGGTTCGCTCGCCTATGTCGAGTGCGAGCTTGAGCAGATCATCGACGCCGGAGATCATGAGCTCGTCATCGGGAGGGTCTTGTCGATGGGGGTCAACGAGGGCTCGCCACTGCTCTACTACCGCAGTGGCTTCGGTTCGTTCGGCACCTAGCCCGCCCGGGCTGTACGGTGCCCGGATGGCACCGATCTACCATCCCACCCCCATCGCCGACGTCGAGCTCATCGAGCCCCAATCGCATGGTGACGACCGTGGTCGCTTCGTTGAGACCTATCGACGAGAGTGGCTCCCCAAGGGTCGCGAGATGATCCAGGGCAACCGCTCGGAGAAGTCGCAAGGATCCCTCGTCGGCCTCCACTATCACCTGCACCAGGCTGACTACTGGTACATGTTGCGAGGGACGGCCCGAGTCGTCTTGGCGGACCTTCGGCTTGGCTCACCGACCGAGGGCAAGACCATGGTGATCGATCTCGACGGGGCCAACGATCGGGGTCTCTTCATCCCACCAGGCGTGGCCCATGGATTTGCCGCGTTGACCGACATGTTGCTGTGGTATCTCGTCGACGGGTACTACAACCCCAATGACGAGCTTGGCGTCGCCTACGACGACCCCGCGCTCGGCATCGATTGGGGTCTGGTCGATCCAGTGGTCTCGGAGCGAGACAAGGCGAATCCGACGGTGGCGGAAATCCCTGAGGCGGTCCGCCCCCGTTGGGGCCTCAGGCCTTGAGCCGCCCGTTCACCGAGCCCACTCAAATCGGGTTTACTTGACAACGTGAGAACCGCCATCGGCCTCATCGTCCTCTTGTGCGTCATCGCCTTCATCGCGGTGGTGCTGTGGCGACGCCGGGGTCGAGACGAGACCCACTCGATCGACAGCTACCG
>Ga0164297_10003951_pt1 | contig 13516 bp, 12 predicted proteins | sample GEODES058metaG_FD_113539 | JGI IMG/M metagenome (GOLD analysis project Ga0164297, IMG submission 113539) | Dystrophic lake water microbial communities from Trout Bog Lake, Wisconsin, USA - GEODES058 metaG | ecosystem: Environmental > Aquatic > Freshwater > Lake | place: USA: Trout Bog Lake... | reverse complement strand
TCCCTCGCCACTGCGGGCATCACCTCCTTTGCCGCCGTCACATTCAAATCGGTGTCACGTCTGCCCGATACCGAAAAGCAGTTCCGTGAACTCTTCATTGATACTGATAAGTTGGAAGTGAAGCCGCGACTTGCTCTACCCCTAATGGCTCGCCTGTCTGGACTCATTTCGTATTACAAGGGCGGTAAGGCAGACCTGATGGCGACTGTAAATCGCGACGAAATTGTGATGCTAGATATGAGCGATCTACAACTCAAGAAATATACCGAGCAGCGGAAACCCGAAATAGACAAAGAGGTGCGTGCGCGTAAGGAGAAGAAACCTGGTGCCGAAAGCGTCTATTCGCAGATTTCAAAGAATATTAACTCTACGTTTAAGATTTTCTCGCGCGCTGCCTGTAACTTCGTCTTCCCCGCCGACTATGAACGCCCTATTCCCGCCGATTACCGCGACGTCCTCAAAATGATCGGTGCCAAGAAACAAACGGTCGTCACCGACGACGGCGTTCTCAATTCCGAAAATGAAGTAACCGAGGTGGAGAAGGTTGCCGAGGAGGCGGAAGCGGGCGAGCGTGCCGAAATGACCAGCGAGGATGCCGCTGGCACGCCGACTGCCGCTGAAGAGACGGCTGCCGCCGCCGGTGTTGCCGAAAATGCGGCAAAAGCGTTACCGCCTGCCACCTACGCTGAAGCGTTAACCGCTGCCGTAGCGATGCTTCGCAGCCGCGCTGCCGAATACTTCTCGCCCGAGGCATTGCCCACTATCTCCCCTAAATTCCAGGCAATTCTTGACCGTGTGGTGCTATCCAAGGGACCGGTTCTCGTTTATTCCAATTTCAAGACGCTAGAGGGCGTGGGTCTATTTTCAGTTGCCCTGGAATTCCAACAAAAGTATACGAAGTTTGATATTATAAAGACGCCACTCGGAGACTGGGCGCTGTCGCCTGAAACGATTGCTGCCGGCGCAGGTGCGGGTTTACGCTACATCACGTATACCGGCGACGAAGAGCGCGATAAGCGTAATATCATGCTGGCTATCTTTAATGGCAAATGGGGTCGCGTACCTGGCACTCTAGCGACGCAGGTGAAAGAGCTGTTTGGAGCGGAGAATAATCTTCACGGCGAAATTATAAAAGTCATTATGATTACCCAGTCGGGTGCCGAGGGTATCTCGCTTGCAAATGTTCGCCAGGTCCACATTATGGAGCCGTACTGGAACTACGTCCGTCTTGACCAGGTGAAGGGTCGCGCGATTCGTATCTGCTCGCATATGGACTTGCCGCCCGATGAGCGCAACGTAGATATTTTCACCTACGTGATGAAATTTTCGGATCGTCAGGTGAAAGAAAGATTAGTGGACGAGACAATTACGAATATTGACGGCGGTGATACGACGGACCAGTCTATCTTTCGGCTGTTAATGTCCAAGAAGCATCTAAGTGATTCCATTTTGGACGTTATGAAGAAATCGGCGGTGGATTGCGAGTTGAACTCCACGGAAAACGGCGGCTACGCCTGTTACCGTTTCGCCGGCAACCCGTCCTCTACAGAGCCACTATTCCATCCGCTGGTGGAGATTGATGTGACCGTAGCCGAGGCATCAGTTCGTTCCGCTGTTTAGACCAGCCGAGTAGGTATCCACCGTTCGCTTTAGTATATAGGTGCCGCCAAGTCTCAAATCCATTGCGTCTATACAGCCTCTCGGCGTCTGGATTGTCATAGGCAACCTCTAATATGACGTTAGGGCTCATCATTTTTACTTTTTGTAGCAATGTTGAACCGATTCCTTTGCCTTGAAACTCGGGATGGACGACCAAGTAGGCGAGTTCTATGGTATCCAAATACCGAAACATTTTTGTATGTCTCAGTAAGGCAAAGCCTACGATTTGGCGTTTGTTGAGCACAACAATTGATTTTGGATCGGCATCCCTCAGAGTCGCACGGAATTCGTGTATATAGGTATGGTCAAATGTCTCTTCACCAAGCCGTTCTACGGCATCGTGATGATGGGGCTTATACGGCGTGTAGGTGCTCATTTACCTACTAAGCGGGTGGGTTTTTCTATTGCCATTGTAGAATGAGCGAACAGCGCCCTCTTCCAGATTTAGCGTCATTGGGCATTCGCGGACCCCGCCCATCCTTTACTCCGCCTACCCCATTTGTTCCTCCTGTAAATTCTACGCCTCGTCCGCCTGCACCTCGTGCTACAGGTATGCCTGGTGCATTCCCTGTACCGTCTATTCTTGCTGCGATAGGTGCTTCTTCGGCGCCTCCATCTACACCAAGCACAGCAATAGTTGCGGCTGAACCACGTTTTAGAATCCCTCGCCCGCCCCGTTTGAGCAGCATTGCCGCATTAAATCCAAATGGTGAAAAACGTATTTACAATTGTTTAATATCACGCCTTCCACCCAATAAGTTGAATTTTCTGAATCTTCCTTCTGGTCGTGTAGCGGGACCCGCTGCCACCGTTGACTTACGCTCCCGTTTTCCTCCCGTATATGACCAGGGTGCCCTTGGTAGTTGTACGGCGAACGCGCTCTGTGCTGCGTTCGCATTTAATGCCCCTGGCTTTACGGGCTCTCGGCTCTTCTTATACTATAACGAGCGTATGTTGGAGAGAACTATCACATATGACTCCGGTGCGTATCTACACGACGGTATTGCCGCGATGAAAACGTATGGACTCTGTAGCGAGTCTCTCTGTCCGTATATTATCAGCAAATATGCTGTAAAACCAACAGCGGCGATGTATACAGCGGCACTTGCCGATCGTGTCTTAACTGCACAGAATATTCAGCCAAACCTAGCAACTATGAAGCAGGCGCTCTCCCAGGGCTATCCCTTTGTCTTTGGATTTACGGTCTATTCGTCATTTGAGAGTGCCTCGGCGTCGGCAACCGGCATTATACCTATGCCTGGACCACGTGAATCTATACTCGGTGGACACGCCGTAGTCGCCGTTGGCTACGACGACACCCACCAATGGTTTATTTTCCGTAACAGCTGGGGCTCAGGATGGGGTGACCACGGATACGGCTATATTCCCTATGCGTATTTGTCGAATTCGTCGCTCACGTCAGACCTCTGGTATATTACGTCCGTGAAGAAATAATCGGTAAACATAAACTTGGCATAAAGTAAGAAAGGGATGCCGATGATTGTTGCACCGCCCGTACCCGTACCGGCGGTTCAAGATGCCGAACCTGCCGTCAAGCCGTTTGAGATAGTCGCCGAATGGCTAGAGCCCGTGCGCACCATGCTTACTGGCAAGTTTGGCGCCGATAATATGGATCGTGTGAATGCCCTGCTTTTAGAGACCGGTGCGATTATTGCCGGTGGCTCTATATTACGCGCCGTGTCGCCCTGGAACGCCGATGTTCGTGGTCTACGAGGAAACAATCCACGCAGATCACCCGAAGTGAATGACTTAGATATTTATGTCCCTGTTCGTATGACCCCCCGACTGATTGACGGACTCTACACGGGTGAAGGAGGGCTTTTAGAAAATGGACGGTATAAAGTTTTACCGGCGAGTAGTTACTGCGAATCGTTTCTAAGGAAAAATGGTATTCGCCGAGTTCATACATTTACCAATCAGCATGAGGATAATCCTACAGATATTATGTCGGTTCGTCACCGCCGTAGCGTCCAACAGGTTGTCACCAATTTTGATTTAACAATTTGCCAAATCTGGTACGACGGCGCTCACGTATACGCAAGTCACCCACAAGATATTCGCGATAAAAGGGCAACTCTTCAGTCCGAATATGTTGTTGCGCTGATGCGTGGCAATGTGTATATTCGTAAGCGTATGGATAAATACATGAAACGTGGTTTTAGTATCTCAGTTGAAGGGGCTAGAGAGACATTTGACGTTTTACCAACGGACCAGGGCGCATGTACAAAAGATAAGAATCAATTTCGTATTCGTAAAACAAAGCCCGAATTTTGGAATCGTTGGTTTGCCTCGGTTGCTACAGCGTGGCTATCAGGTTCAGCCACAACATTTAGAACTGCAAAGAGTTATCTTCCTTCTATTGCTGACAATATGTTGCCTAGCAAAAATGTATTAATTCCCCTTGCTCAAAATTTGCCACATCTATCCGCCGTCAACGCTACAGGAATGCAGATAATAACAAAAGGATTTCTTATTTGGAACGCTATGCCATTAGATAGTTTTTGGAACAATTTTAAGGATACCGGCTACGACTCCGAAGATTACGAAAATGTAGACAATAGACAAGCGTTGGCAGCCGAATTTATGTCAACCGTGGTACCTGATATTGCGTGGCAGGCGGACGGTATACGCGCATTTGCCCTTGCCATGAATAAATTTTTAGAATATCAAATGCTTCCTATAAAATATTCAAATAGGCAAGAAAATAGGGAAGAAGGTCTTAGAATTAAAATCACGACGGGATTTACATTAGGAACAATTTTATATAAAAATAAAGGTGACATACCGTTTGACCGTAATGACTTTGATCTTAGAAGTCTATTCATGGAACCAGAAGTTTTTAATATATATTTAGGGCAACTTTTTGGTAACAGTTTACGAAAGGTAGAAGTTGCTACAGACTACGCAGAGGCAGGTGCATTAGTCTATGATATTCATAACCACCCATTAGCCGTCGGTATTTCTCAGGCAAAATTCAAGGATCATTTACGCCGCCATAAAAGGTTTCCCAAAGACGCAATTCCCTGCTATTGGCGAGAGTGTAATAAAACACTCGCCCTTACAGAAATCCATCATATTCTTGGGCGTGAAGCATATGGAGAGTGGTTTGGAGGGGCGGAAGCAATACCAATGTGGCAGGGATTTGCCCAAAGCGATGTCACCCTTATGGATACGATTTTTTCCGAAGAAGGTATGGAAGCAAAGAATTTCTCCTGCTGCCCTGTATGCTTATCCTATGTCCGCCGTGAAGACGGATGTATGTTTATGCATCATCAATGCCCTAACTTACAAACACCGTATTCTGTAGACTTGTATAATAAATATAAGGATAGATTTAATGAGTTATGGTGGTGTACCTTATGCGGTCGTGTATGCCAAGAGCACCGGCGTATTGATCATCCTGAAGATATTGTCCCTGCCCATCACGCCCTTGGACCGGCGGACGGTCCTCGTAGCGATTTGATTCGTCCTGGTGCTGGCGCCTCGCCGTTCTCAAACGACTGTACAGCCTACGGTGGTGGTATGCTTCTAGAGAAATTTATCCGTTTCCAGAAAATCCGTGAAGTAGCAAATATTCTCAAAGCCCAAATTGGTAGAATAACATTAGAGGCTGCTAAGAAATATATGATTGACCAGGTATGGAATTCTCCCCTTAATATTGACCCTATGCTAAGAGCCCATTTACAAACACTGCTTACCGAAAAACGGTTTAATATCCCTACGACTGCCTTCCCTAATCGTCCACCTGCGCCTCCAGAAAATAATAATCTTGTTTATCCCAATGTGCCTCGGAATGGTGCCGCTGGGGATGTGTTGCTCCCCATTGTTCTTCCTGAAGGTGACGATGCTACAACTATGGACACGGTAAGACCGGCGATTCAATTCATTCATCGGCGCCAAAACGGCGAAGTCAATACTCATGCGGACGAATACATTGGGCTAGAAGGTTTGTTTAATCTATTACAATCTCGTAATGATGAATATAGACAGGGGCGAGGAGGGGATATTGGTATGTGCTGGAACTATCCTACTTGCGATGCCAAGATTCACCCGCAAGAAGTTCAAGCCATTCTTACTCGTTTGGATACGAATGCTGCCGACTATCCTGAAGTCACAGCGGAGAATAAAGCCCGTTACAGGCAAATTTACGACGTCTATAGAAATAATTACAATCGTAAATTCCAACAGCGGGGCGGTACACGGCGTCGTGGTCGCAGACAGCACGGAGGTGACGGCGAAGAAAACGGCGCGGTTACACCTTTCTTCGTTGAAGCATCTGATGCTCAGTGTATGCTACCGCGTAGATCAAACGCTGCAGCGGCACGTAAGCGTAAAACTCTACGGCGTCGGCGGACTACAAGGGGGCGTCGCTAATCTAAACCAAACTTAATTCGTATAGGATAGAATGTCTATTAAATACGACGCTGTGCTCATTCATAACGCGTTTGAGCAGATTGCTTCCCGTAAATACAAGGATGAAGGGGAGTTTTTACATACCTGCCGTATGGAACTAGAGCCGTTTGTCTTTGGCACCCTTAACCACCGCTACGGTGCTGAATTCCAACGATACTGGGATTCCTGTATAATTCCTACCTACGGAGATAAGACCGTGGTTATTGTTGAACGACGCCTTCACCCCAATCTACGATTCTGTCTACAAAATGCCGCGTACTACGCCCGTGGTTGGAGTATTACCGTTATTTGTAGCGATGTTAATGAGGCATACGTGAAAGCGTGCGCGGGGTCGCAAGCCGCCTCGGTTCGTATTATTCCATTTTTCAAAGGACTCGGTACGCCCGAAGAGGGTAAGACCGAATATAATACGGTTTTACAAGAATGGCGGTTTTGGGAACTATTTCTTGAAGAGCACCTACTCATGATGGAGACCGATACCTATCTGACGAAGCCTCTGCCGGCATCGCTTCTAGACTACGACTATGTGGCGTCCAAGTGGCCGTGGGCGCCCTCCGCTGCCGGTGGCGGCGGTCTCTCCTACCGCAAACGTTCTATGATGAAGAACGTGTGTTCTCTGAATTTTCCCATCCAAAAAGCACAAGATTGTTTTATTAGCGAAGCCGTAGAAAAACTTCATTTCAAAACGCCAACCATGGAAGAGTCTGTGGCGTTTTTTGGTGAATTCGCCTTCGTGCCCACAATGTGCGGAACCCACCAGTGGTGGACTGGCATTCGGTCACACGACTTAGATTCTATTGCCGGCGCGCTCACTTTAGCTTTGGTTTAATATGAGGTGGCTCTGGCTTCTTCTTCACCTCATAACTACACGTGCCACAATGATCAACATTCGCCCAATCAATCTTAATCTTATTCTTTTTCATATCCGTAATAGTCCATCGTCCTAGAAGTGCCGGTTCCCTAGATACAATAAATATACGCAAGAGTTTACGAAACATTGTTTACAATCTTCTAAATTGTAAACAGTATTATCAAATTTTGTGAATGCGAATTTACACCGGCGGTTTGATATCCGGCGGGGTCTTCGGTGTACCCGCCGAATCGCCAGCACCCCAATCGTAGTTCGGTGGCATACGCGGCGCCTCCAAATGCGTAATAACATATTGTAGAGGACGCGGCTTGAGCGCAAAACTATATTTGCCAAACATCTTCATATAGTTCTTCAACTGAACACCCTTACTCCAAAAGTTCATTGCAACAAACTGAATGCCCAATCCCTGTGCCGCCGGTACTAAATAATCGTTTGACTCCGCCAAAGGATCTTCACTCAACGGTGCAATAAATGTCAGATTCATCAGAATCTTCTTCTTCGCTTGCGACGCCGCATCGCCCGAAATGGTCTGAATCTGTCCCGCAGGGTACTCCAATTCAATACCGTCTTTTACAGAAAAATTCACGAAATCCATAAAGCGACCTGAGCCACGAACATTAGATACGACAATTACCTTGGAGAAAAGCTGGTCAATCGGCACCTTGAAAAGACGGTCCGCTCCACGGCAGTTATTAAACGCTAAGTCCATCCGATACGGTGTAATTACCGACTGAAGCGCATCCGCCGTCATGTCAAACGTAGACGGGCGAGGATTGCCACGGAAACGTAAATAGAGTATGAGCGGGTCCTGATGACCGGGATTGGTTGTTGTTTGAAGCGCTTCCGAAACGAGGGTTTGAAGAACGTTCACAAACGGCAGGACATTCAGCGTTGTACGCCGCCACATACTATTTGCCTCAATTACCTGAATCGTCGGTCCAAAGTTGCCACCTGGCTCTATATCCGGCCATAAATCAAATACGAACGCCCGTGCCCCGCCCGCCACCGCCAGTCGCGCCGCATCAATAGATACCACACCATTCACCCCAGGGAAGAAAATGCCGCTCGCATTCACCGTACTCACGTAAAAATTGGTAAATCCAAGATTCTCCTCTGCGTAGCCCTGGCTGACGAGACTATTGTATAAATCCGGCAGTCCCTTACGGTTCTGATTGTCTAAATCATAATGGTTCGCCGCCTTCACATTGTCGCGAATAATGCGCGCAATATTATACGGGGTTTCCAGAAACATACGATAATGTATAAACCAGGACACCACGGCGATTGCTACAATCGCAACAAGAAGCATCCCCCAAAACGGAAATCCAGAGTCTGGGGTATTAATCGTATATGTTCGCATCCCAGCGGTTACATTGGATAGCGAGGAGCGCATACCATCAAAAAGACCCGTAAGCTGCTTATTCAAAACTGGCGTAGACGAAAGCTGCGTCGCCATTCTAGCGTGGCAGGTCATTTATTTTTTACCACCCGATCCCGAAAGAAGTGCGTACGCCAGCGCCATCTTATCCACCGCCGACAGCTTCGCAGCCGCTTTCGCCGCAGCATCCTCTACCAGTCCATTCATCTTCGGCGCTTCTAACACAAATTTACGAGCCTCTTCCGCTATTGCCGTGTAAATATTATCAATACCCGCATTCTGCGATTTAACAGCATCGTACGACGGAATATTCGGACCCGCAGTCAGCCGCGGCGTTGACCGGCGCGCGATATGCTCGCAAATCATCATTGTTAAAGCGGCAAGACAATCGCGCCGCCCCTTCGCCCCCAGCTTATTCCAAGTAATATTTATCGCATTGAAAATACCTGACCGCTCGTCTGTAGACAAAAATGCAATATCGTTTGCCATATCTTTCATCACATCTACCAAAAACCATAGCACACTCTTTCGTTGTTTGGGGGTCAGGTGGCTCGGTCCGCGCTCTTTCACCGCCGGCTGCTCTGTCTGCGTATCCAACGTAATAAACCAAATGACCCAAAACAGCGCCCGATTGAGATTGCTTGCCCTACACGCTGCCTCAAACTCATTGCCAATCATTCTGAGATCATTGCTTTCAATACCCGCCGCCCACGTTCGGCGGCAACTCAACTGATCTACGACCCCCTGCCCCGTTCGGAATCGGGTACGCATCGCCTCCGCATCACGAAAACAGTCCTCCGCCGTAGGCAACTTCGGCAACTGCTTTTTTTCCGACAAAACTAGGCTAGACACAGCTTCCGCTACGTGTTGTCTCACCTGTGGTGTATTCCTTATTGCCTTTGTAGATTCGCCGCTCCGTGCCCATAACGCCCGTATATACGTCGCCGCGTGAACCCACGACATACACCACGCCGGATTATTCGCCGCCACGTGTGTTGCCCACGCCTGAACTAAGGCGGCTTCTAATTTACCCAATCCCTGCTCAGAGCATACGAGCTCTGCCGCCCAACGCTGGGAGCGTACCATATCGCCCGCACCAATCGCCTTAATCAGCGAATTCACCACATCGCCCCACGCATAACCACAAAGAGTATGTTTATTTGTAGCCTTCGGACCTACCTCCATATCTTATAGTGAGTTGCGAAATCTAGTGGCTCGTTACGGACGCACCTAAATTGAGAACATCTAATAGGAATGTCCAGCAAGTGGTTCAATGGCAGGATTGATGCTCTAGACACCATTCAAATTGTTTTGGTGGTGATTATATCTATACTCCTGGCGAACTATCTCTATATTCGCTGGATGATGACAGGAAACCGCATCACCGAATTGGACGATATAGAGGCGTTTGCGAATCCCGATGACTCGCCCGAAGCCAATATTGTCGTACTAGGAAACGAAACTCTCTACGACAAATTCTACGCCAAAATCTACGATACGATTGTAGACGGCTCCGTACGACAAAAACAGGAAGTCGGTCTCTCCCTCATCTGGGCGAAGGGATACCGACCCGAAGCGAAGACAATTGAAGTTCTAGATATTGGCTCTGGTACCGGTGGCGATGTAGAGGAGTTCAGAAAAGAGGGTGTCGGCAAGATCATCGGCATGGACGCCTCAGATGCGATGGTCGCTGTTGCCCGTAAGAAGTTCCCTAAGAACGATTACCGAGTCAAAGAAGCCGAAAACATCGGCTCATTCGCCGCCTCCGAATTCAATCTTGTCACAATGTACTATTTCACCTATTACTACCTGCGCGACCGCGACCAGGTATTCCGCAATATCTTCAACTGGCTCCAACCTGGCGGCTGTCTCGTCATTCACCTGGTGAATCGCGATAAATTTGACCCTATTCTAGAATCCGCCTCTCCCTTTGTCGCTTTTAGTGTACAAAAATATGCTAAAGAGCGTATCACCCGGAGCAAGGTTACCTTTGATAAGTTTGAATACGAAGCCGATTTCTCGCTGGACGATAACCGTGCCGAGTTCCGCGAGGAGTTCCGTTTCAAGGATAGTAAAAAGATGCGCCGCCAAATCCACCATCTCCGTATGCCCAAAATGGACGAAGTGGTCGCCGAAGTCGAAGCGAACGGCTTCACCTTCAAACAGTTTATTGATCTCACACCTATTGGCTACGAGTACCAGTACCTATTCTGTTTTGTTAGATAGTCTGCTTCAACGAGGTAGCAACACACTTCACAAGACTGGTAGAAAGATTCTTTGCGGCGGACTGCCGGTAGTCAAAAGAGCACCGATGCTCTTCTGCGTACCTATGCTTTCCACAGAAACGCGAGCCGCACTTACACGCCATATCGCTCAGCAGCAACTTCACCTTACAATCGGCGTGGTTACAGCGATTCGGATTCTTCAGTACCGCCTGGGTTTCTAACATTAGTTGTGGAGGTTGGGTGGCGGTCTGCGTGGAGGGGAGGAAGAGGGGCGAATTTGGGATCATTGCGGGGCTGGGGCTGTGGCTAGTCATCCTAGGAGGGCTGGTGGTTTCGGGGGTCGGCTTGGGGGGTCAATTTTTAGGCGGGGCAAGACGGCTTAGAAAAAATGACGGAGGCTAGCAGAAGTAGAAAATAGGATAGTATGCCAACGTGTAAAGCAATCAAAGCAAATTTTACCCCCTGCACTTCTAAGTGGGCACCCTCAAACCCGAGTAAACAACTATGCGGTAGTCATAATCAGAGTATCGCAAAAGAAGCGGCAAAAGAGGCGGCACGGACCGCCGATAATACCTCGGCGCTGATGAAAGCAGCGGACCGAACCAGCAAGGCATTTGCCCTGATGACCATTACACAGACACCTGGTACCGAAAAGGAATACGCCGAAGCGAAAGCCGCAGAGCACGCTCTCAAGTTACGTGTGAAGACCGAGAATGATAAGCACGAGAAAGATGCGATGACACAGAAATGCAAAGAAGCTATTGCTATCAAACTCTACGAGGGGCTCAATCTAGAAACAGATACGGCACAAACCTGTTACGCCATTCCATCTAGCCAAAACGTACAGTGCGCAGGCGTTGGCTCGCCGCACGACCATCTATGCGATACGCATCGTGCTACGCTTGTCAATCACGCATCGGTTCTAAGCACATATACGAATTCGCCTGTGACGCCCAATACGTTACCGTTTCGGTTCGCCAGTGACCTCAATAATCACCTCTTATATGAAGCCTTCCGTGAGAGTGTTCGTGCCGCCCGTTTTGCCCGTTTCGGAGTCACGATGGCACCGGCACCGGCTGTGCCGGCTGTGCCCGCACCTCGCCGTATTGCCGCCGAACCCGTCCTCACCGCTCCTGTAGATGTCGCACCACACATTGCCCGACAGCATCTTGAGATGTCCTTAGCACTGGAGAAACCGATTACCTGTCCTATTTGCTACGACGCTGTGACCGCTGAGAACATCGTGATGACGCACTGCGGTCACGTCTACTGTACACCGTGTTTGACGGCGGCAAGGCAACGGGAGCGGAAGTGCCCTCAGTGCCGCGTAACCATATAAGGACTGGACGCTTTGTTTGAGTAAGATGCCTTTTTGGTCAAAAACGTCCGCCGCACCCCGTTGGCTAGACACCTGGTTTGCCGACCATACGTCGCGGTTTTTACGTCTCAAGACCCCCGCCGAGCCGAAAACGCCCGACGGACTCTCGCCTCCTGTACGTCTAACAATTGATGATGTAGGTGCGTTGGCGGCGTTTTGGACGGCATCCTACGGCGGTGACGACTGGTATATGGACGCCCAGCCGGCGTGGGTTTCGGCGTATTTGAAAGACCCCTCCGTAGTCGTGTTAGGCTCGTTTGACACCACGGGCAAACTCGTAGCGACGATTGTGAGTGCACCGTTTTCGGGCGGAAACACCGAATTTTCCACGGGTGCAATGCTACACTACGGCGGGATGAGAGTGATTGAGGGACTCTGTTTGGCGAAAGGGTGGCGGGGTCGTGGGGTTGCCGGCTATATGATTGGAATGATGGATTGTTGGACGTCTGCCAAGCTGCCCGTAGCACACCTTTGGGCGCGCGAAACGGCGACGACGCCGTTTTTTAGCACCGCTCTACGGACGGATACCTACGCAATGGCACCGACGAATAAACTTGTCGGCTCGGTCAGCTGTGAGAAAATGGATTGGTCGCAGTTTAGCGGTATGTGGCAGATGTCATTTCGTAGTTGGATGATGAATGAGGGTGAGGGCAAGCCGCCGGCGCAAATTGTTGCTACAAAACCGATAAATCGCTCCGACCATATTGATGTTTGGATTACGAAGAAGCGCCCCGATCTAGAAGCAGAACTACGTAAGGTCGTTGTTGTAGCAAATACTCGGCGGCGTTCTATCCCAGGAGACGAACGGATTTTTGAAGTGATCTGGTGCGGATATTTGGTCGGTGGTAAACTCAAACCCAATACCGGCACCCGCGGATTTCGGTACGTTCTAGAATCGGTAGGAGCAGGCTATAAGGATTCTCTACTATTTGCGTCTAGTGGATATTTGGGCGGAGAGGCACGTCCTAGCTGGACGGCGCCCTGGAGGTACGGTAAAAGCGGGGTCCACTCGTGGCATATCTATAACTATATGCCACCCGTGTTCGGTTCGTGTGAGATTATGGCAGTCCGTGATGAAATCTAAACCGCCGGCAATAAAGAGAAGAAGATGGGCTGCGACTATTATACGTGGATAGAAACTATCATCGTATATAAGGATTTGTCAGGAGGTACAGGTCAGTTTGTAGAGCGCGGGGCAACCCAGCTATGCTATGAAGAGTTATACGATATAGATACCGATTTCAAGTTGCCGCCAACCACCGGTCAAATTCTAGCCGAGCAAATCCGTATCTACGGAAAAAAGACAATGTATACCGCTGGACTGTGGATATGCCACTACAACGGGAAAATGCGGATTCGCGCTATATGTGACGCGAATAAGATTCCATTTGAGTCGCTTTTAGACGTGTATAAGCAGATGGGCGGACGGGTCGCTTAACGGCGGCTGCGATTGCGGCGGGTTTTGCGTTTGCCGCCCTTCCAGTTCGGTATACTATTTGCCGAACCTAAATTACTTCCTCTACGCGACCCGTTATTACTTTCAGTATTACCGTAATTATTGACACCAATCG
>Ga0164297_10003950_pt1 | contig 13518 bp, 12 predicted proteins | sample GEODES058metaG_FD_113539 | JGI IMG/M metagenome (GOLD analysis project Ga0164297, IMG submission 113539) | Dystrophic lake water microbial communities from Trout Bog Lake, Wisconsin, USA - GEODES058 metaG | ecosystem: Environmental > Aquatic > Freshwater > Lake | place: USA: Trout Bog Lake... | reverse complement strand
TTATGGATGTTCGTACGCGTGGTGAATGGACAGGAGATATTGTCTTACTTACTGTCGGATTTGTGGCACCTCGTAATTTTGTGGATTACTATCGTTTAATGCATATGCGTGTTGAACACATTAATACCGATACGCTTGTTGAGAAATATCGTGCGAACCCAATTCGTCCCACATGTGACAATCGTGAGTTTTCTAAGTTGACACAATGGGATAAATTTCATGTATTTGATAATGTATTTAAGAATTGGGATCGCGTGATTTATCTTGATGCGGGTCTGCGTGTATTTGACCGAATTCAATATTTAGCCGATTTACCATGTGATGGAGCACTAATGGCCCCAGATGATGCCGCACCTTATGATAAAGAAAAACGGTTTGGAGGAATTATTGAAACAGATCGAAACCCAGAAGTAGTTGAACAGTTATTCAAAACATATGACCCCTCTATTCTTAAAGAGCGTTATTTTTTGAATTGTATTTGGATGTATGATACGTCACTTATTCACGATAACCTTATCTCTGAGTTGGTGGATACAATGAATGCGTATCCCATTTGTCGCTGTAATGAGATGACTGTAATGAACTTGATTTTTACATTTAAATATAAGGTATGGAAACCCTTTCCAGAATGGATTGATCAACCTAGAAAGCGTTTGTTTGGATGGACCGAACAGGATCGTGATTATGGCTCACACGTAACATGGCGTGATTTTTGTTTCTTAAAATATCCGTTTAGTATTAATTTCGATTGTGAATAACGTTACCAATCATCTTTTGATAAATGCGGTTTTAGTTGCTTTGAATGAATATGTAAATTATTGATTCGAATCCATTTATTATCATTAATAAGATAAGGTATTAATCGTCCATCTTCATCTGGCATCCATTCATACTTATATTTTGTATAATCAATAGCAGACCATGGTGATCGCAATCCTGTAAGAATCAAACCTCCTGTATGAAGTGTGTCGATTCCTCCAAAATAAATTCCTAATCCAGCAGAATCAAATATAGAGTTATTATATCGTTCATAATGTTGATAAGTCATAGGAGGAATATTTTCTGATTTCCAATGAGTCGGTAAAATTTGGACCTTTTGAGGGTTCGCTTTCCAGAATTGATCCAGTGCTTGCATTTCTGTCATGAAATGACGTGTAACATCTGTTTCAATAATATATTGAAGACAACATTCACAAAATTCAGATAAGATCGATGAATCTTGAATAAAACAAATACCTGAGGCACAACGATCATAATTATCAAACATAAATGCGATGGGTGTTGTACAAAAACTGCGTTCCCACTTTAATGGATCATCATAGATCAAATTATCCAGTTCCATAAAAAATACATTTGTAAGACGTTGTTGTTCCATTAATCGACGTAATATAAAAAAACGTTCAAATGCGTAAATAAACAATTTTTCACGACCTTTTACATTTTCTAAGATTGTAAATTTACTAAAATGTTCTTGAATACACTCATTAAAATGATTGTCAATAACGGTATCATATGGAATAATGGTTACATTATATTTATTTTGTAATATTGATACATACTGTGATGTGAGATCGCTTATAATAAAATAAATAGGACCCTTGAAAAATAAACGCGTTTGATAAATTGTATCTAATGTATAATCAGGCAATGGTCCAATATAACTATATGCCACAATCATTTTATGTATGTATTACATGTTAGATTTTAAGCTATTGAATCTAAAAGGTAATGATGAATAAAATTATAATATGGTTGATGCGGTATTGTATATTAATTTAGCACATCGAACAGATCGAAAAGAGCATCTATTACAAGAATTGGATAAATGGGGTATTCCTTCCTCTATGATTCATCGAATTGATGCGATTCAACGTACACCTGGTGCGCTTGGTTGTGGATTGAGTCATATTACCGCACTTCGATATGCCATGTCTCATCCAGAATGGAAAACCATTTTGATACTAGAAGATGATTTCACATTTCGTACCCATCATATCAATGATTCCCTTCAATCATTACTTTCACTACCATTTGATGTAGGCTTATTATCATATAATACAGAATACATTAAATATGAAGATACAATACATCATTCTATTAAAAAAGTGATTTATTCTCAAACAACCTCTTCTTATCTGATTCGTTCACATTATCTTCCAACTTTACTACAAAATATGTTAGAAGCAACGTATGATATGGAGCGTTATGGAAAAACACATGAAAATTGTATTGATATATATTGGACACGTTTACAACCTGGTGATCGCTGGTTTGCTCTTTTTCCAGCAATTGGTTATCAATATGATAACTATTCTGATATTGAACAACGTGTTACTTCTTATGGATGTTAATTATATTCTTTCCCAACCATCCTCATAAATATCTTCATAGTTTGAAGGACCCGCTGGACCAAACCATTTCGCAGGAGCAATCACATTGGTTGCTTGACCTAGCCAGACACACCACCAAATAAACGTTGAATTTGACATAATAATATTATTAAATTGCTGTAGTAATGTAAATGTAATGATATCCGATACATTCTCAAGTATTAGATAGCTATTATTAAAAACATCAGGAATATCTTCACGGATTTCATTCCAGTAGTTTGAATCGTCTCCACATAGCAAAAAAATAGGATTTTCTACACGTTGAATCATTCGCTTCACAGCTTCTTTATAATAACTTCCTTCCAATGGTCCATGAACATCTCGATATGTAATATAGTCCGTTCTACGAGAATGAATCACTACGACTCTATCACGATTATTAACTAAATATACATACTTATCTATTATTTCTTCATAAAGAGCGGGGGTAGGGCGAAACAAATCTCTAATCTCTTTTTTAATTTCGTCTGTTTGATAATATTTCGAAGATTGTAAATAACCATTTAGATACATACCATTTAATGGCAATGGTCCAATCTCACGATATTGTGTTGCTTGTGGTTCATGCCATTGTGTCAAATAAGATGGAATATATTCTACCAAATAGGGTTGAATTTTTTGTAAAATAGTATCCCAATATACTGGTCGATTTCCATTGTCACGCTTATGAATAATTTGAAGTGCCCCTCCTGTTTGTCGCGCATATGCATATCCTGCCGCAATTTGGAACAATTGATTTCCCAATCCGCCCATAATATTAACAGAAACAATTGGCGATGTCATAATTATGTATATTTCTCAATATACGCTTTAGGTTTATGAATGAACCGTTATCATACATGCTGCTTGAAAGTTACCATCTTGAGTAGTGATGGTAATCACGGCCGAACCAATCGCAATCGCACGTACCAGTCCTGATGAGCTTACTGTTGCTATCGCTGTATTATTAGAAGACCATGTAACTGTCTGATTTGATGCGGTCGGTGGTATAATGCTAGGTGTTAATTGATAGGTTGTATTTCGAGTCATTGTAATTGATGTTTGATTCAAATGAACCGACGATACAGATGTTGTCACACGTACAATCAATGATGCAGATTTATTTCCATCTTGAGTGAATACAGAAATAATACCCAATCCGTTGCCTACCGCTGTAATTAATCCTGTATTTGATACCGTTGCTACACTCGATATCGCAGAAACCCATGTGACCGATTTATTTGTAGCATTGGATGGCAGAATCGTAGCTACCGCTTGAAAAGTTGATCCTTTTATCATCGAAATAGATGACGAATTTAATGAAACACTTTGAACACCTATTACAACTGTTGCGGTACTCGTTGCGGTCAATCCCATATCGACGGTTGTTGCGGTAATGGTTGCGGAACCGGTACTAGAACTAGCTGTTACTACGCCGGTTGAGCTTACTGTTACAATCGATGGATTAGAAGAAGACCATGTAACCGATTTATTTGCTGCGTTAGATGGAGAAATATTTGCGGTTAGTGTCCTTGATGCGCCTGTATTTAATGTAAATGATGATGGAGAAATTGTAATTGATGATACTGCAATTGTAACTGTAACTGTACAGGATGCAATCAAACCACCTGATTGAGTAGTTGCTTTAATGGTTGTTGTACCGGCGCTTACTGCGGTAACCACACCCGATGAATTAACTGTTGCAATGGTATTTGAGTTTGAACTCCATATGACTGATTTATTAGTAGCATTTGATGGAAGAACTGTAGCAGTTAATGTACTTGTATTACCTGGATGAAGTGTAATCGCAGTTTGATTCAAACTAACACCTGTTACAGGGATCGTACCCGCTGCGACGGTTACTCTTGCAGTTGTAGATACATTCGAACCATCTGTACTCGAAACAGTAATTGTTACAAATCCAATCGCAATTCCTGTAACGAGACCGTTTGAAACAGTCGCAATCGTAGAATCACTAGAAGACCATGTAACATTCTTATTTGATGCATTACTTGGAGCTACCGATACAGATAATTGTATGGTTTGTGTGGGTGATAATGATACAATTGTAGAATTGAGTGTAAGACCTGTTACTAATACAACAGGAACTGTCACCGTTACTGATGCGCTGGCACTAATATTTGAACCGTCTGTGCTGGTTGCAGTAATGGTAGCCGTTCCTGCTCCTACCGCTGTAACGGTTCCATTTGAAACGATTGCCACGGATGAATTACTTGACGTCCAACTCAGTGTTTTATTTGTAGCAGTGATTGGAGATATAGTAGCTGTTAATGTTGAGGTTTGAGAACTAGTAAGAGATAATGTGGTGGAACTAAGCGTAATTCCCGTAATAAGTACTGGATTGATTAGACTTCCAATGGCATTTGCTAAAAGGGTACCATTAATTGTTCCTAGACCAGTACAATTATCATATCCACTGCGAGCTGTATAGGAACCATTTGAACCACTTGTAATATCATGATAGACAGATGATGGTGATTGGTATAATAAGGGGTTTACAAATTGTTTAGAATTAATACTTGCTAAAAATCCGGCAATAGTTGGGGCAGCTACACTTGTACCTCCAATAATTTCAGATTGACCATTTACTGTAAAGACAACGCCTGTATTTGGATCCGCAAGAGATGCCACATCAGGAATCGAACGACCTGAGGCAGTAATCGAACTCTGATAAGATGGTTTTGAATAGGTTGTACTTATGCCTCCTCCGCCAGTTGACCACGCAGTCTCTCTTGTTGAACTATCATATACATTATTTGGACACACCAATGTTGTTCCTCCTACAGCAGTAGAAAAAGGACTAGAACTTGGAAAGTCGACATAATTACCACTTCCTCCTACACCATCATTTGAACCATTATCTCCCGTTGCCACACATACACTAATACCAGCAGATGACATGGTTGATAATATCGAATTAGTTGAAGAAAGTAATGTACTTCCATAATAAATTTCAGGAGCGCCCCAGGAGCATGATATAAGGTTAGGTTTGTAATTCACACCATTCACGGTTACATTAGTAGAATACATATAATTGAGGAGAGATGGAAACTGATCCAGTGTATTTGGAGCAATATATATGATAATGGTCAAGTTTGAACTTGGACACGCACCTCCAATTGCTTCTACATCCAACGTATTCTCCATGGTTGATCCTCCATCATTAATATTAGGTGAATTTGTTGCTCCATTAAATGGAACAATAATTACTTTTGGTTGATTCGATGGAGCAATTCCAATCGATGTCCAATAGGCCTGTACATCTCCATTTGTTAATACTCCATGAGAATCAACCGAACCATATAGACCACCTCCAAATGATACTACACCGACTACGTAGTTTGTAATCGTTGGAGTTGGAAAATTATAAATGGACCGTAACTGACTCATTGTAAAATACGGAACATTCGTGGCATTGGATGATACCGCTGGATTAAAACGCATTCGTGTTGTAAATTTATGTGTAATCATGGGTGTAGTAATATTATTATTAGATCCCCAAGATTGTAGAACATTTATATCACTACTATACACATCAATTGTCGTAGCATTTATTAAAAATGTAGATAGTCCAGCGGATGTAGCAGATTGCTGAATCGCCGGTGTGAATGGAACAATGAACGATGCCATATGATTCTGTTAATAGTATATATTTTTGATATAAAGAATAGGAATAACCTAATAGTAAATAGAATGGTATTTATTTCTGTTCTAATACCTTTATATAATGGTATAGAATTTTTAGATGAAGCTATCAATAGTGTCTTAACACAAACCTATCCTGATTGGGATTTATGGATTGGAATCAATGGACATGGTTCAGATGGAGGAGAGGTTGCGAAAATCGCAATGAAATTTACAGAAATGGATCCACGTATTCATGTTGTCATTCAAGGTCCGCCATTAAAAGGTAAAGTTGAAAGTTTAAATCATCTTGTAACTCTTGTCTCTACAGATTGGATCGCTGTTCTTGATTGTGATGATGTATGGGCACCTAATAAGCTCGCAAGCCAACTTCAAGTCATATATCATGAGGCGCCTGATGCAGTTGTAATTGGAACATTTTGCCGTTATTTTGGTGAAAGTTACGTAATACCTTATCTGCCCCCTGGTTATATTAACCCAGAACAGTTTGATGATCATAATCTAATTATCAATAGCAGTTCTCTTATCAAAAAACAATATTGTAATTGGGAATATCATGAAACAACAAATCAAGCATTGGAAGATTATTATTTATGGATGAAGATATCACTGGCTGGTGGAAAATTATACAACATTCCCTCTATTTTGACCTATCATCGAATTCATAAAGCATCTGCTTTTAATAGCAAAGGTCATTCTGATTTTGATCTACGTAAATGGTATCATCATGAGCGTATTAAATTAAATAAGTCGGATTGAGTTCATATCGTTCAGGCTGATTTGATAGTAAATGTTCTAGAAAAAACCATTCATCAATATAATGCTTTGTAGAACGAACAACCTTCGCTAGAGATATATTTTCTAAATAAGTTGATAACATTACCTGTTGATCTTTTCCTGCAAATCGTCCTGCTCGAAAATACAATTCCAGCATTTTCTGATACGCTTTTTTCCATTTTAAACATCCTTCGATTCCTCCGCCCCATAATCCACCAACAAGTCGAATCTCATTCCATTGAGAGGTGATTACTTCACCCCGAATTCGATCTCTTCGTGGAACCCAATCAGTTGAAACCACATTTCCAACCGATTGTAAAATGATCTTATCTTGTTCCATATATTTTGTCGTTGGAAAGGACTCTAATATTATAGATGATACATATGGATCACGAAAAGCACCGATATCGCACCAAAAAAAGAAATCAGTTTTAAATGGATTTTGATGAATTGCTCTCTCTACAAAAAATGCTTTCTGCGCCCAAACCGCATAAAGTTCAGGACTATGAATATGTTGCTCTGGATCTAAATGTACATGCTCTCTCCATTTATCTTGATATAATTGCCATGTATCTAGTTCTTCAAATGGAAGTGTAATAATATGAATTGGTAAATTTCCTCTACGTTGAAGTATTGATTCAACCATGCTTCCTTCTGTAAATAATACAATTGGTGATTGAATTTTAAGAAATGTACTTGCCCATTCCATATAACGTTCTATTGAAAATTTTGACTTAATTGGGTAGTACGCAGTAACCACGGTACATGTCATGTCTTTATAAAGATAATGATTATCTTTTAGATTCACCTAAATATTCATGGAAAAGATTCATAACAAATTGATACGTAGGCTGAAACTCATGACTACTATTGATAAACAAACTTCCATCATGAACAATATGATCATATGTCATATTTTCAACCAATACAAGTCTTGAATTATTCAAAAATAAGAGAATTGATTTAAAAATTACATCCAGCCCACCTTTTACACCGATCTCATGATATTCAGTAAGAAACTGATTTGATTCTAAATAATTCTGTTTATAAAATATATAATTACCAGTATTTAATAAACCTGATATCCGATCTACATTATTTTCTAAGATATGTTCGCGATCGAACTGTATATTTCGCTGATCATAATAATTAAATCCATGATGATTCGGTTGAGGGGTACTACACATGGGCATATAAATGGTTTTAATTGAAACCCCATTTATTTCACCATATTTCATCCATGCTTCAAAATAAGACGGTGGAGCATAATTATCACTATCCATCAAACATATCCATTCATTTGAGGCAAGTGAAACTACTCGATTTTTATTAGCAAATGCCCCAAGTATTTTTTCATTCATATATAATTTAATTTTTGGTTCATTTGGAAAATGTAATATTATTTTTTGAGCATCTTCTCCGTCTTCATCACTAATTACGATCTCATCGATATATGGATTTGTTAAATATAGTGGTAGATTAACTGATAAGAAAATATCAAAGCGTCGATACGTTGGAATACATAATGATATTTTATAATTCATCTATAATATAAATCTATTTATATTATTACTAAATAGATGAGTGCGTATTGCTACCTTCTCTATACGGATGAAGGTCAAACGTATGTTGGCGCAACCGTGGATCCAGATAGACGGTTGCGTCAACATAATAAGGAAATTGTAGGAGGCGCTCATGCGACGGGAATTCGCGTAGCGCAAGGTTTAACATGGAAACGTGCGTGTTTTGTCCCCCTTCCTGAATGGCGAACCGCACTTCAATTTGAATGGAGATGGAAACAGCTTGGACGAACTCAATGTAAACATGTTCGAAATCCATTAGAAAGACGATTACGTTCTCTTCATACCTTACTATCTCTGGAAAAACCCACTACAACTGCGATTCCATACGAGGCCTACCCAAATGGAAAACCTACGATTCATTGGGATTCGGATGATCTCCATGAACGATATGATCGGATCTACGCCGATGCATAATTGTTATCCATAGATCCGGGCGGTGTCAGTTCCATGATCGCTTTCTTTGTTAAATTCGCTTGAATGTGATCTTCCAAATCTTGATCCGGTTTGCGATTTGGATCAATAATATCAGGTCGTCCTCCTGTGGAGGGAGCACGTGTAGAAGAAAGCTGATCCAATGTACCTGGACTCATACCAAATGCCTCATGTGAATTTGCTCCAAATGGCATCTTCATATTATAACCAGATAGACCATTATCACGGATCTCTTTTGAAAAGTAAAATACAACGATCAATACAAGAAAACAGAATACAAAAAAATTCATTCCAAATACGTTATTCATGTCTATCTATGTAAAATAATTTATGAACGTAAAACGACGATCTCTTCCATATCATGTTGTGTTATTCTCTGATCCAATGTCTCTATTCGATTTGCCATTTGTTTAACCTCATTTTGTAGATTACGTAGTTGTTGATGTAATAAATCATCGGAAATCGACATATCTGAATACTTTCTATCTAGTGAACCTTGTGTACGCTCGATTGTATGCATTCGTTGTTCTACACTGTATAATCTGGCATGTACTCCATCTATCGTATAACATCCATTTATGAAATGTGTTAGTCTTGAACCAAATGCTCCCATTTACTAACAGTATAATAATCGTCTTTAATATGAACGAGTATGTTTTAATCAATTAATTATCCCACTATCAAATACATGTCATCGTGGGCTAATCGTCATCTTCCACGTAAGCGCGATCTTACTCAGATTCCATCTGAATTTCGTCCACAGATCATTCCTCGTGTAGAACAACCACTTATTGTTCTTTCCGAATCATTTCAAATCAAACCAGAAAAACAAGTTAATGAAATTATTTATCCAGAAACTCCACTTTTCTCTAACACCTACCGAACAAGTAATGAACCCATCCGAAGAATTGAACCCAGCTCCTTTTCTGCGATATCTCTTTCCTATAATGAATTATCCTACGTATTCGTTATTCTTCGTAATATTCGACATACAAAAGACAATGACTTGTGGATTAGTTCTTATAATTCGATTCGTAAATTTTATACTAATCCTATTAAAATTATTGATGACAATTCCTCTATCAATACGGTAAATGGTAAATTGGTTGATACTGAAATTATTCAAAGTGAATGGAATGGAGCAGGGGAGATTCTTCCTTATTATTACTTTTTGAAGAATCAATGGGCGGACCGAATGATTTTCATTCATGATAGTATGTTTTTATCTCGACCCTTTCATGATACCGAATTATCGGGGGCAGTTCGATTTCATTGGTACTTTAGTAATCAAAAAGATGAACGCAAATATTCTACCTATCTGTCTTTATTATCACAGTCTACTCAACTTATTGAATACAGTAAGCAATTATCTACATGGAAGGGTTGTTTTGGCGCTACCAGTATGATTGATCTTGATGTTGTAAAAAAACTAGAAGAGAAATATGGTCTATTTTCTCGTTTAACGATGGCCATTCGCACTCGCCCCGATCGTGAAATGTTTGAACGTATCTTTGGTATGATTATGTTCTATGAAGGGTATGTTACAGAACAACAATGTTCTAATTTTGGTGATATTCTTCGCTACCCGAATGCGTTTGAATCTTATTTCCAAACGATAGAAAGTGCGGGTCATTCCTTGACACAAGTCAATTATGATACTGCGATTATCAAGGTATGGAGAGGACGATAAAATCTAAAGACCAATGTACTGTACATTAATAATGAGTATTCCATCGTGTCTTGAATATATTGATGCGATTATTTATATCAATTTGGATCACCGAACCGATCGCAATGAACATGTTTTAGAAGAAATTAAAAAAATCGATCCTAGTCTTTCTAAAACACACCGTTTATCGGCCGAATGCGTACCTGAAAATGGCGCATTAGGATGTTCATTAAGTCACATTCGTGCGCTAACCATGTGCTTAGAACATCCTGAATGGAAGCATTGTTTAATTTTGGAAGACGACTTTACCTTTACAGCTCCATCATTTGAATCTAATTATCAAATCGTAGAACTAATACTATCATGTGAATCATTTGATATGTTGTTATTGGCATATGGTCATGATGATTTTATTAAACACTCCACACAGTCACCACATATTCATCGTGTTCATTCCTCGCAAACTACTTCTGGATACATTGTTCATCGTAATTATATTCCAACTCTCTTGAAAAATTATCAAGAAAGCAGTCATATTCTAAAAGAAAAAGGGCGATGTCATGAAGGGTGCTTAGACCAGTATTGGAAACAGTTGATGCCATTAGGAAAATGGTTTGCTTATTACAAACGTATTGGATATCAATATGCCAACTTTTCTGATATCGAGAATGTCTTTCACAATTATGAATGTTAACTGCGTCTATTTCGATATTTTAATTCCTTCTACGGTATTGTAGACATCGAACTTGGTGTTTATCTCACTGCTGATAGCTCAATTGGTAGAGCGGAAGACTGTAGTCGTTTTCGTTTGTTATCTTCAGGTCGCTGGTTCGATTCCGGCTCAGCAGATTTCTTTTTTGATGTCGTTTGACGAACTCAAAAAAGAACTTCTCCTATGGTTCTACTCTATTTTACTTTTCGATTTGCGCTTACGAGTAATATGACTACGTCGTTTTTTATGACGTTTCGTACCACCGTTTTGTCGATTATTTTGGCGATTATTTTGTCGATTTGGCATGGGAGCGGCTTGAGCCGCTACATCGTCACGATGAGCGAGTTCATGAACCTGTTCATGGTCTTCACGAACGATACGCTGATTGGCCGCCGTTTGTTTTCCACTACTCGCCGCATTAGCCGAATTTGCTAATGGTTTTACTGCCTCATAGAGCTGATAGGCAGGATCATTCTCATAGGTTTTATTCTTTGGAAGGTTATTTCCAAAATTACGTGTGTAGTTCTGATTTGCATTCACGTTTTCATTCGCAAGTAATTCATCTGCTTTTGCCAACATGACTGGATTCGTTGCCGCTGCATCGGCCGCCCATGCTGCCGCATGACGTTCTTCCAATGGTGTTTTGAATCCTCCCTTTCGATATACCTCACGCACCGCAAGAATACGCGCAATCAGTTCTCGACGACCCCCACCTGGACATTTTTTATATTCCGGATCATCGGCTAACATGATCACTTTTCCTGGATGTTCTAAATCGACATGATGATGATTGCAGCACGGACGACCACATTCAATACACGTTTCAATATGATCCAATTCTGGAACCGGATCTCGATCCAGCTGCTGAACCGCCGCCTGACGCCCCACTTGAATGTATTTCTCCCAGAGGTCTTTTACAAAAAATCGAGCAGGACACCATGGATGTTCACGATGTTCCACTACCATGGATGGTTTTGCATGTCCCATGTAATTGCATCCATATGTGCGTTCCATTGGAAGAAGACAGAAGGCACACATGGTCCAACTGTGGGCAATGGTATTATCTTCTTGCCTCTTTTTACGATTGCGTAAGATGGCCGTGTAGGTTGGCATCTGCTCATTTAACCCCGTGCGCATCTTGAGTGCATTTCTTTTTTCTTGTTCTTTTTGCTTTCTTGCGGCTTCTCCATCCATATCCCAGGCATCCCAGGCTTCATTGCTCACGATGGCACTAATCATCGTTCGATTGATGGGTTCCTGACAACTCGATTGATTTCCAATAATATGAAAAAAACAAGGTATCTTTTCTTGATCCTCTCTGCCTGCTTTTTCTAATTGATATTCTATGGTTTCGTCGGTTAATCCTTGCGAGGCAGTATGTTTATGCAAATAGAATAATGGGCCATCATTTCCAAGCATGACCTCTCCGTGTGGAAAGTAGGTTAACATTTTGTTACGCCAAAATTCGATTTTTTCATCGGTCATTTTTCTTGGACGGATCCTTTGATATCCAAAAAGGGTCGTACGAAGAATGATACGGGGTATGTTCCTTGTGTTTGCTTTGTGTTTCATAAATAAATAACAAAAGATATATGTAAGATTTCGTGCAGAAACCAATGAATTGGATTCCATTGGTTCGTCTTCGTGATAGGCATCGTGTAGATCAAAGCCGATCAATTTCATCATCATATCCAAATCTTCTTGTCTATCATTTATCATCGTTCCAAATAGGCACATGCTCAATTCAGGTAATGGGATGGTACGAATCTTGTTTGATTTTGAAAGAGCCTGTAACAATACAATAATGGACGGAATGACATAGGGTTCAATGGGTTGTTCTATAATTTCATTCGTAAGAAAATGAATATATGTCATTCCGTTTTTCTTTGTCGTTAAATTGATTCCATTCTCGATCGCAATCTGTAATACATCTGGATTATGAATATTAAACAGAATGGGGTGTCCTCCATCTGGATTGGTTTCAAACTTGATACCCTTATTCATGGCTAATTCAAATAATACTGGATCGTACACTAAGTATTCTAACTCACGTGGTGAATCGAGAGCACCGGAAATGATCAAAAATACCATACCACGTTGTAGATCACTGTACATCTCCTCCTCTTCTGGATTATTAACAGGTTGACCTTTAAAGAAATATATCTTTACTCCTAAATATGACACAACCGGCATCATATCAATCTTGACATTGCGTACCTCCACACCACTCTCAATGATTTCTGCAACTCGTTTAAAATTTTTATTATTTATTGCATCTTTCAATTCGCGAATGGATCCTGCTTCATTTCC
>Ga0164297_10003949_pt1 | contig 13519 bp, 10 predicted proteins | sample GEODES058metaG_FD_113539 | JGI IMG/M metagenome (GOLD analysis project Ga0164297, IMG submission 113539) | Dystrophic lake water microbial communities from Trout Bog Lake, Wisconsin, USA - GEODES058 metaG | ecosystem: Environmental > Aquatic > Freshwater > Lake | place: USA: Trout Bog Lake... | reverse complement strand
CCAACCGATCCTTGATATCCGGTTGATCCTTGATATCCATTTGATCCGTTATAGCCAACCGATCCTTGATATCCGGTTGACCCATTATATCCGATTGATCCAGAATAGCCTGTTACACCGCTTGAGCCTTTATATCCAGTAGACCCAAAATATCCAACCGATCCAGAATAAGCAGCACTACCAGTATATCCAAACGATCCAACAAATCCTATCGAACCAGTATAACCTATACTACCAACAAACCCAACAGATCCAACAAAACCAACTGATCCGTTATATCCTATCGATCCCGCATATCCGATACCTTGTGAACCCACATATCCAATCGATCCAGTGTAACCAGTTGAACCAATAAAACCAACAGATCCGTTATATCCCCCTGAACCGCTATAGCCTATTGAGCCAGTGTATCCTGTAGATCCATAGTACCCACCAGAACCTGTATATCCTGCAGATCCATAATAACCTAGCGATCCAGAATATCCAACACTACCGACAAAACCAACAGATCCAACGTAACCGTTTGATCCGCTGTAGCCAATTGATCCACTATAACCAAATGATCCCGCATAGCCTACTGATCCAGTATATCCAGATGATCCAGTATATCCAATTGATCCAATATATCCAATCGATCCACTATAGCCTACTGAACCTGAGAAACCTACCGAACCTGTGAATCCTATAGAACCAGTATAACCCGCTGATCCTGTATAACCACTACCAGTATAACCCGCTGATCCTGTATAACCACTACCAGTATAACCTGCCAAACCATTATATCCAGATGATCCAGTATAACCAGTTGATCCGTTGTAGCCTTTTGATCCTAAATAACCAGAAGAGCCTGTGTATCCAAAAGACCCGTAATAACCAATTACTCCCTGAGAACCAGCATATCCAGAAAGTCCTACTGATCCGGTATAACCACTGTTTCCTGCACTACCAACATATCCTACTATCTTTCCAATATCATTCCAGAGAAGAGTAGTTGCATTCCACAACCACATATCGCCACCGGAGGCAACTATCCAAGCATCACCTGCAGAGTTACCGGAATTAGGTAGATTGTTAGTAGTAGCAACAGTACCTTTAAGATTGAAGCTAGTTCCTGGCACACCTTGTAGTCCTTGAGATCCAACATATCCGGTAGTTCCTTGCGAACCTGCATAGCCTGTATTACCGAGTGAGCCGGTATATCCGGTCGAACCATAGTAGCCTCCAGATCCAGCATATCCTTGCGATCCTTGATAACCTGCAGATCCAGCATATCCTTGCGATCCTTGATAACCTGCAGATCCAGCATATCCTGCAGAGCCAACAAATCCTGCAGAGCCAACAAATCCTGCAGAGCCAAAGAAGCCAATAGATCCTGTATATCCTATTGATCCTATATATCCTATTGATCCTGTGTAACCTATACCCTGTGATCCAGCATATCCTACTCCCTGAGAGCCAGAAAAACCAACTGAACCGGAATAGCCAATTGATCCTGAATAGCCAATTGAGCCGGAATATCCTGTTGATCCAGAGTAACCAACCGAACCAGAGTATCCCGTTGATCCATTATAGCCTTTTGACCCCGAATAACCTATAGATCCTGCATATCCTGTAGATCCTAGATAGCCAGTCGATCCAAAATATCCGATTGATCCAGCATATCCGATCGATCCTGTGTAGCCTGTAGATCCGTTGTATCCTATGCCCTGGCTACCTGTATATCCTAGGTTTCCCTGAGATCCTATATATCCTACCGATCCGGTATAGCCTATAGAACCCGAATACCCTATACCTTGGCTACCTGAATAACCGGTATTTCCCTTTGAACCAGCATATCCGGTTGACCCTGCATAACCTATCGAACCTGCATATCCTAATCCCTGAGATCCAGTATAACCCAATGGCCCTTGCACCAGTACGGTTTTATTGCTGATAGTCCATGCAGTACCATCCCACACATATACTATACCGTTAGGGGCATAGTACTCGGAAATATAAAGAGGATTTGGAAAATTCAAAGTAGTCATTTATCTAGTTTCCTTAGCTTGTTGTGTTGGTCCTGGTTATAAAGAAAGCAAAGTTCCTAGTCTGCCCGGTAGTATTAGTCCATGTATAGCCATTTATTGAGCTGTTTAGGGCTATCGTTCCGCTCGAAGTAGTCGAACTGCCCAAAGCAGTAGCAGTATTACCTCCACACAACCAAAGAGTTACACCTCCACTTGTGTGATCGTTTACTACTACTGTACCACTGAAGTTAGGAAAATTCACTACTCCATTGTTAGAAATGCTTACGGTTCCTGGAGTGACATCATAGTGATAAGTGATGCTAGGATATCCAGAATTGCTGATGCTGCCATTGACCTGTAGCTTGCTGCTGTTATCATCAGTTGCTCCTAACAACCATCTACCGTTATGTATCCTGCCTGCTTCGTTAGTAGATAAGGTACCACCAGTAAAGAAAATCAAATCTTTCTGCGCAGTTGAAGTACCTAAGGTTAGATTACCGTCTTGCACGTAGAGATAACCATCACTAGCACCTGCGATAGTGAAGCTGGGATCTCCATATCCGCTGCTGTTTATGCCCATATCTAGATAGTGGGTGTTGTCTGAACCTACATCATTGGTAACTACATAATCTGTGCTAGCAAATAAACCGTTTGATAGATTCTGTTGCCACATCTGCGCATATGTGTTGACGTTAGTAGTTATCTGCATCACCGCATTGCGATCACTTATAGAAGGGTTAGTCGGACCTAGATGTATATCGGTCGCTAATATCAAGCTTACATCAATGTTTCCGTAATTATCTCTCTGTACGTTAGTATTAGGAATATTGTCATAGGATCCTGTTGAGGTTCCTGCTGAACCTGTATAACCAACAGCAGCATATGCTCCAGATGAACCTGTATATCCTGTGCCGGCTGATCCGGTATAACCTATGCTACCTGCAGAACCGGCAAAACCTATTCCTACAGAGCCAGTATAACCTGCACCGGCTGACCCGGTATAACCTATGCTACCTGTATATCCAACGCCTTGGCTACCTGTATAACCTCCCGGCGATCCTGACGATCCTGTAAACCCAACTGGTCCTATATCTGAAGTTGCTGGAACCCAGTTATTACTATATCTTACGAATAGTGAACCGGTAGAAGTATTAAACCAAAAATCTCCGGTATTAGGAAACTGCGCCGGTGTTGCTGCAACAGTGACATTTCCTCCCGATACTCCGCCAGTGCCCCAACCAAGTTTACCGTTGCCATCGTTATAGAGATAACCTGCACGATCTGCGGGTAGGTGTGGATTATAAAACCTAAATGGATCTGAGCTAAAATAGTACGTGCTGCCTGCAGCAAAGTTAGCATCGATAACTGATATCAGTCTATAATTAGTAGAAGTGACTACTGCTGTGATAACCGAATTGGTCATTCCTGGACCATTGGCATACCAACCAGTTATTACCGTGTTTAACGCAGCAGTTACGGTTAGGTCACCACTAAAGGTAGTTCCACTAGATGAATTAGTATTAGCAGCTGAAACATAAGTTGCTGCTATAGTCCTACCCATTAGATAATTAGTGTCAGATAGTTGGCTAACGTCTGTAGGAACTGGATTAGAGCTCCAGCTAACAGCAGTACCGTTGGTTGTTAGATATCTACCACCGTATCCAGTCTGAGAAGGTAATGCTGAAGCACTATAGAGTTCTGTAAAGTTCGCATTTACTTTAGAGAAAGCTGTCCTTACAGGATCACCGTCTTTTGTGTTTGGGCCGGTTCCTAAATTTATTATTTGTTGAGTCATTTTTCCACCCAGAGATCTTTGCTAATCGTATTTATCGATAGCAATAAATACTTGTATGCCACGCCTAAGCCTCTATAAACCAGAAAAAGGAAATGACTACAAGTTCATAGACAAGAACGTCTATGAGATGTTCCAAGTAGGCGGAACGGATGTTTTAGTACACAAATATCTAGGTCCACAAGATCCAGCTGATCCAAACAAGGCTACTAGTCCAGCCACGATACAAGATGTGCTTTTCTTAGAAAACAGAGATCGCAAATACGATAGCACTGTATATGTGTTGAGGGGTGTGTATAATGTACAGGATATAGATTTTAATCTGAGCCAATTTGGTCTTTTCTTGCAGAATGATACGATATTCATCACTGTACACATAAACAATAGCGTTGATGTATTAGGTCGCAAGATAATGAGCGGAGACGTGCTAGAATTACCTCATCTAGCTGACGATTTTGCATTAAATGATTTCAGTGTAGCACTGAAGAGGTTTTATGTAATAGAAGATGTAAATCGAGCATCTGAGGGATTCTCAATGACTTGGTGGCCTCACCTATATAGGTTAAAGTGCAAACCTATCATAGACAGCCAAGAATTTAAAGATATACTCGATCTCCCACAAAACACAGATACATTTGCTGGCGATTTTGATGCTACAAAGACCTATTATGCAGGTCAAACTATAAAATACAATGGCCAGATCTATAATGTGACCGCACAGGTCTCTAACACAGCTCCTCCTAACAGCTTGTATTATACCGAAGCATCAAATTCAGACACACTGCGTTATATCATGAGCACTTATACTAAAGAGATAGAATTAAACGACGGCGTAGTAGCAGAAGCAGAAGCTGCTGCACCACTCAGTGGTTATAATACTAGTGGCTATTTCACGTTACAAACAGATGCCCAGGGCAATTCTGAACTAGTAACTGTTGATAGCAGCGAGTTAGCTATAGACGGCGTAAACACTGCTGATGCAGTAAATGTTAGTCCTGATGCTAGTGCTTATCAAGGATATCTGATAGGTAGTAATTTACCGCCTAATGGTGTTCCTTACGGTTTTGGTATAGCATTTCCTACTAGTGCTGCATTGGGAGATTTCTTCTTGAGAGTTGATTATCTACCAAACAGGCTCTTCCGTTACGACGGAACACGTTGGGTTAAATTCCAAGATAATGTACAAATGACTATGACAAACGTTGATAACAGACAGATAGAAAAGCTTGGTTTCGTAAACAACGTAGCTACAACAAATCTAAATCCAATTTACACAGATACGATAATAGTTTCTACGACGTTTATAGCCACACAACTAACTGCATCAGTAAACATAAGTACCGGAACAGTGGTTACTACAGTACAATACAATGTAGATTACGGAATAGAAGTTTATGTAAATGGACAGGCTATGCCTCTACTAAATGTAATCGATAGCAGCGGAAATATAGGATTTGTTACAGCTTACGTGATAGTAGCAGGAGACACGTTGACTTGGACTATATACTCTAAGAAGGTAGTACAGAGGGTAGCACTAAGCTCGGCGTCTAAACTAACCGCTGACATGTAGGGAGAAGTAAGATTCAATTCTTTTATGATGGACAGATAAGAAGATACTTGTCTCAGATAATACGTATGCTAAGTGGTTTCAAGGTACAAACAGCCGATGGAACACAAAAAGTTGTCCCAGTCATGTACGGTGATATTAGCAGGAATGCTGCTAGCGTTATCAGAGACAATACTGAAAACAAAATCCCCAGTGCTCCTAGGATATCTGTTTATGTCAGTGACTTAGCCTTAGATACAACTAGATTGATAGATTCATCTTATATAAGCACCGTAAGCATACGTGAAAGAGCATTAAACGAAGCTGGAGAGCCTACGGCTCAGCAGGGAAATTCTTATGCTATACAGAGGATAGCTCCTACACCCTATAAGCTAACCGTGAAAGCAGATATCTGGACCACAAACACCGAACAGAAGCTACAGGTAATGGAACAGATATTAGTATTGTTTAATCCTAGCTTTGAGATACAGACTACTGACAACTATGTTGATTGGACTAGTTTGACTGCTATATATCTAGATGGTATCGTTTTCAGCAACAGGACTATTCCTGTTGGTATTGATAGCGATATCGATGTTGCTACTTTGACTTTTGATACACCTATATGGATAACTCCTCCAGGTATAGTAACTCGCCTAGGTGTTATACAGAGCATAGTATCAAATATATTCAATACTAGTGGAACATTAGATCCTACATTTATAAATGGTCAACCAGCTGCAACTGTAAATGTGACTCCGGGAAATTACGGTCTGCTGGTCATAGATAATAAAGCACAATTAGTAGCAGACGGACAGAATGTATCAACTGATCTGTTAGGTGTTCCGGTAAAATACGGACAGGACACTAATTGGTATAGCCTGCTCGATCAGTATGGTACGTGGACTGCAGGAGTAAGTAGGATATTTTTATCAAAACCCGACGGGACAGAGATAGTTGGTACTGGTGCTATAGATCCTAACAATCAGGCTATAATGACTATAAATTGGGACACTGATACCTATCCATCAAATACGATCATTTCAGGTAGAGGTACCATCGATGCTATAGTTGATCCTAGGACATATAATCCATCTAATCTAGTTCCTGGAATAAGATATCTCATAATAAATCCAATAGGCAGTATCCTAAATCCCCCAGGCACGGGCCCAATCGCTTGGAGGAATGCAAACAGCACTGATTTTTATGCTGCTATCTATGATCTGATACAGTGGGACGGCAACCAATGGAACGTGGTGTTTAATGCTGCTGCTACTACGAATGTTACGTACGTTACTAACCTAAAGACAGGTATACAATACAAGTGGGACGGAACTGCTTGGACTAAGAGTTTTGAGGGAGAATATCTTCCAGGATCTTGGCGTTTGGAACTCTAATGATAAAGAAAATCAAAGGAAGCGGAGCTTTAATACTGAGCCAAAAAACTAGCCGATTCTTGTTCTTACAGAAAGCAAATGGAAAGAAAGAAGGTATTTGGGGACTAGTTGGTGGCAAGACCGAAGCAGGTGAAAGCATCTGGCAAGGTTTGCAGAGAGAGATGACCGAAGAAATAGGTCAATTACCAACCATCATCAAATCAATACCACTAGAAACGTTTGTTAGTGATGACGAACACTTTAATTTCCAGACCTATATCTGCATAGTCAAAGATGAATTTGTACCTGTTCTAAGCGAAGAACATATGGGGTGGGCATGGTGCCGTGCTGATAATTTTCCAAAACCTATACATCAAGGTGTAAAAAATACGCTCAATAATAAGATAATACGTGCTAAGATTGATACTGTATTTGAGCTATTAGATACTATAAGCTGATTATGGCCATGCGCCAGTTACCCAAGGAATTTTAACCCATATATCCGCAGATCCGGTCGTGTAATTTGCGGTGCAGTAATAGAAGTTATAAGCATTAAATGCTATAGAACCTGCGGTGTCTCCTGAAGCACCCTTAGAAGTGCTAGGTGCTGCAACAACACTGTTAGTGAGAGATGCAAGCTTAGAGTCAACATATGCTTTATTAGGTATGTGATTAGCGTCAGTTACATTAGCTGCATAGTTGCTGGCGCCCCTAACCGCTATGACGCTGCTGCTTCCTACCTGTAGTGTTATGTTATTAGTAGATACGAATGATGTAGCATGAACTGAGTTTAGTCCACCGTTTACTGTTTTAAAAACAAAAGAACCATATTTTGTAGTTCCGGTGTTGCTGTCAGTCCAGCTAATCGTTTCATCCCATAAGATCTGTGCATTGCCGTTACTGTCAGATGGGCTAGCACCTCTATAGATATCAAAACCTGCCTGTTGTAAGAACGGAGATGTGCCTGTAACTCCGCTCGAACCTTGTTCTGTGCTGTTTAATGTTACGACATTATCGGCGATTGTTAGTTGTGTAGTAGTCAATGACGTGTTAGTCCCAGTGATCACTAAGTTGCCGTTTATTATAACATTACCTGATGAACTACCGGTATCCAGGGTGATGGTACCACCCTGGGCCGTTATCTTGTAATTGCTACTTACACGTACTATATTGACTGACATCAACTATTATCCGTTGTCGATAGTAACTTGGTCAGCTGCTGGCGAACCACTAAAGGTCCACTTTACAGATGCACCGGTCGCAAATGTAGTTCCGGTATTCTGTGTTAGAGTAGCTTTGTGGTTAGTTAGCTTAGTCACATAGTATGTACCGCCGCCTGAGTCAGTAGCGTTTATAGTAGCCTGACCTGCACTAGCAGGTGAAGCAGCTACTAGTTTTACATATCCAGCACCGTCTGTATTTTCAACTTTGTAAGTGCGTCCATTTTTCTGCTTGATTATATCGCTGTTTGAACGTGCAGTACCGCCTACGTTCGCAGTTATCAAGATAGCCTTATCACGATCACCTGCTGTTCCTGGAGCACCTGCTGAAGCACTAGAAACAACAAGAACAGCTGAAGCTGCTGCACCTTGGTTGTTGCCGATAGTGACAGTAAGAGTCTGGGTTGATATATAGCCATCACCCGCGTTAGTGATAGTTGCGCTTGTTAGACCCCATGCTGCTGAAGTGATAGTGAATGTCTGTCCTGTGCCTGATGTTCCAGATTGGACTAGAGCGATAGCACCAGTAGCTGATGTGATGCTAGCTGCTGGGAACGCACCACCGTTTGACAGTGCTACTGAAGCGATAGTGTTGTAAGTTCCACCTTTGACTACTGTCGCTGTTACTGAACCAGTAGTGCTAAATGTTGTTGGAACTGGAGTTCCTGCTACAGCATTAGCATATGTGCTAGCAACTGTGATGCTGGTTACGCTCGTACCACCAACTGCGACATAGTATGTTCCGCTTGGTAGTGTTGTTCCGCCTACTGTAGTTGTGATGACCAAATCTTGGCCGACTACGTATGTTCCTGATGCTACAGTGATAACACCAGCTGTGTTAGTTACTGCTGTTACTCCTACACCTGTAGTAGCTGAAGTTAGTGTAGGTGTTAGGGTGATAGTACCACCTGCTACGGTAGCTGTCACGTTTGCGCTGCTATATGCGATAGTTGCTGAACCAGTTAGTGTTCCACCGCTTAGGTATTTGAAATTTGCTGTACCAGTTGCTGTGATAGCACCTTCTCCGCTTAGAGCAGGAGTTGGAAATGTAAGTGTTGCTGCAGCAGCCTGCGCAGCAGTGAATGAACCTGCTGTGATGCTACCGATGCTTGCTATTCCTTCGCCACCTAATCCAGCATCACCTCCTGAGTTTGCGGCCCCTAGGTTACCGTCAACACCACGGTTGCGGTTACCAAAATATTTCTTGTTTAACGGACGTCCCATTTGTTTTCTCCTTTTAAATGGCGTTCTAGGCCCTACGCGGTGGGTTTCCGCATAAGTTCTCGTGAACAAATATATTTATCGTTTAGAGAGAGATGCTAGGAGATGCATCTTAGAAAACATGCGTATCACGTCATTTATTTCATGCAGTTTTTCTAATTTTTTCTTCACGTGGTATTCTGAATGTCGTTTTCGCAGCTCGATATCTATCAAACCTAATTCTTTAATTTTGATCTCGATATTCTTTGACAAGCGATAATAGTCGTGATAAAATCCAGGAATCTGTCTTGCTAGTTTTTTTAACATAGCGTCAACAGCATACCAATCTTGTGTATCTTTGATCTCTGGTATCATGATTTACTCTAACACAGATTACTTATATGTCAACCAATAGCCACAAAAAAGCGGGCATTTCTGCCCGCTTTGTTGTTAGAATTCCTAAAATATTAGGAGAACTTTACGTTGCCGTTAGTGATACCAACTAGACCCAAGTAGTCAGCTGCGTTGCCGAGCGACGATGCAGCATTTGAAAGCTCTACATAACCATAACGTGTCATGAAGCTTACGACTGGCTCGAAAGTAGCCGGATCAAGTACGACACCGCTTGACATTAGAGGAATGTATGGGCAGTAGAACGCTGGAGCGTCTGACTCAGTTGAACCCTTATAGCCAACTAGAACTGAAGTGCTGTCTTGTGCGTAACCGTCAACATAAACACGCATTGCACTGTTTAGAGTACCAACGAACTTAGTGTTAGTTGGAGCTTCAAAAGTGCCTTCTGTAGTGCGAGCAAATGCTGAAGTTGTTGCACTCTGTAGGATCGTTAGAGCGAACGGAGAAACAACTGCATAGTTACCAGCACCACGACGTGTACGCTGTGCAATCAAGTTAGCAACACGGTTGATCTGAACAGCCAATGCAGCATGCTCGTCACCAACGAATGTAGCAGTACCTGAAACAGCTGCCTGGTCGTATGTTTCAACGGCAGTACCAGCTAGGTTACGTAGTGAAGTTAGGATTTCTTGATCGATTTCAGCAGTGATTTCTTGTGCAAGTGCTGCCATGATTTCTGCTTCAATATCGATACCCTGTTGTGCCTGAGCGTCCTGTGCAGATTCAAAAGTCCAGCGAGCTGATAGCTTGCGAGTCTTTGCTTCTACGACCTGCTTTAGGATCTGGATGCTTAGACGGTTACCAGCACTACCTTCTAGTGTTGCAGTGCTGTTTGCCTTTGGTGAGCTTGCAGTAGCATTACCTGAGTAAGCTGACGCAATCTTGAAAGGACTTAGTGCTTCTTCACCTGCTACAACGCCGCTGCCTGATGATGTATCAGCATAGCGAACACGTAGAGTGTGGATTTGTCCTACTGGACCAGTCATTGGCTGAACGCCAACTAGTTCGTTAGCAATAACAGTCGGCATAACGCGACGTATTACTGGAAGTATTACCCTGTTTAGGGTTGCTACGTTACCGGCAGATGTGGCACCAGCAGTGGCAGACTCAGCGAGATACTTGCGTGTATTCTCGAGAGTAACGCTCATTACTGACTTCTTGTTTCCTGAAAGGCCTTCTAACAGTGCTTCTTTCGTGTCCTGCCAGCGGCCTTCTAATAGTGTTGACATGTTTTAAACTCCTTATTTTATTCCCGCTAGTCTACGGATGTCAATGATGTTACTTTCAACAACAACATCTTTTGTGGTTGTTTCTTTGTTGCCTGTTACTTCTTTTGCCTCAACTAATGCCTGCTTTGGTGCCGTACCTTCGTTCAAAACGGACGGTAGATACTTGTCAAATGCTGTGCGGAGCTTTGATGTAGCTACACTCTCTAGGAGTTCACCCATTACTGCTCGCTTGTCTTTACCGAGAGGTGATAGCAATTCACCGAGGACTTGCTTACGAGCATCTAGCTCACGCATCCTTGATATTTCTTTTTCCTTGCTCTCGACAATCTGTGCTTTCTCTGCTATTTGAGCTTTTGCTGCTCTGATTTCTTTGTCCTTCTGTTCGAGGACTTTGAACATCTTAGCAACTTCTCTCTTTTCGTTGAGATAGCTATGTGTATATTCCGAAGCAAATGCTTCGAAGATTCTACGACCAAAGTCATTCGTCCTAGCCTGAGAAATATCTTCTTTTAGCTGATGTAGTTCTGACTTCAGTGAATTTACAACCGTTGTTTCAACCATCTTAGCAGAACGCTTGATGAACCTTGCTTTAACTTCTTCAAGTTGTGTCTTAGCTTCCTTGATCAGTTTTACTTTGGTCTCAATTACTTCTTTCTTGTCTTGATTGAATTCTGTGATTTCTTTAGCTAGGCGAGAAACTACGAAGTTTTCTAGCTTGCTGAAGTTATCACTCATTACCTTTTGATCTTCGTAAAGCTCTGAAAGCTCATTAGCAAGCTTACGGAAAACAAATTCCTGCATCTGCTTAGTGTCTGCTTTCATCTTCTTTGCATACTTTGCCTTAGCTTCTACTAGCTGCTTCTTGTCCTCAACGAACTCAGCAATCTCGCTAGCTAGGCGTTCTGAGAGCATCTTATCTAGTGATTCTACCATCACTGACTTTTCATGCTCAAACTTTTGTGCAAATTCTTCACGAAGCTCTAAAGTTACTTGGTCGCGATTCTCTTGGATCTTGTTGTTCCAAGCTTCTTCGATTTCCGCCTTGATATCTTCGGAAACCACATTGTTTTCGAATAGATTTTTTAGTACTTCCAACATATGTGATTCTCCTCTGTTATTGGAGCCCGCGTATAATATTCACGAGTTGTTCTTTTAAAAATTTCTGTGCCCTAGGATCGTGCCTGACTTCATTTGCTAAGTTAAATGCCTTGTTTCCACCTCGTGCGTTCATGAGATGTTCGTAGATTGGTGTTGGATAAGCGCCAGGTGCAGATGGTTGTGCGACAACATCAACAGTTACGATCTCAAAGTCACTAACTTGACCTGAACCGTCTTCTTTGACATTGCCGCTACCACGACTACTAACGCCTAATTTAACGCCTGCTTCTACCATGGTTTTCACCAATTGACCCATCGGAGTTGGCAAAATCTTTAGCTTGCCGTAACCGTTAGGTCCATCCATCCACATTTCTGTGATCATGTGTGACACACGATCTAGATTGATCTTTAGATCTGCTGGATGGTCTACTTCCCCAAGGACACTATAACCACCTTTAATTTGGTCATTGAGTGTTTTGACAGCCTTAGCGATTTCGGAGACTGGATACACCCTCTGATTAGCGTTCTTCACGCCACCTTGGATGCATATACCCTTCATGTGAAGGTCTTTACCTTCTTTACCATCGCTCTCAACGACCATACCTGCTTGGTCGAATGTTAGGTGTTCCTGGAGATAGATCACTATTTTTTATTCCTTACTTAAAAACGCTCGTCTTGTTGATGCCGCTAACTTCGCTTGCACCCTTTTTCTCTGAACCGTGGCCTTTAGTAACTGGGCTTAGCTTAGTAGCAGCTGCTGAGTTACCTGGCTTGTTTACGTTTCCGCCGTCTTGTGGCTTAGTTGTTGGGTCAAGTAGTCCACCCTTAGTACCTTTAGTGTCAGCATCGCCGCCTTGCACTAGGTTCTTTGCAGTTCCTCCCATGTCGTTCTTCTTAGCAACAGATGACTTTGTGTTAGTTCCGGAAACTTCGCTAGTTCCTGCAACTTTACCGCCCTTGTATGGCTCGCCGATCTTGTCAACATATTCTCTCATCATTTCGGCTGGGCTAAGATCGATCTCTTCAACTTCTTCTTCAAAAGCTGGCATCATTGATTCGTCTTCTTCGTCCTCATCACCAAAATTTGGATCATCGATCCCGTCATGGTGTTCTGGCTCGTGCTCTTCGTCGCGCATTAGGGCATCAAATTCTGCTTTAAGATCAGCTAGAGCATCTTCTAGGTCATCGATACGATCTTCTGCGGAACCTTCTTCTTCGTCACTGTCCATGTCATCCATGTCTGAATCATCAGCATCGTGTGCTGGCTCTTCAACATCATGCATCATGTCGTCGGTTTCGTCACCGCCTTCTTCTTCACCAAAGCCGAAATTTTCGTCCATTTCTTCTTCGTCTTCATCTTCTTCACGTGATTCGTCCATCTCTTCTTCGTCTTCTTCTTCTTCACGTGATTCGTCCATCTCTTCATCTTCTTCTTCTGAAGCTTCGTCGATGTCGACTTCTTCGAGATCGCTCTCGATTAGGTTTTCATAAATCTCTCTTGATTTGCTCACTACGATAGTGTGGAAAAGCTCATCTGCTTTTGCTTCTTCGCCATTTACGATGTGCTCAAGAAGCTGTTCAAACATGTTCTTGGTTGCCATTGGGTAATCTCCTTCAGTTAGGCTGTCAATATATATT
>Ga0164297_10003945_pt1 | contig 13527 bp, 7 predicted proteins | sample GEODES058metaG_FD_113539 | JGI IMG/M metagenome (GOLD analysis project Ga0164297, IMG submission 113539) | Dystrophic lake water microbial communities from Trout Bog Lake, Wisconsin, USA - GEODES058 metaG | ecosystem: Environmental > Aquatic > Freshwater > Lake | place: USA: Trout Bog Lake... | reverse complement strand
GGTGATGATATTCACGCACTCTCACACTCAGAAAATCCGGCGGCCATCTGTTCTCACACCTGAAAAATACCCGGCGTCACTCTCACAATTGCGCACTCTCAGAAGACTTTACAATTACGGTAGTCGTCTCCCTTTCCCGCAAAAGTCTAGTCGTCTAGTCGCGGCCGTCGCCGGCAAAAGTCGCCACGTGGCGGCGCCTGCGGCAGGCTAGAATGCTGTTTTCCGCCTCGTTATAGCGTCTCGAGCGCTTGCAGGCGCCGTCTGCGCATGAGCTGTGCACGGCCACACTCTACTGTGACGTTTAAGCTGGTGTGGAAGCGGTGTCAGCTGGTGGCGTGCGGGGCTGCGCCCAGCCCCTCAGTGTACTACACTCTAATAGAGTCTAGTGGATCGCGTCATGGAGGCGGGACCGCCACTGAAGAGCGGTCGACTCTTCGCCAAGGCGCTTGCAGTAGCTGCGTGAATCGCTTCGCTTGGCGAGTGCGAGTGCCACCATGGTGTGGACCGCCGCGCTGCCAGTGCGCCTGCAGCTCAGTTCTGCAGCAAAGCCGGGACAGGAGTCGCGCCGCCGCTGCGCAATTGCCGCGCCAGTCGCGTCCGCGCGAGATGACGCCGTAGTGGCAGCTCAGTTGGCGACCCCGAACTCGGTGCGTTAGCGAGCGATTTGGGCGCCAGGAGCAGCTTACCCTTTATCGCTTGACACTGCCGGAGAGGCAACCTCCTGTCCAGCGCGCTTCCGTCCGCATGTCGACCCCTCACACGGTGTCCTACACTACAGTCTTCAATCACAGACGTGTCGCAGTACTCAGCAGAGGTGCTGGCGATGCCGGGCGTCGTGGACGTGCAGGCTGCCGATGCGCGCGTAGAGCGCAGTGCTGAGGGCTATTACTCGCTCAAGGCGACAGAGAAGGCGGGGAACCCGTTCGAGAAGGCACGTATGTCTCCTGCATAGCTGCGAGACGGCGCTTTCAAGTGCGTCAGCGCAGCAGGCTGACCTCAACGCATGTGTGCTGACCACAGCTGAAACTGGCCCGCGACCCGCTGAAGCACCTGGTGCACCTCAACGAGGTGACCACCCTCGCCGCAGACGCGGCGGAGAAGGGATTCCAGGCGCTGGATGTAGACAAGGAGGCGGCTGACGAGCTGGACCACCGCCTGAAATGGCTGGGCTTCTTCCACAAGCGCAAGCATCACTACGGCCGCTTCATGCTTCGCCTCAAGCTGCCTGGCGGCATCATCACTGCAGATCAGATGAGCTACTTGGCCAGCGTGGTGGCTTCCTACGGCGAAGACGGATGCGCAGACATCACAACCCGCCAGAACTTGCAGCTGCGCGGTATCACGCTGCCTGATATCCCCGCCATCCTGGATGGCGTGCGTGCGCATGGCATGACCAGCTTGCAGTCTGGACTGGACAATGTGCGCAACGCGGTGGGCAACCCGCTGGCTGGAGTGGACCCCTGCGAGATCCTGGACACCCGGCCATTCACAGCGGCCTTGCACGCGTACGTGACCAACCACGGGCGCGGTAACCCCGAAGTGAGCAACTTGCCGCGCAAGTGGAACGTGTGCGTGGTGGGCAGCCACGAGCTGTGGGAGCATCCCCACATCAACGACCTGGCCTACGTGCCTGCCCTGCTGAACGGCAGGCAGGGCTTCAATATCATCGTGGGCGGCTACATCAGCAGCCAGCGTGCGGCAGAGAGCATCTCCATGGACACGTGGGTGCCCGCCGAGGAGGTAGCGGTGGTCGCCCTCTGCCACGCGGTGCTCACCGTGTTCCGTGATTACGGCACGCGGGGCAACCGGCAGAAGTGCCGCATGCTGTGGCTCGTGGAGGAGATGGGCGTGGAGAAGTTCAGGCAGGAGGTGGCGGCGCGCATGCCGGGAGGCGTGCTTGAGCGCGCAGCGCCGACTGACCAGCTCCAGGCTGACTGGCAGCGCCGCAGCTACTTCGGCGTCAACAAGCAGAAGCAGCCGGGTCTCAATTGGGTGGGCATCAACATCCCTGGGGGGCGCATGGATGCTGTGGACATGGAGGACTTGGCGGGACTGGCTCGGCGCTACGGCACTGGCGAGATTCGCATGACTGTGGAGCAGAACGTGTTGCTGGTCAACATCCCGGACTCGTCTGTGGCTAGCCTGCTTGCAGAGCCGCTGCTGGAGAAGTACACCGCGTTCCCGGGCCGTCTGATGGCGGGACTGGTGGCGTGCACGGGCAACCAGTTCTGTGGGTTCAGCCAGATCGAGACAAAGCAGAACGCGTGGCGCGTGGCGGAGCACCTGGAGAGTGTGCTCGACCTGCCGCGTGACATGCGCATGTACTGGACGGGATGCCCAAACAGCTGCGGCCAAGTCCAGGTGGCGGACATCGGGCTGATGGGATGCATGGTCAGGCCTCCACCGGGCCAGACGGGCATGGTGCCTGGCGTCGACGTCTTCGTCGGCGGCCGCGTGGGCCACGACTCCCACCTGGCGGAGGTGACTCATCCCAGCGTGCGCATGGAGGAGCTGCTGCCTCTGCTGGAGAACATTCTGGTGGACAAATTCGGCGCCAGCCGCAAGGCCGTGCCGACGCCCAACAGGCAGATCCACACACGCTTCCGCATGGCTGTGCCCAGCGGCAGCAAGACCAGTGCGCCGCCCAAGGGCACGCCCAAGAAGGCTGGGAACGCGACCCACATCTGCGCGGACTGCGGGTACATCTACAACCAGCCGGACGTTGCCTTTGAGAAGCAGAGCCCCGAGTTCGTGTGCCCCCACTGCGGCGCCGCCAAGGAGCGCTTCCGGCCTCTCACGGACGCGTCGGAGGATGCAAAGCGCGAGCCTGCGACCGCGGTGGCGCTGTTGGGCTTGGGCAGACCGGTCCAGCTCAAGCTGCGTGACAAAGAGGTCCTCTCCCCGGACACTGTGCGCCTGCGCTTCGCGCTGCCGTCTGAGGAGCTCCCCCTCGGCCTGCCTGTGGGTGGACACATCGTGCTCAGCATCAAGGATGCAGCTACAGGCGAGATTATTAGCCGGCCATACACGCCCATCAGCGATGACTCTCTGCGCGGCTTCGTTGACCTTGTGGTCAAGGTCTACCGCCCCGGCATGCACCCCCGCTTTCCTGCGGGTGGCGCCATGAGCCAGCGGCTGGATGCGCTGGCCATCGGCGACAGCATCTCCGCGGATGGCCCAGCTGGACGGATCAACTACGTTGGTCGTGGTGCACTTACCTTCGATGAGACTCCCGCCAAGGTGACTCGCCAGGCGGCGCACATAGGCATGATTGCTGGCGGCAGCGGGATTACGCCGATGCTGGCCATCATCCGGGCAGTGCTGAGTGACCCTGCTGACACGACGCGCGTCAGCCTGCTGTATGCCAATCGCACACCCAGCGATGTCATGCTCCGCGCTGAGCTGGAAGCCATCGCGGCAGCGCATCCTAACTTCAAGGTGCATTTCACTGTTGACTCCGTGCCTGAGAGCCAGAGTTGGACACACAGCGTGGGGTTCGTCACGCCCGCCATGATTTCAGCGCACTTGCCCGCTGCAGGGCCAGACACGCAGATGCTGCTGTGCGGGCCGCCCCCCATGACGCAGGCTGTGCTCCCGGCGCTCACGCAGCTGAACTTTGGTGAAGACAAGCGCCTGTGCTTCTAAATCCCAGACTGATCAGCTGAGTTCTCGTGCTATTTATCAACCTGCAATGTGCACACTGTCACTGTAGCCGATCAATCGCTGCGGGTTCAGCAGCGTCCTCCCCTCAACGATCCAAATGGCATGGAATCTGAAAAAGCTGCGCAACATGCGCCTTGACTCATCATCAATCTCTGCCACGGCGTCCAACGCTGTGTCCATGTGCGCAATCCACCTCTGTGCACCCTCGTGTGTGACGCCCGCATAAGGCGCGTGTCTACTAATCAGCGAGGCGGTCCCTTTGCGCTCAGTGTACAGCTTCGGTCCCCCAAGCCGCTCAACCAAGAAAGACGCCTGGTTGTCAGTCGCTTGCTTTTTCGTCGCGTTGGCGAACGCGTGTCGAAGAAGCACCCCCGAGGGCAGCGGCTGTGCGTCCATGTACACGCGCTGATAGAACACGGTGCTTAGCCGGTGGAGCACGGCCTGCGCTGTCTCTCCGCCGCCGAGACGGTCGTAGATGCATGGCGAGCAGCTGTCAAGAGCAAACGCGTCTGCGCAGCTCACGCCGCTTATCTCTTCCGCGCAGCGCCAGAGAGAGGACGAGGACGGGTCTGGCGCGGCGGGGCAGCGTGGCCAGTCCATGCGCAACGCGGTCCTCGTGGGCAGCGAATGGAGGACACGTCGAAGGGAGCAGCGAAGGAGGCAGTGGTCCACTCGGTCAGGGCCCACAATTTTCGGACGCCAGGTTCGGAAACTGGCAGTCGCGTGTGCTTCGCAGGTCCATTTGTGATTCGTTGTGTCGCTGTCGCGTGAGAGGAGACGCGGTGACGAGTGGAAGAGGCTATGCAGCGAAGAGCCACTGCTGGTGCCTGTGTTGGCCAACACTGCTGGCAGCTGTTTGCGCGAAGTGTGTCGTCTTCAACTCATTCCAGGTGTGTTCATACGTGCTGTCGTGTGCCTGTGCACACGTGGGGGCGCTCACTGCGGTCTTTTCTTGCCAGCAGCGTTGCACCGGCAGAAAGGTTCAGCTCTGGGGCGCAGGCTGCTCTTGGAACGAGCGACGTGGATGACGTGCTGCTCGACACGCATGGGCGGCGGCACACATACTTGCGCGTCTCGCTGACGGAGAGGTGCAACCTGAGGTGCACGTACTGCATGCCTGCTGAGGGCGCCCAGCTGACGCCGAACGGAAAGCTACTCACAGCGGACGAGGTATGACTCAGCGCAAGGTGTATACAGCCGTCCTGTGTTGCGGGCGCAACGCACTGACCTGGTGGTCTGCTTATCAACCTTCAGGTCGTGCGGCTTGCAAGCGTCTTCGTGGCGGCGGGAGTCACCAAGATACGGCTCACAGGTGCGCTACACCCTTCTGCGCCACACGGAGACGGTGTGCATTGACACCACACATCTGCAATCAGGTGGGGAACCCACGGTGAGAGTGGATTTGGAGGACATCGCCGCTCGCCTGGGCGCGCTGCCTGGGCTACAAGACCTAGGTATCACTACAAATGGCATCCTGCTCACCAAAAAATTGCCTGGTGCGACATGTGTGCGACATTGGCCGGCTCAATTTGGGTTGCACATTGACTCTCTATACTCTCCGAATGCGCGCAGCGCTGCGCGCAGCCGGTTTGACAGCCGTGAATATTAGCTTAGATAGCCTTGTGCCCGCGAAATTCGAGTTGCTTACACGGAGGCTGGGCCATGACCGCGTGCTCGCTGCCATCGATTCAGCCCTGGCCGCTGGCTTCGCACCAGTCAAAGTGAATTGCGTCGTCATGCGCGGCATCAATGACGACGAGTTGCTTGATTTTGTAGCCCTGACGCGGGATCGACCCATAAATGTGCGCTTCATTGAGTACATGCCCTTCGACGGCAATGCCTGGCAGCCCAAGAAAGTGGTGTCATACGCCGAGATGCGCGCCGCCGTGACTGCAGTCCACGCAGGCCTGCAGCGCCTGGATGATGCGCCTGATGAAGTGGCCAAGAACTTCAGGGTGCCAGGCTACGTAGGCAGCGTGTCGTTCATCACAAGCATGACAAACCACTTCTGCGCCGGATGCACCCGTCTGCGCCTCTTGGCCGACGGCGCGCTGAAGGTGTGCCTGTTTGGCTCCAGCGAGGTGTCACTTCGGGACGCCCTGCGCGCAGGGGCAGACGAACAGGCACTGAAGCAACTCATCGGGGCCGCAGTGCGCCGCAAGAAGGCAGCACACGCCGGCTTTCCAGTGCCGCAGCTGGCGATGCAGCCGAACAGACCCATGGTCCGCATCGGAGGATAGACAAGCGGGAGTCATCGTTCAATAAGCGACCACTAGACAAGTGACCCGGGTTCGGCAAGCAAGTAGCAATAACAGAGATTCAAATAGACAATAATGTTTGGTTGTTCGCTGCGACAAGGCGAAGCCTGAAACTAGTTTTCTATGCCTTCACCTCGTGCGCCGAGACCATCTCCGCCAGTGCGGCGCTGCTTCCGTGCTTGCTGCGCTCGCTAATGGCAGCGTTGGCGGCGAACAGCTTTGCCGGCATGTCCAGGCCCTGCTCCTTCTCCTCGGCGGTGTACTCTCGCGTGTAGAAGGCAACCTCCGCAAGGGAGACATCCGCCACCACCTGCGTGGGGCCCAGGAACATGGAGCCCCACATGGGGAAGTGGCAGAACATGATGAGCGATGTGAAGCACATGATCGCGATGCCGAGGTGCTGGATCGCCACAGGCACGATGACCTGCGTGTTTGTGAACAGCAGCCACTGCAGAATGGCGGCGATGGTGTTGCCGCCCCCGCCAACCCAGCCAGAGACGGTGCCCACACTGCGCTTTGAAATGAAGGGCACGACGCCGAAGGTGGCGCCACAAGCAGCATGGCAGAGGAATGAAAAGATGACCATCGTGGCTGTGGCGTTGCCCACATTCGTGGTCTGGTACCCGAAGGCCAGGCACACGCCCCCCGCCGCCGTCTGGACGAACCACAGCCACCACAGGCGGCCCCGCATGCCGAAGCGACGAGCGACGACATCAGACACGAAGCCCCCAGTTGCGCGGCTGCACACGTTCATGAGGCCGCTGTAGCTGGCGATGCGACCAGCATCGATGAGCGTCAAGTTGAACTGGCTGTAGAAGTAGCCAGCAAGGATGTTGTCCACGACGAGCTCGACGCCGAAGCAGAAGCCGTAGGTGATGGTGAAGATCCAGGTGCGGTAATTGAGGCATCCAAACTTGAAGTTGCGCCATGCTGCCGCCTTGTCGACGCCCGCCTTGCCGGTGTTACCCTGTGGGACATCCTCACGGTTGCCGTCGGGGCCGTCTTGGCCGTAGAACAAGATGAGGCAGCCGAGCAGGAGGTGCAGTAACCCGGGTGCAAAGTAGCACTGCCGCCAGCTGCGTGTGTACGGGCCGTAGGTGGTGAAGTACTGGAACATGATGACGGTCACGATCTGAGTGACGCCACCGCCAAGGTTGCCCCAGCCAGCTGTGATGGCATTGGCGCCACCCACGATCTTGGGCGTGAACATCGCTGTCGTCCAGTACTGCGTGCTCACGAACGCCGCCAGGCTGAAGCCGATGGCGCAGCGGCACACCACGAATTGGGGGTAGCTCGTGACCATGGTCATAGCGAAACAGGGGAAGGACACCAAGATCATGAGCAGCCCGTACGCCTTGCGCGGTCCCACCCAGTCGCACAAGGCGCCCATGAGGATGCGGAAGAAGACGGTGCCCGCGACGCTGGCGCTGTTGGCGTTGCCGACCTGTGTTTGCGTCATATCCAGATCGTCACGGATGATGGGCATCAGCGGGGCGGCCATGAAGGTAGAGCAGAAGGAGACGAAGAAGGAGATCCACGCCAGGTGGAACGCGGTCACTGGAAAGCGTAAGCAAAGGCGGGTTCAGCTGTCAGGCTGAGATCCAAAGAGGGGCAAAGGCACGCACTGTGCGGGAAGGCGAAGCTCCAGAGCCGGATGACGGTGCTCTTGTGCTCCGCATCTACAGGCAGCTTGAACTTGGACACGGTGCCACCTTTCACTGAGCGGCACGCGCGAGAAGAGTGGAAAAGGGGTGAGCAAGGCAGAGAGGAGAGTCAGGAGGCACTGTGGCCACCTTGCAGCGCTGCCCTGTCCTTCCAGGCAGCCCGGTGCGCACCACTATCGTCTGGAGAGAGCGAGTACGCGCCCGACATGGGGCTACGAGAGTCCACGCCCTGCGTGAGGGAGGTGTTGTCAGTGGCAGAGAGGACCCCTGGGCACACACGGCTGCCTGCCGCGCAGGGCAACCTCTGCGACTGCCTCTGCGCTTCCACTTCTCTGCACGCACCCGCATAGACTCTCCAGGCGCAAGCCCCGGGTCGTCATTGCCGTATGGCGCGGTCACTTCGCCGGCCATAACGCCTGCAGACTGCTTCTCCATTTCGAGCACCACCGAGCCTTCTCCTCCCGCAGTCGCACGCCTGCTGACGCGCTTGTGCGCACACTCGACTCTGCGAGGGGCGCAGAGCTAGCGAAACCCCTATTCAGGAGGTGGGGCGTCCCATACATAAGAGGCAAGTCCCCTCTTTCTGTGTTCGACCCTTCGGCGAACGACGCGACACGTTGGCAGGCCAGGTGCCCGCCACCCGCCGGGACTGTTGTTGCACAGGTGGGCGCGTACAGCAGTGTCGCCGTGCACGAGGACGCGCAGAGCGGTGCGGTGCAAGAACGCAGATCGCTGCACTGTGGCTGCACCAGGCCCCTGACCCGCCCCGTGTGACGCCCCTCTCAGCCGCAGACCGCCTCCGAACGCCATGTCCAAGCCTAGCACACGCGCTGTCGTGGGGCTCGTGCTTGCACCACTGGCCCTCGTCGCGGCTCAAGGCCCACAAACCTGTGCGTTGGGTCAAAGGGGCCCCTCCCGCCCCCGCGCACCGCGCCCCATTCGCGCGCCTCTGTGCGCGAGCCTTCAACTGTGCTGGTGCCCTCGGCACCTGCTTGGCGCTGAGATGAGCCTCGGCGCGAGCGCAAGGGCTGGCTGCCTCTTTCGCCTCCGCCCAGTTCTGACAGCCCACCCGCCCACGACACCAGTCTATGACCTCAGCCCTTTTGGAGTGGTTGGCAACAGCGGCTGGAACGCGTGCTTCCTCAACTACTTCCTCGGCTCTGACACCACTGTTGCCCCCAACAACGGTGCGCCCCTTTGTCTCCGTGCTTGTGCCGCGCAGGCGCAGTGCGCTGACAACCTTGTGGTTCAACTCAATCAATTACGGTGACAGGCTTGTGGGGCTCCCCCACGACGCCGGCTGGCACAGCCATGTGCCCCACTACTGGTTGGGTGAATGGCACCCAGGGCGCCAACGGCGTGCCGTGGCCAATCACCCTCGCCAACGGCACAGCGGTGAACTTCAGCACCTCCACTATTGTGGGAGGCTATTGGCCAAACACGCCGTACCCATGCTGGGCCAACACCGCGCCAACCAGCTATGCCATCCCGCCTGGCGCGCTCACCTACAATCGCTACAGCGTGGCCGACGTGACGGGAACCACCCAGGTACCCCACTTTCTGGACTTCTCCTCGGTGCTGTACAAGGATGTCAACGGCCAAGTGCACCGGCAGCAAATTCCAGCTGGCCGCTGCCTGCCTGGTAACCTGGTGAATGTGCGCACCAGCGCCATCCAGTACTTCGCGGCGGCGCCGTCAGTGACTCCGGTATACCCGAAGGCGAAGGATGTAGCCTACCCGACGGGTGCCAATCAGATCTACACAACCACCAACGATGACTCTTCACAACCAGGCAACGGCATGACGTGGTACACGCCTGACAGCCCAGTTCCCACTCCGCTGAACATGACTGGCGACGGCTCCGCCCAGCCGGCAACGCTGAGCACCATCCGCGTGTATTTCGCGCTCAACTACGGCTTACGCAATGCACTCGACAACGCCTGCGATGGTCGCAGCCAATCATCATCGGGGAACTGCGTCAATGGCGGCTACTACGTGTCCAACCTGACGACTGCGCTCCTTGGGGACAGCAGCAAGGGCCTGGGCCGCGCCACGTACGCCATCGTGAAGCTGTGCCACAGCCCCACCTCAACGCTTGACCGTCCGTGGCGCAAGCGCAGCGGCGACGCCATCAATAACAAGCAGTGCATGGACGTCAAGCAGCTGCTGTTCGGAGCCGATGCGGAGAAGCTGAACTCCCCCAATGTGGGCGTTGTCGGCACCCCCAACTTCGGAGTGGTCGGCGGCGAGGACATCATGCTGTTGCAGCCCCTGCCTGCACAGACCGGCCTAGCGGTCAACAACGTGCCGTACACGAACTTCACCAACGGCAAGTTCTCGCCTCTGGGCGCTGCGTCAGTCATCAGTGCCTACACCACCAACACCGCAGCTGCTCTCAACGTGCCCACCGTCTCTCCTGTTGCCTTCTGCCGCCCTGCCGCGGACACGACAGGCACGCAGGCGAGCGGCATCAACCCTAGCAAGGCTGCTGGCGTATGGTTCTGGAACGCGTCCTATTGCACCGTGTCCAAAACCAACCTCACAGCGGTAGATTGCTACTCCAACTGCGTGATGAACGGCACGAGCATGAGCAGCAACAAGGGCAACAACGTGAACCTAAACGACCCGTCGTGGTACACAGTGGATATTGTGCTGAGCAGGGACATGCCAAAGGGCAACTACTTTGCCCGCGTCTTCGTCCTCGACGCCAACATGAACTACCTCGGCTTCGGTAGCAGCGCTGGCGGCGCCAATTTGACAAACACGGCCTCGCAGAATTACTTCTTCGTCGATCGCTGGGCATCGTGGAGGAGTCCAGGCGTCATTGGCGGCGTTGCCGACATCCGCGCTGGTGCCGCTGGATGCAGCGCTCTGTCGCTCACAGTAGCCACCATTTTCCTGCTGCGCGAGGTGCGTGCGTCGCGTCTGCGTCGCGCGCGCGCCACAGAGATCGTGCCGGAGCAGAAGCAGGTGGCCGACTCGGAGCCAGTTGTCAAAGCTGAGTTGACGAGCAAATAGTAGTACATAGGGGGACATTCTTTTGACGTTTGTGTGCAATTGCATGTAACTTGTTGTGACAGACCCGTGTCCGCAAGCCAGTTGGCAGGAGAAGCACCGAGCTCTCGAGAGGATGACGTAATTTCGGCAGTCCAAAATCCACTGCCCCTTCGCGGGGAGCACGTGCGACATGGCGAGCGCCGTGGACAGCAGAAGCGCACAGCCTCGCGTGCCTCTGCCCTTGCTCAGCGTGGTTGCTGCAGGCGGCGCTGCACTGGGTGCCTTTGGGGCTGCACTCCTGGCGTCAGCGGGAAAGCCGTCTGCCGTGCCTGGCTGCGTGAACATCGTCCATTTCGACACGTTCGAGGAGGCTGAGGCTGCGAAGGCGGTGCGTGCGTAGCTCCTCTCGTCGTCGCTCCCAAAGGGCCCCTGGTCTCTTACTCGCTGCTGTCTGCTCTTTCTTTACGCAGGGCGCCAAGCCGTCGGTTGTTGACCCGGCCGCGCTGGCTTGGGCCTCACTGGGCGAGTATGCGCCCACAGAGATCGACGAGCGGGACAAGGGCACGCCAGACGAGTGGGTGGCTCGCCACCCCGACCTCGTGCGCTTGACTGGTGCGCGCAACAGCAGCCCCGAGCTCTTGGTTTTGTGTCTCTAACCACTAGATGGGGTCCAACTCACGCGCTGTGAACGCTCTGCTTCACCCCAGGGCGGCACCCGTTCAACTGCGAGCCCCCACTGTCGAAACTCCTGGACGTTGGCTTCGTCACGCCGGCTGCGATTCACTACGTCAGAAACCACGGCGCAGCGCCACGGCTGCAGTGGGAGACGCACACGGTGACTGTGAGCGGTGAGCGAGCGGCTGGGAGAGTGCACACTGTGGGTGCCCTTTTTCTGACCAGCCGTGTGCCTGTTTTGTGGTGCACCCACCAGGGAACCTGCGCGCGGGTCCGACGGTGTTCACTATGGACCAGCTGACAGCCATGCCGTCGCACAGCCTGCCGGTGCTGCTGGTGTGCGCCGGCAACCGCAGGAAGGAGGAGAACATGGTGAAACAGACCATCGGCTTCAGCTGGGGCCCGGCTGGCTGCGGCACATCCGTGTGGACTGGCGTCCCGCTGTGGCGCCTCCTGCACAGCGTTGGCATCACAGAGCCCAGCGCGCAGGCGCAATACGTCTGCTTCAACGGGCCAGAGAAAGAGCTGCCCAAGGGCAGTGACGGCAGCTACGGCACGTCCATCCCGATCCACATGGCGCTGGACCCAGCATGCGATGTTCTGATTGCGTACGAGCAGAACGGCCAGCGACTGACCACGGACCACGGCTTCCCTGTGCGCGTGATCATCCCTGGGTGGATTGGCGGCCGTATGGTGAAGTGGCTCACCACCATCAGCATCACTGCGGAGCCGAGTGACAATTTCTACCACTTCAACGACAACCGCATCATGCCTCCCGAAGTGGATGCCGAGCGTGCCGCAGCCGAGGGCTGGTGGTACAAGCCCGAGTACATTTTCAACGAGTTGAACATAAACAGCGTCATCGGCTCACCCGCCCACGGTGAGACGCTAGCCATTCAGAGAGCGGCAAACATGCAGCCGTACACGTTGCGTGGGTACGCATACACTGGTGGCGGGCGACCCATCACGCGCGTGGAAGTGAGCGCTGATGACGGCGTCACATGGCAGCTGTGCAAGCTGGAGCGCCCGGTGGCGCCCACCAAGTACGGCCGCCACTGGTGCTGGACGTTCTGGCACCTGACGCTGGACGCGCGCGCGCTTCTGCTGGCTGTCAACCTGCGCTGCCGCGCCTGGGATGCAGGGAACAACACGCAGCCGCGGGACATCACGTGGAATCTGATGGGCATGGGCAACAACTGCCACTTCACTGTGCTCATTCACAAGACCGTGGACGCAGATGGAGGCATCAGCCTGCAGTTCGAGCATCCCACCGAGCCGGGCGCGCTCAAAGGCGGCTGGATGGGCAACGTCGCAGGAGGGTGGAAGCCCAGTGCACCACCCATGGTGTCCATCCTCCCAGGCCAGGCTCCCGCACGCACTGCAGCTGCGCCCGCTGAGGCCGCACCTGCGTTGCCGCCGACTCCTGCTTCCGGGACTGGGCGGAAATACACGATGGCGGAGGTTGCGAAGCACAACAGCGAGGACGATTGCTGGATTGTGGTGTCCGGCAAAGTGTACGACACCACCAAGTTCAACAAGCTGCATCCTGGCGGTGGAAGCAGCATCGTCATCAATGCAGGCACTGACACGACGGAGGAGTTTGACGCCATCCATAGCAAGCGCGCCTGGGGGATGCTGGAGGAGTGGTACATCGGTGACGTTGACGACTCCTCACAGCAGCCTGAGAAGCCATCCACGCCTCCGCTCAGTGAGCCAGTGCGCAGCTCGCTGGATGTGCGACGAAGCAATGCCCGCAAATGGACGGGGCCTGCTGCGCTGGATCCCACCCGGCGGCAGCAGTTCAAGCTCATCCAACGCACAGACGTGTGCCACAACACCCGGCTGCTGCGATTCAGCTTGCCATCTACGGAGCATGTGCTGGGTCTGCCGGTGGGACAACACGTGTTTGTGAGTGCACGCGTTGACGGCCGCCTCGTGATGCGGGCTTACACGCCGGTGAGCACAAACACGGAGAAGGGTGTCATGGACCTGCTCATCAAAGTGTACTTCAAGGGTGTGGATCCTCTGTATCCGGACGGCGGCGTGATGAGCCAGCACCTGGAAAGCCTGCAAGTGGGCGATACAGTAGAGGTGAAAGGCCCGCTGGGCCACATCGAGTACCTTGGCCACGGCTACTTTGACTTGTCAGGCTCCAAGGCGTACACGTCCTCCTTAGCGCTGGTGGCTGGTGGCACGGGCATCACGCCGATGTACCAAATAATTGTCGCAGTGCTGGCCAACCCGGAGGACAAAACCCGGATGTGGCTCCT
>Ga0164297_10003943_pt1 | contig 13537 bp, 17 predicted proteins | sample GEODES058metaG_FD_113539 | JGI IMG/M metagenome (GOLD analysis project Ga0164297, IMG submission 113539) | Dystrophic lake water microbial communities from Trout Bog Lake, Wisconsin, USA - GEODES058 metaG | ecosystem: Environmental > Aquatic > Freshwater > Lake | place: USA: Trout Bog Lake... | reverse complement strand
GTTCTCCGCCTCCTCATTAGTGGGGGACGCCTGTGGCACCGTGGCCGTGGCCTCCGCGTCGTCTGCAGACTGCGTCTCGCCACTGCCGGCAGCAGTGGCAGTGCTGTTGTCGCGCTGCTCTGTGTCTAAACCAGTGGCGGTGGTTGCCCAGGACGGCCAACTCAATGGCCAACTCGGTGCTGCTGTTTGGAGCAACTGGCTCAACATATAGAACGGAAGCGGGGTACAGAAGAAGCGCCCTTTGAATTCTCGCCCCGTATCAATGCACGCGATGACGGCGCATGGCAGTAACGCGTTCCTGCGGATGCTATCTCTTTCTTTCGCCAGCTCGCGCCACGTCAGCGCCATCCGTCAATCAGCCGCCCCTCGCAAGGAGCGCATCGGCTGGGTCGAGGCGACAGCAGGATGATTGCGTGAAGGCAAGACCATGCACAGGGCTGGACAGGCACGCCGTGTGTACCGCCTTCAAGAGCTGGTGGCGCACGGAAGTGATGTGAATTGCGTTCACATCAGCCGCGCGAGTGGCGCTTTCATCGTCACTGGCGGCGACGACTGCCGCGTCAACCTGTGGGCTCTCGGCAAGCCACATGCACTAGCGGTGAGTGCTCGAGTGCTCCTCTTCACGCCCTGTGACGCCCAAGCCTCTGTCTGCTGCTTCGTTCCGTCCCTGCATCGCCTTCTTGCTGCCGTCCAGCCACGCAGCCGCTCACTCTTTTCGGGGCGCGCTCCACCAGAGCCTTTCAGGGCACTCCACGCCAGTGACCTGCTGTACCGTGGACGCAGCCGAAGAAATAGTCCTCGCCGGGGCGCGCTCAAATGGGGCGCTGAGACTGTGGGACGTGCGTCGCAGCACAGGCGCGTGTCTGCCTACGCGCGTCTACTTACTTCCGCTGCACTTCGGCTGACACTTCGAAGCTGACACTCCAACTCGCACTCTGCCATAAAATGTGCAGTCCTTCGTTCGCTTCATGGGCACGAGGGTGATGTCACGAGTGTGGATTTCCACCCCTGCGCCGAGTTCTGCGCTTCGGCTGCCTCTGAGGACAGACTACTCCGTGTGTGGGACCTCCGCAGCGCAGGCGGCTGCGCGGCCACTTATCGCCACGGTGGCCGTGTGACTAAGCTCGCGTTCAGTCCCGATGGCCGTTGGCTGGTTTCCGCCGCATATGATGGAAGCATTAGCCTGTGGGATGTCAAAGCTGGAAAATCGCTGTGCCAACTAGCAGCACCTGCGCCGGGCGCAGGTGTCACCTCGTTGCAGTTTCACCCGCACCAGTTCATCCTTGCGTCCAGCCACGCGGACCGCAGCGCGCGACTGTGGTGTCTTGAGACATTTGCGACAATCATGGAGGTCACCACGCCTGAAGGCAGCGGCGGCCCCCGCACATGTGCATTCAGCCCCGACGGCGTTGCGGTGCTCTTCGCCTGCTCCGATGGGCTGCGCTGCTGCGGCTGGGAGCCCACAACTGCATACGACGACATCGCCGTACCATTTCATTCAGTCTGCGATGCGCATGCGTTGGGTGGTCGCCTGCTGGTGGCCAGCAGTCAGACATCATTCGTGTCTCTGTGGGTGGCTGATCTCGCGCGCCTGAGTCCCTGGGCTGGGCCGCATGCCGACGCAACATGGGCAGACAGCATTGCAGCCACATCTGCGTCGGGCATGCCGCCTGCTGCGATGTCGCCACTCATTAAGGGCGCAGCGACGCAGAGGAGTGTGGAGTCGCCGTGTGTGACTCCCACAAAAGGACGCCCACAGACGGGACCTGTGCCGGGTGGCTCCCAATCACCAGGATGGGCGAAAAGCCCGCCTGGATCAGCGGAACTTCGTGCCGCCATGGGCCGCCTGCCCGCGAGCTTCAAGACAGAGGATGACCGCGCTGCTGTCTCCACAATGCACAGCACTGCACAGCCAGTGGATTCAGAACACGCAGCCTTGAGCGCTGCAGTGAGCGAACACAAGGGCGTGGGGGCAGTGCTCTCTCTGCGCCTGTCTCACGTCACTGCCTTGCGCGCCGCAATGGATGTGGGAGACCCATACACATGCAGCGCTGTTCTCAGGCGCGCAGTAGCATCAGATCCAGTGGCTGTTGCAGATGCGCTGAAGAACAGCACCGCTATCCAGCCAGGCGCCCCGCTCATGACGCTGGATGGCTGCGCTGCCATTGTCCCGCATCTAGCGCCCCTGATGCATGCGGCCCTAGATGATGCAGCGATGCGCGATGGGCATGCTGCCATCGCGTTGACCACAGTTGAGGCATACACAAGTGCTTTTGGTGCCATCATCCGCGAAGTGAATGGCAGAAAGCAGGCCGGTACCGCTGTGGATTTGGAAGCTGAAGAGCGTCTTGCTCGTTGTGCAGCGGCATCCGCAGCCTTCGCAGCCGTGTTACCGGCGGTGCAGGCGCTCGCAAACGGCCGGGGGCGGCACATGGCGCAAGCCACAGAGCTTGCTGAGACGCTCTCGACGATTATGATGTGAAGCACGCATCCGTCTAGCCGCCGAACAAAGGTTTCTTCCTGCCTGGTCCATCTTGAACAGCTTGCACAGCGATAGCGACTGCGAAGGCCGAGTGAGTCGATGCACTTTGGACAGTGTCCTCAACAAGGGAGTGCGCACCGACTATGATCGAAAAGGCGACAGCTGCTAGTGCCAGGCCTGTTCTATCTCGCCGCCGCCGCCTGTCATGCATCCGCCGCGAGCGGAACCAGGCCTGCACGTTGCGGGCCTTGTCAGTCAGTCAAGGCTGCTCCTTCTGCACGCAGACAGCAGCTCCACTGGCACGCGCCTTGACTGCGAGAGAGTCCAAGTCAAGCTGGGTCGCGAGACGCATTTCTGTGTGCTCTTCCGGGCGCCGCTCCAACTGAGAACACGTAGGACAAAAGCAGGGAGTCAGGAACGCGCGCTAACGCGTTCCAACTCAACCCAGCTCACACGCAAACGCGCCTCGTACACTCCCTCCAGTATGGACCTGTGCTGCGGCGTGATGCCAAGCTGCTCAGTGGCGCGGAGAGTACAGTACAGTCGCGAGACCTGTTAGTCTGCCACAAAGAAGCCAGTCAGCACTACCTCCCACACCTGGCGAAGCTTCTGCTCCTCTGTGATATCGTGCCGGGTGCGCAGCCTCGACTGCGCGGCGGCCGCCATTTTATTGTAGCGCGCCAGCGTGTCGGGAGACCGAACTCCCCATCGCCGGGCCCTCAGATGGCCGCTCGCGGCATCGCATCGCGGCTGCTGCAGCTGCTGCTCCTCGCATTTCTGGTGGCCGTGCATGCGGGGTGCGTCACGCTGCTCGGGGCACGGGCACGGCGCAGCACGACGCCAGCTGACACCTTGCTGCCTTTGTGCTCCGCCTAGACGCAACTACTACGAGGTCCTGCAGGTGTCCAAGAACGCAGATGAGGCGACCATCAAGCGCGCGTACCGCAAGCTTGCTGTGAAGTGGCACCCGGTGCGTGGTGCAGTCACCAAGTGTGCCGGAGCGCCTGAAGGACACAAACCGCGGGCGCTTCCGCGTGCGGTACCCACCCCGCGTGTGTCGTGAGCAGTCATATGGTCTGGGGGTCAGATCTGGTCGCTTGTGGCAGTCCCGCCCCCAGGCGCTGCCTGTATTCTCTGGCGCAGAGGGGCTGACAGAGAGTGAATACAGCCGTCACACTGGCTGACCTCGCGCTCCTCCGGACGCCCTACAGGACAAAAACCCGGGTGACGAGGAAGCGAACGCCAAGTTCGCGGAAATAAACAACGGTGCGTGACATAGCTCTCTTCTCTTTGTGTCATTGCTGAAAGAGCGCTGTCCCCGTTGATCCCTGTGTGGCGCGCAGCCTACGAGGTGCTGAGCGACTCCCAGAAGCGACGTATCTACGACGTCCACGGCGAGGACGGCGTGAAGCAGCACTCCGCCGGCGGTGGCGGTGGAGGAGGCAACTCGGCGCAGGACATTTTCAGCCAGTGCGTTGCCCTGGCACACACGTCTGCATGCATGCGCATCGCCATCGCATCCCCGGATGACACCCATCTGGCGCAACTCCCAGGTTCTTCGGCGGTTTCGGCGGCTTCGGAGGTTTCGGGGGCGACAGCGGAGAACCAGAGACTCCCAAGGGGAAGACGGTGACTGTGGAGCTGGAGGTGACTCTGCGCGACTTGTACCTGGGCCGCGTCTTCGAGGTTGTCCGCGACAAGGCGGTGTACCGCCCCGCAAAGGGCACTCGGAAATGCAACTGCAAGACGCGCATGACCACCCGGCAGATTGCGCCGGGCATGTACCAGCAGATCCCGACGCAGGAGTGCCAGCAGTGCCCTGCTGTTGCACTGGGCAGGGAGACGGAGACGCTGCGGGTGGAGGTGGAGCGCGGCAGTCGGGATGGGACAGAGATTTCATTCTTCGAGCAGGGCGAGCCCATGCTGGATGGCGAGCCTGGGGATCTCAAATTCCGCATCGTAACAGTGGCGCGTGACCCGTCTGGCTTCGTGCGCACCGGCGATGACCTGCACGTGGAGGTTGCGTTGACATTGACGGAGGCGCTGGCGGGGTTCACCAAAGGAGTGGCCCATCTGGACGGACACACGGTGCAGCTGACCCGCGATGGAGTGACCAGCCCTGGGGAGGTGCAGCGGGTCAAGGGGGAGGGCATGCCGGTGATGCATGCCTTCCAGAAGCATGGCGACCTGGTCGTCAAATACCGCATCCAGGTGCGCGCTTGCACTCCCCTCTCCCTTGCAACCTTTGTATCGGCTAACGGCCCACATGTGCGCGCTTCCCAGATGCCGGAGGCGCTGGACGCAAAGCAAAAGGAGTCGGTGAAGAAGCTCTTCGCCTCCTCACGCTGGCTTCCCTGAAGCACACCGATTGATGTGACTGTTATGATGAACTGATCTTAAAGCGCGTCCAGCGCTCGTGTGTGTAGATCAACAAGTCATCAACACCAACTCACTAGTCTATGCAGCCACTGCCACCGGCTCTGGCGCCGCTGCCTTGGCTGTTGCCTCAACTGCTGCCCCCCCTGCTGCTGCTGCTGCCTTCGCTGCCGCCGTCTCCGCCTTCGTGCTCGTGAAGACCTGCTTCAAGCGCGCAGCCTTGCCGACGCGGTCACGTAGGTAGTACAACTTGGCGCGGCGCACCTGGTGAAGAGCGCGAGTCAGGGCATTGCGTGGGCAGTGGTTTGCGGAGCAGCGTGCAGGGCGTGCGTGGGAGGAGCACGCGGTCGCAGTGGGTAAGGCCACCGAGCCCCTAGGGTTGGAAGTCTGTGGCAGACAGCCGAGCCGCCTGCTTCCTCCCACGGCCGCGCTTCCAAGCCGGTCAGACCGCGCCCGTGTCGCGTGTCCACAGCCGCGGTGGCGCTGCGCGAGGGCGGGCACGCACTCTAGGCTCGCCCGCGGTGACGACGGGCTCGATGGTGAGCAGCGGGCTATGCACTGGGAAAACACGCTCAACGCCGACGCCCTGGAACGTCTTGCGCACAGTGATTGTGCTCGACAGCCCGTTGTTGTGCTTCGCGATGATGAGCCCCGTGTACGGCTGCACGCGCGTCTTGTTGCCCTCCGTCACAGTGACGCCAACTTTCACTGTCGCGCCGATCTTCAGCTCCGGCAAGTCCGTCTTCAGCTGCTCCTGCTCCACCGCGCGCACGAACTTGGCCAGGCCGTGCATGCGCGCGCACGGGGCTTGCAGACACGCGGCGCGGGGGGTGGCAAGGCGGCGGCAGGGGGCGGCGACTGCAGGGCCGGCCGCAAAGCTGCTAGTGCGGCTACCCAGCGCCGGGGCGCGGGCGCGCAGCATGCCAGGCGTCACCGGAAGTGACAGCATGCTCCACTCGGTCAAGTCCGAGTGTCTTTTTGTCCACACAAAGCTGGGGCCGTCGCCGGGCGACTTGGCGAGGGAGACGCTGTGTAACGCTGCTATGCCACGTGGCTTACACAGCGGCAGTCCGAAAGCGCGTACTGCGCGGCGCAAGCGAGGTGTAGAGCACTGACGGCGCGTCAGTTCGCCAGACTCTCCGCGGGTCGGGACGGTCGGCAAGCATCGCAGCAGAGCACTTCCGGGACCAGTTATGCGCGCTTTCAGCCAGCAAACAGCGGGCGCGTCCGCGCCCTGCGGCCTTAGCCAGCGCGACTCGGTCGCTCGCCGAGCGCCAGCGCTGTCCGCGGCGCCGTCGGCCGTCTGCCGGCAGAGAGCTAGATTGCAGCCGGTTCGCGCCGTGCTCGCGGAGCCGCCGCCGAGCGTGTCTCCCGACTTCACCACCGTGCCGCGGCCCGACAAGAACGGGCGTTACGGCAAGTACGGCGGCAAGTACGTGCCGGAGACGCTCATCTCTGCTCTCGAGGAGTTGGAGACAAAGTACGCGGAGGTGAAGCGCGACCCCGCGTTCCAGGTGCGTGACATACAGTCGTACCGCGTGTCACAGCGCTCGACAGCGCAGACGCCCTAGAACGGGACCCTTGCGTGGCGCCCTCCCTCTGTGGGGCCTGCTGGCGCCAGCACTGCCACGCCTTTCTGACCCATCGCGTGCGCGTGCCACAGGCGGAGCTGGACTCTGCACTCAAGAACTATGTGGGCCGTGAGACGCCGCTGTACTTCGCGGGTGCGTGTGTCACCAACGGGCGCTGCACAGAGGTCTAGCTTGTGTGACTTCACCGTTTGGGCTGCTCACCCCTGCACTCCTCTGCTTCCCCGCCACAGAGCGTCTGACTGAGTACTACAAGCGGGCTGACGGCACGGGGCCGGACATTTACTTCAAGCGAGAGGACCTGAACCACACAGGGGCTCACAAGATCAACAACGCCCTGGGCCAGGCTCTGCTCGCCATCCGCATGGGCAAGAAGCGCATCGTCGCTGAGACAGGCGCGGGGCAGCACGGCGTGGCTACCGCGACCGTGTGCGCGCGCTACGGCCTGGAGTGCATTGTGTATATGGGCGCCACAGATATCCAGCGCCAGGCGCTGAACGTCTTCCGCATGCGTCTCCTGGGCGCGGACGTGCGTCCGGTCACTGCAGGCACGGCGACGCTGAAGGATGCGACGAGCGAGGCCATCCGGCATTGGGTGACAAACGTAGAGGACACGCACTACATCCTCGGCTCCGCCGCTGGGCCGCACCCGTTCCCCATGATTGTGCGTGACTTCCAGTCCGTCATCGGGCGGGAGACGCGCGCGCAGGCGCTGGCAACGTTCGGACGCAAGCCGGACGTGCTGCTTGCATGCGTCGGGGGTGGGTCAAACGCCATGGGCCTCTTCAACGAGTTCATGGACGATGTCGACGTGCAGCTCGTCGGCGTCGAGGCTGCTGGCTACGGCGTGGACAAGGGGCCAGGGAAGCACGCAGCCACCCTGTCTATGGGAACGCCCGGCGTGCTGCACGGCAGCTATAGCTACCTGCTGCAGGACAAGGATGGCCAGGTGATTGAGCCGCACAGCATCAGCGCGGGGCTGGACTACCCGGGAATCGGGCCGGAGCACTCGTACCTGAAGGATGCTGGGCGCGCAAACTATGTGGCTGTCACTGACGATGAGGCACTGGCAGCTTTCCAGCTGTGCTCCCGCCTGGAGGGCATCATCCCGGCGCTGGAGACGAGCCACGCGCTGGCGCACCTGGAGACGTTGTGCCGGCAGTACAAGCAGGGCACCAAGGTTGTGCTTAACCTGTCTGGCCGTGGCGACAAGGACGTGAACACGGCGATTAACGCGCTCAAGCTGCCACCTCTTATGTAATCCATAACACCCATTCTTTGTGTCTAGCTCGCTGTGCGTCCATCTGTGCCAACTCACTCTGCTGCTGGTGGTGGTGCCTTCTTGGTGGCCCTCAGATTCGCCAGCGCCGCCTTGGGATCAAACCCTGGACCGAGGCCCATCATGCCAGGCAAGCCAATGCCGCCTGGCGGCGGTTTAACGCCCGCACCACTCCCACTAGGCCCCGGCGCCCCCATGCCCACTCCCCGCAGCGAGTCCGCCAGCAGTGACGCCTGCTTGGATTCTCGTCGGTCAACAGCCAGCTCTTGTGTCTCCGCCTTGCGCAAGTGAGCAATCACCTCTCGGGATTTGCCGAAGTAGACAGCATCCATGGTTGTCCGCAATCTGTTCTCCATGTCCTCAATCATGCGGCCCAGCGCCACGAGGTGACCCGCCGCAGTGGCGGGTGTAGGAGCCACAGATGTGGCGCTGCGGCTCAGACTACCCGCCAGCGAGACGTTGCCATCGTGGCGCACAGACCCCTCCTGCTCATCCACGCCACTGCGTGTGCTCAGCGTAACAGCAACCGTGGTGCTCAGCTCATAGCTCGTCGTGCCTGCGCGCGCGTCTGGGAAGACAGACACCACGTGCGTGGCGTCCCAACGCCCACTGCTGTGCTCCTCGACGCTGCCCTCTCCGCCGTCGCCCCCTCGCCCCGCGGCGCCTTTGTGGATGAGAAAACAGCCGGCAAATGGCGCGTCTCGTGCACCCGGCTCCGGGGCTGCGGTTTCCTCCGCCGCCGCCGCGGCGCGAGGCCACAAGTACACAGAGGACAGGGCGCTGTCGTAATACTGGTCCCGGTACGCTGCAAACAGCTCGTTCGCCTGCAGCTCCAGCGCCTGTAAGTGAGGTGGGGAGGAAGCGGAACGCGTGAGTGTGTGCGTGCGGCGCCGAGAGAGAGAACGCGACAGGTCCCCAAAGGGAGGAGACCTGGATGTGTTCCGCCACCCACGCACCCGCAGCGCCTCCGGCGGAGTGGTGCCGTCTTCTAGGGCTGGGAAGTATGTGTTGCTCCAAGGAGAGCGGTAGCTGTCTGCGTCGCGGTTGAAGTCGCAGAGGAGGAACTCTCTGCTGGCGACCTCGTCAACAGCAACCTGATGCGGGCGAAGCCGGACAGTGAGTGACACAGGTGCAGGCGTGGAGGTGCATAGGGCACACACCTGCAGTGGCTGGTCCACTTTCTCGAGCAGCTCCTCTGTGAGCTCTGGGACAAGATCCAGCACAGACGCAAGGTTGTCCACCACCGCGTCAGGGGGCAGGCGACGCATGAGGTCCAGACCCGCCTCGAGTGGCGTGCTTGGAGCCTCCATTTTGACGCGCCCGGGCAAAGCGACCGATGTCCTGCCACCTCACTCCACCACTCAGCCCCTCGCAGCGTGCGTGAATGTGGTGCACACAACAATCATGATGCAGAGTCGCTACACAAGTCACATGGACCACGACGACAAAGCGCTGAAGCAGCGCAAGCAAAAGCAGCGGCACAGACGCCACGCACTCTATATCGCTGTCGCCGCCCTGTGTGCGCTGCTCTGCCTCGGGGGCTACCCTCGCCGCCACAGTAGCAGCAGCAGCAGGCTGGAGACAAGCGGCACGCCGCGCCTCGTGCAGGTCACGGGGGCTGTGCCCCGTCGCAGTGTCGGCGAGCAGCTGGAGGTGGAGACGCGTGAAGCGAGTCGGGGGCGTGTCCAGACAACTGGGAACGAAGAAAAGACGCGTGGGAGCAGTGTCGGAGCGGCAAGCGGGCGCAGCGCGCGTCGCCTGTGGGTATCCAGCCATGGGCGTGTGCAGTGGCTGGATGTGGACACCGGCGAGGCGGACGTCATCCACGAGGGTCGCGGCGTCTACTACGGCGTCCTTCCGGACGGCGCCGGACCGCACAGTGGCCGCGCGTGGGTGGTGAGCAGGCCTCACAACTGGCGGGTGCCTGAGGGCGCGGTTGAGGCCGCCTTGCTACTCGACACGCAGTCGGGGGCTCTTCTTCGCGAAGTGCGGCTACCCAGTCTGTTCACGCACGACATGATACGCTGTGGCGATAAGGTGTGTTGCCAGGTCGCGTGCGTGTGAGCCGCACGTAGTGTGTACCACGTTGAGACCACCCCTCCCCACGCGCAGGTGTACCTTGCGGATACGGGCCACGGCACTGTGTGGGAGCTCCATGCCGCCAATCTGAGCACTGCGCGGGAGCTGCGTCTGTTCACGGTGCATGAGCACGTGAACACGCTCGCCTGCTGGCCGTCATGGCCATCTACAGGCGCACCTGCGGCAGGCAATTCGCCTGTCCTCATGGCGGTGCTGCACAATCTGGGACCCTCGCAGCTAGCGCAGATAGATCCCGCATCTGGCTCTGTGATTCGCCGCCTCACCCGTGTTGGTGACAAGAGCCACGGCCTGTCCCTGTGGCGCGGCAAGTACGCGCTCATGCTGAGCAGCGGCGAGGGGCGACTCATCCAGGTGGACATTGCGGCAGCGGAGACGCAGGGGTCGGGGTATACGCCCAAGGTGCTGTGGGAGGATCCGCAGCAGACATTCATGAAGGGGCTCACGGGTACGCACAACTGCGGAACATCCCCTACCACAGCGCTCTCCACTGACACTGGCACACACACACACTCCTGTGCAGTCATCGACGATGTCGCCTACTTCGGCGTCTCGGCTTGGGGAAGCCGGAAAGAGAGGGATGACGAGAGCAAGACCTCAGAGGTGCGGCGTTTCACTTCGTTGACGGTCTTTACCCACCCCTCTATTTAACCTACATCCACACCTCTCTCCCCCCGTCAGGTGGTCGCTTTCGACTTGACTGCTCACAAGCTGCTCTGGCGCCGCGTGGTGCACACCAAAGGCTTGCTCAACATCGTGGCGGCGCCCCACCTGAGCGAGGCCAGCACCGGCGTGGCGCAGGTGACATGGAATGTGCCTGCACCGGTCGGAGAGCACTACCTTGCGCCAGGCGCCACGGAAGTGAACGACGGCGAGCGCACGGTGCAGCTGCTCCCATCCATGCCGTACGACGAGTGGGATCCCGCCTCGGGGACGCCGCCACGGCAGATTAAGATTGAGAACAAAGCTATCGCGGCACGCACGAACACATGGCAGCTGCCGGCGGAGGTGCTAGGTCATAATGCGTATGTGAGCCTCCGTCACGTGGACATTGGCCCTTTGGTGGCTGAGCTCACGCGCAGTGCGCGTCAGGGCTTGTGGGACGTCGAGCGGGCGGCTGCTTCTAATGCCGTGCTGCTCGGCCGGGAGGAAAACATGGCGCGCTATAAGCCGGGTGTGCAGACCGTGCACCTGGTTTTCTCAGACAACGCGGCGACCCAGTGCTACCACTTCCCCTGGTGGGCGGATTGGAAGCCGCATGTGATGCCCATAATCAGCCAGATAATGGGCTGGTACGGCATTCCGGAGCACGAGCACGAGGCGCGCATTGTGCGGCTACAGCTTGCGCGCATGGGCCCTGGAGGTGCCATCCTGAAGCACAGCGACACGGGACGCTGGGCGACTGGCCTGCATCGCATCCATGTGCCTCTCATCACCAACCCAGAGGTGCGTGTGCGTGCGTGCTGATGGCGCGTTCTCGTGCCAGGGATGTTGATGTTTTGTCCCGTGTATGGCAGGTGCATTTCTTGTTCCAGGCGGATGCGCAGGGCAGCATGATCGAGCTCCCTGTTGCGCCTGGCAACGTGTTCGAGATAAACAATGTCATCCCGCACCAGGTGCGTGGCCGTGCGTGTGCGGATCCCGAGCGCACATCCCTTCTCATACCGTTGTGGACTCTCTTTCCTCGCCAGGTGCACAACAGCAACCATCAGGAGCGCGTGCACCTGCTCCTGGATTTCGCGGAGCAAGGGATGCAATGCGGGCAGCTGAAGCCTGGGCAGGCCTGCCATTACAGGGGCTCCACAGGGATCGAGTGTCCTGACAACTAGGAGTACACCAGAGGGAGAGCGCCTCCTTGTCGCGCAAGTGCTTGCCAGTGCAACGGTGCAACTCTCTCGACACACACACCTTCGTCTCTTTGCCCAGCAAAAGGTTGTGACAGGTTGTGGTTCCAGCCCAGGCCTCTGCGAGAGTTGGCCCACGACAGCGCACTCAGGCACCCGTTCCTCCCACTGCCGACGGCGGAAGGTGTTCGTTGCTCCGTTATCCGGCCTCACGCGGTGCCCCTCTCTGCAACGGCGGGTGCACTCAGCCTTCGCTGGTCACCCCCGCCGACCGCCGGCTTGGTGAGGAGGCGCCCTCCACATGCGTGCGTGGCTCGCGCAGCGCCGGGGCAAGTCCACACCACCCTGGCCTCCACTTGGATGACAACCCCGCGCTACTGGGGTCAGCTGAGAGGTAGACGTCGGGCCGGCAGGTATAAGTACGTCTGCTTGAGATCAGCAAAGTGCCGCGATGGGTTTTGTCTTTATTGTTTACCGCAAGCATCCACGGGCATGACACCTCCATTCTGTGCTGCGTGCAGACGGCACGAGAGCTGCGTGGGCGCCGGCAAGTGAGAAGGTGGACGCTGCGACAGAGACCAGGCGACAAACGCGCATGCTTTGGCATCGTACTTGCTGCGCTGCATCATCATGACAACATCATGCGTATTTCTCACACCAAGCCGTGCAGCGTGCCTTGGCGAGACGGCGATGCCATCCGACTGACTCCCCCGGTGCCGCCACTGCATTGCTGCTGCTGCATCGCGGAGATGTCCCTGGCCACTGCCGCAAAGAACATCCCATGCCACTCTCTGAGGTCCCTCACAGCGCCATGCAGCGCATTCAACTCCTCGTTCTTCGCTGCAAGCTCCGCCTCAAAGCCCTCCTGCGCAGCTCGTGCTGCCTGAACAGCCCCACTCGCACGCGCCTCATGTGCTGCTGCACCACGCTGCGCCGCGGCAGCTGCAGCCAACGCCTCATCGCATCGAGACAGAAGTGACTTCTCCCGCGACTCCACGTCCCTCACTCTTTGCAACAGCGCCGCCACTGCTGATGTCGCGGCAGACATGGCGCGCTCATGCGCTTGCTGTGCCTCTGCAGCCGCGCGTGCAGCTGCTGTGCGCTCAGAGGCGGCGGCATCTGCTGCTTTCGACGCGTCGGCACGGGCTTGCTCCCGCACTGCAGCCATCTCTCGCCGCACATCTTCCAGTGCCGACAACGCCGCATCCCGGGCCACTGTCAGCGCCGCAACCTGCATCATGGCGCTCTGGTGTTGCTGAGCCGCGGCAGTCGCTGCCTGTGAAGCAGCGGCTCGTGCCTCTCCCATCGCCTCCTCCATTTGCGCGCTCAGCTCCGCACGAAGGCGCTGCTGCGCCACCGCCGCGGCTGCCGACATGGTGGATTCACGGTCTGCGAGTGCTGCGTCTGCTTCAGCACGACATGCTGCTAGGGCGGCAGTGGAGGTGTCCACCAACGCCTGCAAGCGCTCAGCCCACTGCTCCTCCGCCCTTCCCATCGTCGCCTCCTTCTCATCACGCAGCGCCGCGTATTTCTTCTCCCACGATGCGCGCGCTGTCTCCAATTCAGCGGCGGCGTGGGCCTTCAAGGAAGCAACCTCCTCACTGGCCGCTTGAGCCTGCTGTTGAGCAGCTCGCTGAGCAGCAGCAGTCACTGCCTGGGCGGTGGCCACAGCAGCATTGCGCTCCGCGGAGGCTGTCTCCGCCGCGGCACGAGCGGCTTGGGCGGCTGCTTGTTCCGCTGCTGCCATCGCCTGCGCCTCGCTTTGAGCCTGCCTTGCCGCTTCAGCAGCAGCACTCGCGGCCATCGCTTCTTCCCGAGCAGCCGCGGCATCATCAGAAGCTGTGAGAAGTTGCGCTCGTGTCTCAGACAG
>Ga0164297_10003942_pt1 | contig 13537 bp, 9 predicted proteins | sample GEODES058metaG_FD_113539 | JGI IMG/M metagenome (GOLD analysis project Ga0164297, IMG submission 113539) | Dystrophic lake water microbial communities from Trout Bog Lake, Wisconsin, USA - GEODES058 metaG | ecosystem: Environmental > Aquatic > Freshwater > Lake | place: USA: Trout Bog Lake... | reverse complement strand
GGGGTCCGGGCGCGTCATCTGAGTCGCTGAGCTCCGATGCTAGCTTGTCGAACTTGCTGTAGTCCACCATACGCGCTTCGACGGGGGCGCGCCGGAATGCTCGTGCACAGTAACTGTGAAAACTATTTTCGACAGTCGGGAATCGGAAACGACACAGAGCGCCACCGTCGCAGTATGCATTATGCCGAGATGATGAACCATGTGGACAGAACTAGATGACGTGCACAGTGCGGTCGGCGCTGGCGACGCACAGACACTTCTGCGGTTGTTGACTGCACGCAGGGGCCTGGCGGGCGAGACGCTGCCTGAAAGTGGAGACGCTCCACTCCATGTCGCGGCACGCGTCGGCTCTCGCGAGCTTGTCGACATCTTACTCAGCTTCGGTGCGGACGCAGCAGCCAAGAACGCCGGTGGTGTGTCTCCAGCAGTTGTCGCTGCAGCCAGCGGCCACCAGCGCCTCGCAGCTGTGTTGGAACGAGCGGCTGTAGATTGCGCACGCCGGAAACGAACTGCTGAGCGACCCAAAGCAGGGCGTCGATGCTCTCTCTGGCTGTTCTGGCAAGTGTTCGCCTCCTCGAACGCTGGCACAGCCATCGCGCCCTGGATCTGGGCTCTGAACGCAGTGTTTGCAGCATACGCATACTGCACCCGCCTCGCACCGTGGGCTCCTGGTTCGTTGGCTGTGCACGCGACTGCACTTCATGCCTGCATCATCGCGCTGTATGTCATTTGCTGGGCGCTATGGATGAAATGCGCAATTGCCAAGCCAACTGCTTCAACTCCTGCTGAAGCAGCGACACGGGGGTACAGGTTGAGCATCAAAGCTCTTGCAAATGGCAAGGCCGATCCGGAGCTGGAGCGCTGGCTCTCCCACGCCCATGCATCTGCGCTTGGGCCCACAGACGCGGTGTGTCCTGTGACTGGCGCAATTGTCTCGGACTTTGATCATCATTGCGCGTTCGTGGCCAACTCTGTTGGACGCCACAACGCGCGACACTTCCTGGCATACTGCATCGGGCTCACAGCTGCATGCGCCCTGTACAGCTGCCTAACAATCCCGCAATGGCGCCACAACACGCGTATTGGTCAAACGGACCTTGTCTTGGAGGCCGCTTTGCTAGACATGTGTCTGGGCACAGCAGCTGTTGGCCAGCTTGCGTTGTGGCAGCTACGCCTTGCTGGTGCTGGCGTGACTGCGCATCGCCTCAGGCGCTTCGGCAGACCAAAGGATGGTCTGAGGTGGAACCGCCGTGCATGGCGTGCTTTCTGGGCGACGGATGCAAAACAGCAGTCACTGTGGAGGATGACAACGGACGACCTGTGTCAGGACGACCTGTGCACTGTTGAGCAGCTACACTCATTCTTGACAGGCGAAGATACTGCTATGTTGCGCACATCGCAGTGTTAAGATATTGCGCCGTTCGTCTGCTTGCCAATGCCTGCTATTGTGTGGGCCCATCCATCTCGGCCGTTTGGCACGCCGACCAGCAGGATGTTTTTGCTTTGAATGGTTGGCTGGAACAGCGTCAAGCACGCACACTCGTACCCTGCTTCAGCTGCCGCATGGCTGCGGTCCAACGCCATGTTCAAGGCGCACAGGCGAGACACGTGCAGGTGGCGCTGCGGGTGCTGTCCGCCACCACTCTCCTCGGAGTGAGACACATCAGCAGCAGCAGCTAAAGCAGCGAACGTGGGTCCATCGCATGCAGCACGCATCCATGCGCTCCTTGGATGGCTGAGCTGTGGTGCGACGCCAGCGCCGCTCTTCGCATGCTTCTGTGATTGCGGCAATACAACCTTACCAACACAGCACGGGCACAAGATGTAGGCTGCACGCTGTGCGATGGCGCTCAGCTGGGCGTAGTCTGTGGCTGCACCGCAGCAGTGCAAACCCACCGCAATGTCGAACGCATCTGTGTATGTCTCTATGCGGCTCACGCAGCCCGCGATGTTTTTCAACCCAGCCGCAGCTGCCCTGCGCTCTAAGATGCCGATGCTGTTCGCATCGAGGTCTACCGCAGTGAAACGGCACCTCGGAAACAGCGCTGCAAGTGGCAAGACCAGTCCACCAGTGCCGCAGCCGAAATCTACAACATGCATGCCGGCGTCATCCCCGCAGTCTGCAAGCAAGAGCGATAGCACACAGGCGAAGCTTTCCACCTGAACGCGCTTGCGCCGCAATCTTTGCGCCTGTGCCTCCTCCGTGGCCACCGGAGCAGGCAGGCCAGCCGCCTGGCGGTGGTTGCTCAGCACTGCGTCAGGGCAGCATGATGGCGGCACTTGCGTCCAATCGAGTCCCGGCCAGTCGCTAGCAATATTGTCCAAACCAACGAAGGAGGCTGCAGCGCAAGTGCCGCCACCGAGGGGCTGCAGCCTCTCCAGCGCCTCTTCCAACGCTGCTGTCTCCCGCTCCTTGCGCCGCTGCCGCTGCCTCGCATTGTGCTGCCTCTGCTCCTCTGCCCGCGCTGCTTTGGCCTGAGCAACTGCCTGCAGCTCCGCCTGCTTCTCAGCGCTATGTTGCACCCGACACCTCGCAGCTGACAGCTCCAGCGGCCCGTGTGGCGCGACTCGGACGCCGCAGAGTGCAGCGCACGCAGACTGTGCACTGCGCTCGTCTGTGAAGCGAAGGAGCGCCCAGCCGTGCGTGCAGCGCCCCTGGTCCCTGGGGCGACGCTCTCTGAACGGCGGCCCGCTGTCGTCGAATCCGGCGACGTCGCACTGGTTGGCGCCCCACGGGGATGCGAGGGCGAGCAACAAGGACTGGATGTCTGCTTCTTCAGTAAACCGACACAGCCCAGCGACATGAAGCCAGACATTTTCTCCCAGAAGCACGGGCGCCTTGGTGACGCCGTGCTGTCTACCACGACTGTCGACTTTAATTGCGGGCATCAACAAGCTTCGTAGGACATTCTTGTTTGCCCGCCCCCGCGCCGCGTCACCGTGAAGGCTTCACAGACAGACGGCCCTCGCAGAGTCTGTTGCGTGTATGCGTCGTGTGAGCAGCCGCAACGCCGAGAAGCAGGCGGCAGCCGCTCAGGCTGCCGGTGGCTCGCCCACAGCCGCTGGCGGCGAGCTTGAGGCACACGGCGGCGCTGGCCTCGGCTCCTCTCTTCTCAGCACCATGAATGTGCGTTGCGCGCCACTGCGGGGCGCCACAGCCTTGTTGCTGTGCGCCACGCACTGTCTGAGTACTAGCCTACTGCGGAACCCCGGAGACAACTGCGTCGCTCACGCGGTGGCGCCTTTCTCTTTGTCGACCGTCAGGTGTCGCCTTTTCTGTTCAAGACGTGGAACCTGGTGAGCGACCCGACGACGGACCACATCGTGAGCTGGGCTCCGGACGGCCTGACGTTCGTCGTGCACAAGCCGGACGCCATGGTGCGTGCGTCACACTGCCTGTGCCTGTGTGCCCAGCGCACAACGCGCAGGCCGCACCGCGCACGCGCGAGCGGCACGGCGCGACACCGAGTACGAGACGTGAACGCTCCACTGGCGCGGGTCCTTTGCCGTGAGGCGACGGCGGCAAGCCGGCTGTGTGCTGTCAGTTGGCTCGAGCAGACGGTGGAGCCTCCGTCTGGCCGCGCGCCGCTTGTCCACGTCCCTGACGCACCCCCCACACGCGCAGGAGCGCGAGATTCTGCCGCACGTGTTCAAGCACTCCAACTTTGCCTCCTTCGTACGGCGCGTTCCCTGTCCCTGCCTACTCCTGGCTGGCGAAGCAGTCTCTCTTCGCTTTTTGCTGTCCCGCGCACCTCCACGCGAATGGCCTCTGACACGACCCTCACCGCACACCTCCACCCTTTCCCGTACCACAGACAGCTCAACAACTACGGCTTCCGGAAGTGCCACACAGACCGCTACGAGTTTGGAGTCCCCGGCTTCCAGCGCGGCAACCCGGAGCTGTTGAAGAGCCTGAAGCGCCACGACGCGCAGCGCGGCACGAACATGAAGAAGAGCAGCGGCAGTGGAGGTGGCGCTGTGCAGAGACCCGCGTCCGCGCGCGTGGGCAACGTTGAGGGCCTCAGTGGACTGGCCTCCACGCAGACTGCGTCGCCGCCGCCCGTGCATGTGATGGAGCTGGGTGTGTACGGCGGCATGCAGAGCGAGGTGGACCAGTTGAAGCGTGACCGGCTGCTCTTGCTGCAGGAGGTCATGCGCCTTCGTGAAGCGCAGACAACGACGACGACCGAAGTGCGGCACCTGCAGCAGCGGCTGCAGCAGGCCGAGACGGTGCAGGCACAGGTGCTGACTTTCTTGCAGCAGCACATCAGCCCGACGCTGCTGCAGGCGAACAGCCACTACCTCATGCCAGGGCGCAAGCGCCGCCATCTGCTCATGCCGCCCTCGCCTGGCCGCGACGGTGATGTCGCCACAGCTGGCACTGCTGACGGTATCATGGCGGAGCCACCAGGCAGTGCAGCACAGTCACTGGAGCTGCTGGAGCTGCCCAACGATCCATTGGCCACAGAGTTGGTGAACGGCGACGGCGAGGGAGTGGACTCCATCCTGGGTGACGCGCACGGCTCGTACCTGAACAGAGGCGCCAACAGCTTGGCGCTGTCGCTGGCCCCGCCAGCGTCGACGCTGTACGGCAGCACCACGGGCGTGTTCATGGTGTCCCAACCATCGCCCGCGACGCCTCCAAGCCTGGAGTCGCTGGAGCTGTCAGATGCGCTGTACAGCGCGCAGCAGTCCATGCTGCCGCCTGCGCAGCCAAGCGATCTCGCCTTCCCGTTGTCTTTCTCGCAGCCGCCATCGCCCACGCCGCTGAGCCGCATGGCGAGCGGAGACATCGAGACCATCCTGAAGGAGATTTCTTTGGATCCGACAGAACAACTGCCAACCATGGAGCCCATCAAGGTTTAGAGTCCTCGAGGACTGCACCGCTCCCGTTTCTCAACCCTCTTATTTTGGGGTCCCGCCAGTGGACGAACCTCTCTTTAGACATTTGAGTTGTTGTGAAGTTGCAATGTGACACTTGTTGTTGCCTACTACTCTGGTCTCTCTCTCTAAGCTGGTGGCGGGTGAGGTCCGTCGAACGGACCGAGAAGTCGCTTCGGATCTAGCATCTCAGCCAACCGCTGCTCGCCCAGTTGCTGGCCTTCTGGTGTGCGGAGTGCCGCTTCAATCAGAGTCGACGCCGTCGCGCCAGCATCTTTTGCCACTGATGCTGCGGCATCATACCCCATTTCCTGCGCGAGCGCGGTTGACAGCATCAGGCTTGACGCTGCATTTCGGGGCCCGGCGTCTGTGGCGCTGATGCCATCCACAGCATCACGCGAAAACTTGCACGTTGCATTAGCAAGCCACTGGCCGTGGGTAACGCAGACGGTTGAAGCAAGCGGCCATGCGACTGCCAGCTCAAAGTTGCTCATCAGCAGCGATGCATGCTCGAGCGATACATTGCCGCCAAGCACCGCGCAGCACGTCTGGAGCAGAGCCTCTGCCAGCACTGGGTTGCCTTTACCAGGCATCATGGAGCTTCCTGGCTGTAGGGTTGGCATTGTGATCTCGTGCAGGCCACATCGGGGCCCGGCGCTGAGCCAGCGGATGTCATTTGCCACTTTCGCGATGGACATTGCGGCGTAGGACAGCGCCTGTGACGCAGCCAGCATATCATCCATTGTCGATTGAGCTGCGAAGCGCTTCGCAGTTGGCGTGACATCTTGGAGCGGTAAATGGGTGTGCTCTGCCAGGGTCTTCACCACCTCTGTCGAGAACGAAGGCGATGCACCGTAAGCGGTGCCGACAGCAGTGCCGAATGATATGTGGCACAAATCTTGCATCGCCTGCTCGCATTTCGCAATGGCGCCTCGCATCTGCGCCGCGTGGCCCACAAACAGGCTACCCAGCCGCGTGGGAAGCGCGTCCTGCAAATGCGTGCGCGCACAATGCAGCACTGGCCAGATCTCCTCGCCTTTGGCAGCGAGCGACGCCTCCAGGACCTTCAGGCTCGGAATTACATCGTCGCGCATTGTCGTCGCTGTCGCGATGCGCACCGCGGCTGGGAAGCAGTCGTTGCTTGACTGGCCCATGTTCACGGCGTCGTTGGGATGTACTAGCCGCCCCAGAGATGCAGTCGAGAGACTCGATAAGACCTCGTTCACATTCATGTTGGAAGATGTGCCGCTACCAGTTTGGAATATGTCAACCGGGAAGTTGTCATCGCTCAGTATGTCGCTGCCGGGGCACATCACCCGTTCTGCAGCCTCTGAGATTGCATCTGCAACATCGCCGTCCAGAACACCGGCTTTCTTGTTGGCCTTCGCAGCTGCGTATTTGATGCACGCGAGAGCGCTGATGACGCGACGTGGAACTTTCACACCGCTGATTGTGAAGTTGGAAACTGCGCGCGCGGTCGAGGCACCATACAGCGCATCGGCCGGCACATGCATGCCTCCGAGACTGTCACGCTCAAGACGGTAACCCGATGACGATGGCGACGCCATGCTGCTAGATGACACCCGCGAGCGCGCAATCCGCCGAAGAGCTGGCTTGAGAGCGGAGGAGATGACTCCGAGGCGCATGGCACGACAAGGCCAAGGAAGGCCCTACACTGTAGATGATGATGTCATCTCCCCGATGACCGGGCCGCCCCTCGCCTGAAGCATGTCTTTAGGATGCGCGGGCGCTGCATCGTCCTTGGGCGTGCGTTTGCAGGCATGCAAGTCCAGCAGTGCAGTGTTTCTTAGGCCTCTTTCCTGGCATCTGTCACCGCAAGTCCAGCGACGCACAGCACGCACATGCCGCATACGCCTGCGCAGTAGCAGCAGCGGCAGTGAGCAGCCGCCAGAGCGAGCCCTTCAGCCTGAGCAGTGGGGTGACAGTGCCAGCCAGGTGATTGCCAACTTGGAGCGCGAACTGCAGCTCCTGCGCGCCTTCGAGTCCCAGAACGAGGCCGGCATTAACAGCGTTGCGTCGCTCACGGTGCGCCCTGCAGCTGTCCAACCTTACGCCTGTGTGTGACTCTGACGTTCACCACCGCCGGGGCAGAGCTTGACCACACCTGCAGGGCCTGAGCAGAGTGCACCACTCGTGCTGGCGCCAGAGCAGCTTGCGAGAGTGGTCAAGGCGCGTCGTGGTGGCGGTGCACGAGCGTGCACACACGTCACCGTCAGCTTGTGGACCCACACGCGCTTTTTCCTCGTCGCAGGAGAAGCGAAACGCGCTGGACGAGCTAGACCGGCAGGCCATACTGCTGGAGCGCGAGCTGGAGGACAAAGAGCGCGCGCTAAGGGCACGTGTACTGTGTCACTGCGAACTCACCTGCTGCTGCCCTGTCTGACCGCTGCCTTCCAAATTGCAGGATTTGACGCGCTTGGCGGGGGCAGTTTCATCACGGCAAGCTCGCGAGACGGAGACTTCGGCGCCCATTCTACCGCCAGTGCAGGAGGACACTACCTCTGCTGCAGCTTCAGTGACAGCAGCAGCCACGGCTGCAATCGCTGCTGGCGCTGCTGCTTCAAGTTCTGCACCGGCGGGGTTGTATGTAGAGTCAGGGGGTGTCGTGTCTCCTGTGCGTGAATTGCGGGGTGCTACAGTCATTCCTTCTGCAGTGCTGTCCTGGCACGAAGACGCCGTCGAGACGGAGGCAGGAGGGGGTGCTGCTGCTTTAGAAACAGCTGAGACAACCGCTGAGCTCACTCCGCATGCGGAGTGGGTCATGTTGAGGGAGTCCAAGCTGCAGGGCAACACCCATGGGTCTGACAGCGAAGTCGCCCCGCCGAAGCCGCAGATGACAGTTGCTGCCACAGAGCTCGAAGATGTGACTTACATCGCGGATATCATTCGCTTGGTAGAGCCCGGGACTGGGGAAATAGCAATGCTGCCGACAGACATTGTGGATGCCGCCGCTGCAGTCCAGCTCGATTCTGAAGAGGCAGCAGAGACGCCTATATTTGCTGAGGAGATGCAGCATATGCCGGAGCCTGCTGTCATTGAGGAGGCTGCAGCCGCAGCTGTTGCAGAGACGACGAATGTAGAGCACGCGCCAGCTGCAGAGACGGAGCCCAGTCCAGCAGCCCCCGAGCCGCGCGCTGAAGACGAGATAGTTACTAGTGCGCCAATACCCTCTCGTGAAGACGTTGTGGAGACGCTCTCTGCATCTTCTGCCGATGGGGCTGCTGCTCTTGTAGCCGGTGGCGAAGTGTCACGCAGCGCGGCAGCACTGGCATTAGCTGCCATGGATCCAGTAGCAGCTGCTGCGGTGCTACGCGATGTTGACTTTAGCACTCGATGCAAACTGCTTGCGTTCATGCCATGGGAGGCACGGCAGGCATTGCTTGACGCAATCACAACGGATGTGAATCCGAAAGAGATCGTGCCCAGCAGCCCACGGCCCTCAGGATCCGATGCCCAGACACAAGAGGCGAAGCCCGCAGTTGCTCAACCAAGCCCGAGGGTGGTGGTGCCACCACCGCGTGCTGCTCCAGTCGTGCCAGTTCGTGTGAAGGCGGTCGAGACTGTCGCGACAAAACAGGACAGCCATCGCCCGCTCGTTGCGCGGTTCCTGGGTTCCACGCAGAAACAGCAAGCAGCACCAGTAGCCCCGCCCATCGCACGCGAGGAGGAACCGCTCGATGCGTTGCAGATGGAACAGCAGCAGCAGTTGATGACTGCAAACGCGAAACGCTGGCTGCCCTTCCTCGTTCTCAAGGGAGTGGACGCATGGATGCGGGTCAATGGCATTGTTGTGGTGTGATTTCAGCGCTCTACGAACACATCGTCTGGGTTGGTCTTCGCCGGGTCCACGATGCGCCCTGACCAGTCCACATGTCTGTGGCCGCCACCGGCGTGACGACGTCCATGCTCGTCCGCTTCAGTGGCAAGACTCCAGCAGGTGTGTATCTCTCATCAGCGTCGGCCATGGGCTCCGCAGCATCTGCTTTCTTGGGCGCCTCGCTGTCTGCGGACTCGTCAGATGAGCTACTGTCGCTGCTGCTGCTACTGCTGCTCGGGCTGCTCTCTGAGACGTCGCCGTAGCCTGCAGCCTCACATGCGTCGGCTTGGGCAGCGAGCTCAGGGCGTTGTGCTCGTAACGCAATCAGCCACTTGGCACTAAGCTTTGGGCGAGCGACACGCGTGTGGCGCCACGCAGCCTGGAAATTAGCCGGCGTGGTGACGTTCTGCGTGACAGCCAGCGTGTGGTCTAGGTTCAGAACCGCATGCCACCATCCGGCAGGAACAAACATAATCTCGCCTGGCTGCTGAATGCACTGTAACACGCGGCCATGCGGCCAATCAGGAGCCAGGCACTGGGGCAGGACGTGCGTGAACCAGCTCACAGCCTCACTCGGGTCTGGGATGCCCTTCGGCTTCACAGCTGCTCGTGGCACACCAGGCGGTATCAGCACCCACCGCTTGCGGCCGCAACAAAGCGCATTCCAAGCTGAAGTCGCAAGCGGGTCGATATGCAGAGCTGACCCAGAGCGCTGTGGTCCGAATACCACCCACCGATAAGGCGGTCTCCTCTTCTCGCCCACCAACGCGAACAGGTCGTCTGCGAAGAACGCAGGCGGTGTGTAATCACGCAGGAGCGCAGCACTCCCGTCGCGCTCAGCGAACGTGCCGTCGAACACGTAGAGTGGGGAGTCGTCGGCAGCAGCTCCGTGTCCGGCCCTGTCTTGAACGTAGTCACAGAAATGGCAGAAGCGCAGGCGGACTGCGTAGCCGTCGTCGTCTGACCCGACTTTGAACTTGTGGTGCCCGAAGCGCGAGCGAAGGCCTTCCCAGGTCCACTTGTGCTCAGAGCCTTGCGTGAAACACGGCCACGAGTCCATCGCGTGCGTCAGGATGCACGGCACCCGGGGCGCCTCATATCTCTGTCTGAATTCGTCCGCGCTTATCGTCCGCACGTCCACGCGAGGCAGGTCCTCTGTGACGCCATCGACTCTGCGCAGTAGTTTCACGGTAAGGTGATCCCGACCCCGCTTGCGCACACGGCTGTAAGTAGCCGCACCGCACCTGAGTACGTCGCTCTCAGCGAAGCCTCGGCGCCTCCAGTCGCCGCCAGAGACGGAGAGCTCAGAACGAACAGCTCGCTTCGCCTTGCGAACCTTCTTTCGCCGAAGCTCGTCCGGTGTCAACTCGTCGTCTGCTAAGCACGCAGCGCCGTACGTGTCCTCAGGCATTATTATTCATCACCGCAACCGGCTGGCGAAGGGATGTATGAATCTGTATGAAACGTCACTCGGAGACGATCTCATGGGGGAAGCATTGCCAGCGCGGTTCCGTCGACGACTACTGTGCCAGATGAGCGCAGAATGCAGGCGGTATCAAACAGAATCCGCCGTCCAGTGCGTCTTGTGACTGTGACTCTGGCCTCCAACGGCGCGTCCGTCGGCGCTGTTGCTCTGAAATTCAGGCTCTGCGTCAGGTACAGCGTCCCCGGCTGTGATGACGCAGTCAGCGCGCGAGGTTGAGCCACGCAAGCGCAGCGCAGTGGGAGTCACACACCAGGTGTGAGCCCACAAGTGCGGGAAACAAGCTCGCGAGCAGCATGCCGGGCACGAGACAGGACTTTAGTCCCGCGGCACGTGCGGCAGCCTGCACACTGGTGACTCAGAAACAGCGGCGAGTCGCAACGAGTCAAGCGACACGTCTCTCTGTACGTGCCTGGTCCGTATGGATGGGGTTGCTGTCGCCCGTCAACATGCAGTAGGTGTGTACATCATCGTGTCCAAACACGCGCTCTGTAGTCAGCGAGTCACCAACGCTGAGCTGCGCTGCCGGACCTGTCTCAGAAACAGTGGTCCGCAGCTGAACGCTGGGTGGGTAAGCGACGCCGCAGGCGCGCGTCAGGCGCTGCAATTGAGCGACACGCATGCTCCCGCGGGCTAGAGGCGTGACGATGAGGCGCAGTCTGCGGCAGAACGAAAAGCGGCGCTGTTTTGTGTTTTGTGCACGGTCGCTCCTACGCCTCCTCGCCAATGCAGGCTCCACAGACGTCGTAGAATGGTATCCACGCCATGCCTGCGGGCGCTAGACGCGGGGCGCAGCGCTGCGCCGCCGTGCAGGAGTCAGGCTACCCAGCGCAGCAGAGGCGGACGTTGCTATGCAGCAGTCGGAGCAGCTTCTGCCGCCGCAGCCAGCGTAGCTCTCGAGCGCCCGTCCGCACCTGTGGAGGAGCAGTCCACGCAGAGGCAGGAGCAGGCGAGTGAGGGGCTCGCACCGCAAGGTGTGGTTCAGCTCCAACCTCGTGCAGACGAGGTGGATGCCCCGGTCGCCCCTGCCAAGCAGCGGCTGCGCCCAGCCCCTGAGTCGCGAGTCGTGTACCGCGACACGCCGTCCAGCTTGTCGGAGTACTTGCGCCCCAAGCGCGGGGACAGGTGCGCAGCTTTGGTCTGGAAAAAGTGGTTGGGGCGCCGACTCAACATATCTCACCACCTGCACTTTTCGGGCGCCCGGCCTCGAACAGGGACACTGTGAGCGTGCTCATCGTGTCGGACAGCAACTTGTGTCGCTCCGTGCTGGCAGGTGCGTCCCGCTGCCTCTCTCAGCACCGTTGCCCCGACACCTCTTTTCTGAGTGTCTTACCTTTACGGTCTCCACACGCCGCAGAGGCGCTCCTCCAAGACATGCTCCGCGCCTCACCGATGGCCAGCATGGTGACCGTCTCCAGTCGGGCGCTGAGTGACCACGCACGTGGCGCACGACCCAGCGACCACGCTGTTGAGGTTGCATTGGAGCTGGGCGTCCACCTCGACGCCCAGAAAGTGAGCACGCCGCTGCACCCGGACGACTTAGCAGCTGCAGACCTGGTGCTGTGTTTAGATAGGTTCGATCAAGAGGCGCTCCTCCGCGAGGGGCCGCACACAGAGGGCCATGACTGCCGTGTTCGCCGCCTGACGAGCTTCTGCGAGGCGCCACGCCTTCGGGGCGATGTAATGGACCCCTTCTACGGCGTTTCTGCTGCCGCTGCCGCTAACTCAGCGACCAGTGAGCGGGCGAGGCAGCAGGAGGAGCAGGTCGTCCGCCAACGCACATGGGCTGCCGTGCGCTCCATCCGCGCTGGATGCCGAGGCGTGGTGAGCCACCTCCAGCAGCTGGCACTCAATCTCGGTATCCTCTGCTCGGCTCCAGCTGCCGCACCTGGCACTGGCAATTGGGCTCGGCCACGAGTGCAGGGATTTCGGCGGAACAGAGCTGCTCTCCGTTCAGACGAAAAAGACGTGTTTCCGTGCACAGTTCAACCTGAGCATGGCCGCCCGTCGCTGGCAAACGCGCTGGATGTTAGCTTAGAGTGCCCCGTGGACTGGGGACATTCCGCGTTGATGCCAAGTGATGCGACACCATCAGTGCGCACTGCTACTCCGGCTCTCTCGCCACCGCATCGGCAATTCTGGATGCACGGCGGCCAGATGTTTACGCTGCGCTACGTACGACGGAGCAGGGCAGCCAAAGGCTCCCTTTCCAGAGCATCAGCCTCACATCGCGATTCCGGACATTCTTCTAGCCCTTCTCCCGATGATGACATGGGGGACAACGCACCGCCACGCGTTGCGGTGGCTGTCCGCTACACGCCCGCTGAGCGGTTCAAGCCGCATGGGTACTGGAGCGATATTAGCAATGTATGCAACGAGTTGCGCGAGTGGATGCACGCCCGTGATCAGGCACGCGAAGCAAAACAGCAGCAGCCGGTTCGTGCCGGCGTCATGCCCAGCTTGGCGCAGCTGCGAGCAAGCGGGGAGCACATGCTGGAGGCTGCCATCATGCGGCATGGTGGACCTCGTGCTGTGGCCAAAGCTTGCGGCTTGATGCCTCGACGGGGCGAATATGTAACGCTGACGCAGGAGGCGCTTGCTAGCGGCGTTGCGCGTGTGGCTGCCGCCGCGCGGACGACGCCCGGTTTGATGCCTCCACGCACTCATTTCGTGCAAGCTGGCGAATTAGGCCTATACCGCGCTCTACTCGCCCGTCCCGGCGGCATTGCTGGTGTAGCCCGCAAGCTGGGATTGGAGTGGCGGAAAGGCCCCTCCGGCGCAAGGTACCGCTTCGCGAAGTTGATGACATATGCAGATGCTCGCAATGCCATCGACGAGCTGGCGGCTGCTGGAGCGTGCCCGCCGGGCGTCTTGCCTTGTCGCAAGGAGCTCGAGGCCGCGGGTCAGCTGGCGCTGTATAACCGCCTTGTGCGCCTGAGCGCAGGCAGCGGCATGCCTGGTGTGGCCGCCTTGTTGGGCCTCCAGTTCGAGGGCCGGGTGTACCGCCCACGCATGGCGGCAGGCTGGAGCGACGGTGTTGGTGCATCTCGCCGAGGAGCACCAAGCAGCACCCTTTCGTTGGATGACCTCCGCGCAGAGCTGAAGACAATCACAGATGAATATGGGACCTCCATCTCTGCCAAGATGCCATCCATTCGGCAGCTGCAACTCGCTGGCAGACACGACTTGTGCCAGGCGATCGTTGCGCATGGAGGCGCTGCAGCGGTGGCTGCGGCGCTGGGTCTTGCCCGCGAGCTCCGTGGACGCAAGGCTCGGCCAGGGAAAGTGCTACCGACGGCCGCCATCGTCGGCGGTCCACCATCTGGGCGCATTCG
>Ga0164297_10003936_pt1 | contig 13555 bp, 11 predicted proteins | sample GEODES058metaG_FD_113539 | JGI IMG/M metagenome (GOLD analysis project Ga0164297, IMG submission 113539) | Dystrophic lake water microbial communities from Trout Bog Lake, Wisconsin, USA - GEODES058 metaG | ecosystem: Environmental > Aquatic > Freshwater > Lake | place: USA: Trout Bog Lake... | reverse complement strand
TTGGCGGTTGAGGCGGTAACGGGCACCTTTGCCGAAGGCAGCCTGACGGCGGTGGTCGGCCCGAATGGGGCGGGCAAGACGACATTGCTGCGCGCCATTGCCGGCGTGCATCCGCTGGCGGCGGGCCGGATTGACCGGGGTGGGCTGGCGGCTGAGGCGGTGGCGTTTTTGCCGCAGGCGAGCCGGATGGACCGGAGTTTCCCGATTACCTGTGCGGATGTCGTCGCATTGGGTGCCTGGCCGCGGATGGGGGCGTTTGGCACCCTGGCGGCCGCTGATGCCGGGCGGGTGTTGGCGGCGCTGGCGCGGGTTGGCCTGGCCGATGTCGGCGGGCGACTGATTGGGGCACTGTCCATCGGGCAGTTTCAGCGGGTGCTGTGGGCGCGGCTGCTGGTGCAGGATGCGCGGGTGCTGCTGCTGGATGAACCGGTGGCGGGGGTAGACGTGGCCAGCGAGGCGATTTTTCAGGCCATGCTGGCCGATTGGCAGCGTGAGGGCCGCACGGTGATTGCGGTGCTGCATGACCTCGACCTGGTGTTGCGCCGGTTCCCGCAGACGCTGTTGCTGGCCCGCCGGATGATTGCCTGGGGGGCGACGGAGCCGGTGCTGTCGGCGGCCAATCGGCAGCGGGCCCGGCTGTCGCTTGACCCGTGGGATGCTGCATTGTTGGACGCATCGTGATCTTCGACCTGTTGTTCGACCCATTTACGATGGGTTTCATGCGCCGGGCGCTGGCCGGATGCATTGCCTTGTCGCTCGCCGGGCCGCCGCTGGGGGTGTTTTTGGTGTTGCGGCGGATGAGTCTGACCACCGATGTTTTGCAGCACGGGATTTTGCCGGGTATCGCGGCGGGGGCCATTTTCGGCGGGGTTTCGCTACTGACGATGGGGGCTGGTGGGCTGCTCGCGGGGCTGGGGGTGACGCTGCTCGCCGGCTGGCTGGCGCGGGTGACAGCCGGACGGGAGGACAGCCAGTTGGCGGCGGTGACGCTGATGGCTTTGGCGGCGGGCGTGGCGATGATTTCCCTCGGGCGTGGTATCGACTTGACGCATTTGCTGTTTGGCAGCGTGCTGGCGGTGGATGATGCGGCGCTGGTGCTGATGGCGAGCGTGGCCAGTGTGGCGGTGCTGGGGTTGGCGGTGATCTGGCGGGCACTGATTTTGCAGAGCTTCGATCCTGGCTTTCTCGATGCGCTCGGCGGGCGCGGGGCTGTTTGGCATCTCGGCTTTATGGCGCTGGTGGTGGCGTGCGTGGTGGGCGGGTTTGCCGCTTTGGGCACGCTTATGTCGGTTGGGTTGATGATGCTGCCGGCGGTGGCAGCGCGGCATTGGGCGGCCGGCCTGGTCGGGCAGATCCGGGTGGCGGTTGCGGTGGCGTTGGCGGCCTCATATTGCGGGCTGCTGGTCTCATATTACGCCGATATCCCGGCCGGGCCGGCGATTGTGCTCGCCGCCGGCGCCGTTTGGGTGGTTGGCGTGCTGGTTGGGCGGTATGACAGTTTGCTGGGAACGTTGCGGCGCGGTTGATATCGATCAATGCGTGAGAGCTCGCTGATCTGCATGTTCGCGTCGTGGATCAGGAGGACGCTATGGCGATCAAAGAAATTCTTGTGCATCTCGATACCTCGCCGCGCAGCGCGCTGCGGCTGAAGATTGCCGCCGACATTGCCGCCAAACATGGCGCGGTGTTGGTCGGGTTGCACAGTTACGATATGCCGACGTCGGAAATTTTTATCGGCGACCCACCGATGTATTTCGATGCCAAACAGGTTGACGATATTTTGGAGCGCATGCGCGCCACCAAGGATGAGGAGTGCGGCAAAATCCGCGCCGTCTTCGAGGCGGAAGTCGCAGCCCATGGCGTTACCGGCGAATGGCGGCAGGTGGAAGGCTTTGCCACCGACGTGCTGAGTTTGCACGGGCGTTACGTGGATTTGGTGGTGGTGGGCCAGCCGGCGCCGGATGGCGATCAGGCCGGGGTGATTGATCCGGCGCTGCTCATGGGGTCTGGCCGGCCGTTGCTGGTGATCCCGTATGCCGGCAGTTTTCCGCATGTGGGCCAGACGGTGCTGATCGGCTGGAATGCGACGCCGGAAGCGGCGCGGGCGGTGGCGGAGGCGATGCCGCTGTTGCAATGCGCGGCGCGGGTGATTGTGGTTTCGATCAATCCTCAGCGTGGAATAACCGCCGATGGCGAGAAGCCGGCCGATGATCTGGTGCGCCATCTCGCCCGCCATGGCATCAAAGCCGAGGGGCGGCAGATTACCGCCGGCGGAATTTCCGAGGGCGAGGCGCTGCTGTCCTATGCCTCGGATGTGGGGGCGGATTTGTTGGTCTGCGGCATGTATGGCCACAGCCGGTTCCGCGAGATGGCGTTTGGCGGGGTGACCCGCAGCTTGCTGGCAGCGATGACGTTGCCGAGTTTCCTGGCGCACTAAATCGCGAGGCAAGCTGATTGACGGCGGCGCGGCATGCGTGGACCATTCGGGAAAATTTCCGGAGGGCTCCAGCATGCCGCGTCGTTTCATCGATATTTCCAGCCCGCTGCAGGCCGGCATTAAAAGCGATCCACCGCATATGCTACCGCAGATCGAGTATGTCGATCATCACCAATCCGCTGGTGCGATGGCGGCGTTTTTCGAGGTGCCGGTGTCCGCATTGCCGGATGGCGAGTATGCAGCGGTGGAGCGGGTGCAGATCAGCACGCATAACGGCACCCATCTGGACGCGCCGTATCATTACTTCAGCAGCATGAACCACGCGCTGAAGCCGGGCGGGGAGCCATCGTGGCGGATTGATGAGGTGCCGCTGGAATGGTGCTATCAGCCGGCGGTAAAGCTGGATTTTCGGCATTTGCCGGATGGCTATGTGGCGACGCCCGGCGATGTGCAGGCGGAGTTGAAGCGGATTAGCCACACGCTGGCGCCGCTGGAGATTGTGGTGGTCAATACCGCCGCAGGGGCGAAATACGGCCAGGATGATTACGTGGATAGCGGCTGCGGCATCGGCAAGGCGGCGACGTTGTGGATGCTGGAGCAGGGGGTGCGGCTGGTGGGCACCGATGCGTGGAGTTGGGATGCGCCGTTTAGCCACACCAAAAAGCGGGTGGCGGCCACCGGCGATGCCGGGTTGATTTGGGAAGGCCATCGCGCCGGGCGGGAGATTGGCTACTCGCATCTGGAAAAGCTCGGCAACCTCGCCGCATTGCCGGCGGACGGATTTGAGGTGATTTGCTTTCCGGTGAAAGTGCATCGCGGCAGCGCGGGATGGACCCGGGCAGTGGCGGTTTTGCCGGCGTAATGCGGTCCGGGGGATTTGACGGGTAATTGCGGGCAATGCACGGCATTATGCCGATGGGTTAGATAGATCACACGTGCAACGATCGTTAGCTTTATGCGCGCAGGCATAAATCGGATTTCCGTTGCAATGCCGTTGCAGTGTCCAGGAGCCTTCGATGTCCGCGCAATCCCCCCACGTGTCTGGTCTGACGGTCGCTGTGCTGCTGGCCGCCAGCCTGGTTGCCGGCCCGGCCGGCGCGACGGTCTACAGCTACACCGAAATCGGAACGATTGCTGCGGGGCAGATCGACTATAACGGGGTTTTCGGCGCTGGCGGTGCTAATCTCGGCGGCCAGACGGTCAGCTTCACCTATCGCTTCGATACGTCCCTTGCCACGGCCGGCGGTAGCTACCTGACCTATAATTATCTGCAATATACCGGCGGCGATCCGGCTGGGATGGTGGCGAGCGCCACGGTCGGCGGGGTCACCATCGCCGCCACTTCAACCGGGTTTTCACAGATCACCGACACTAATCCGACCGGCAACCCGGGCCTGGCCAGCACCGTCGATACCGCCATCGCCTTTACCGTCGAAGACGCGGTGGATGTGATCGCGCTGCGGCTGACCTCGGCCGCTGCATTCAGCCAGAGCGATCTGACGGCGGCCGGCCTCGGTGCGGTTGATGTGACGCAGCAACAAGCATTCTACGTCAGCAATCAAGGCGTCGGGCGGGAAGAGTTGCTGTATTTCACGGCGAACGCAACTGCGGTACCGGAGCCTGCCGGCGCTGGTGCGTTGGGCGTTGGAATATTGCTTGTCGTTTGCGCCAGATGCCGACCGCAAATTGTCAGGATTTTTTACATTTGATTCGCGTCCAAAGCGATTCGCAACAATAACTCTCTGATATCTTGGCATATAGTAGCTGGCATGAATAGTGCTACCGTTTCGGTAGAACGTCGCCCTGGCGCTCTCAACGTGAACCCCGGAGTGCCGAATGCAATCCCAGCTTCGTAGTCTTGCCGTCGCCGTTCTGGCATTCGCCAGTGCGCCCGCAGCGTTGGCGGCGCCGTTCAGCTATACCGCCAGCGGGACCATCTGGGCCGGTCAGACCGATAGCATCGGCGCTTTCGGCGCGGTCGGTGCCAGCCTCGGGGGGCAGACGATCAGCCTTACCTATAGCTACGATCCCGCGCAGGTCACATTCGGCGGCCAGCAAAGCTATTACGAATTCGATGTGTTCAACAACGTAACCGGTGCGTCCAACTCGGTCACCATTGGCGGCACCACCGTGGCGGCGGCTTCGGGGGACGGCTATTCGCAGGTGGTGACGGAAAGCGTGGCTGGCGATCCGGCCTTTGCATCGATGGCTGATACCCAGATCGACTTCGATATTACTGCGGGTCAGGTGTCCCTCAATCTCGAACTATTTTCATCCAGCCATTTTCTTGATGGCCAGATCAACACGATAGGCCTGGGGCCACTGGATGCAACCAATTACCAGGATTTCTATCTCACCACCGATGGTGGCGTGACCGTCGAAAACATATATTTCTCCGCCGACGCACAGCCGGCACCGGAGCCGGCAACCCTGGCGCTGCTGGGTGCCGGCATCGCCGCCCTCGGCGCGGCGCGGCGCCGCCGGGGCTGATCTGCCGGGCTAGGACGCCTTCACCTTCACATAACTCCCCGGCGCGTCCTCGATGACCGCAAGCTTGCCCTCGCCGGGGGGGCGCGCCTTGACCTGCTTTTTGTCGTGCTCGCGGATCCAGCGGTTCCAGTCCGGCCACCATGAGCCGGCCATTTCGGTGGCGCCGGTGAACCAGTCTTCCGGCTCGGCGGGCAGTTCGGTGTTGATCCAATGGCCGTATTTGCCGCCATCGGGTGAGTTGACCACGCCGGCGATGTGGCCGGAGGCGGCGAGCACGAAGCGATTTTCGCCGCCGAGCAGGTGTGTGCCGCGATAGGTGGCGCGCCACGGCGCGATATGGTCCTCGCGGGTGGAGAGGAAATAGGCCGGGGTTTTCACCGTCGAGAGATCAATCGGGGTTCCGGCCAGGCTGATGCCGTTCGGCTTGGCGAGCAGGTTGGCTTGATACATGTTGCGCAGATAGAAGCTGTGCATTTTGGCCGGCATGCGGGTGGAATCACTGTTCCAGTAGAGCAGGTCGAACGGGAACGGATCGTTGCCGAGCAGGTAGTTATTGACGACGAAGGACCAGATGAGGTCGTTGGCGCGCAGCATGTTGAAGGTGGTGGCCATTTCGGCGCCTTCGAGGAAGCCGCGCTTGTTCATTTTATCTTCGAGGGCGGAAAGCTGTTCCTCGTCGATAAACACGTTCAACTCGCCGCTGTCGCGGAAATCCATCAGGCAGACGAAGAAGGTTGCGGTCTTGATGCGGTCGTCCTTGTGCGCGGCCATGTAGGCCAGCGTGGAGCCAAGCAGGGTGCCGCCGAGGCAGTAGCCGATGGCGTTGACCTCCCGCTCCCCGGTGGCGGCCTCAATTGCGTCAAGCGCAGCGAGGATACCTTCGAGCATGTAGTCGTCAAAATTTTTCTCGGCCAGCTTTTCGTCCGGATTGACCCAACTGACCATGAACACCGTGTGGCCCTGGTCGGTGGCCCATTTGACGAAGCTGTTCCGCGGCCGCAGGTCCAGAATGTAGAATTTGTTGATCCAGGGTGGCACGATCAGTAGCGGGCGCTTCAGCACCTTTTCGGTCGTGGGGCTGTATTGGATCAGTTGCATCAGGTCGTTCTGGTAGACCACCTTGCCCGGTGTGACGCCAATGTTCTCGCCGATGCGGAATGCGTCCGTATCGGTCATTTTGATGCGCAGGTCGCCTTTGCCGCGTTCCAGGTCCGACAGCAGGTTGTTCAGGCCCTTGATGAGGTTCTCGCCGCCGGTTTCAGCGGTTTTGCGCAGCACTTCGGGGTTGGTGAACAGGAAGTTGGAGGGTGACATCGCATCGATGAACTGGCGGGCGTAGAAATCCACTTTTTGCGCGGTGGCCGGGTCCAGGCCCTCGGCGTCTTTCACCACGTCGTTCACGTAGCGGGCAGAGAGGAGGTAGGACTGGCGGATGAAGTCGAAGACTTCATTATCTTTCCAGGCTTCGTCTTTGAAGCGCTTGTCCCTCGGGTCCCCCTTGATGACGTCTTGCGAGGAGATGCCCATCATCCGGCGGGTGGTGGATTGCCAGAGCGACATGTAATCCTGCCAGAAGCCGAGCTGGGTTTGCAGCAGCTTGGCCGGGTTGGCCATCAGCTTGGCGGTCATTTCCAGAAAGGCGTGTCCGATATTCAGCGGATCGGGCTTGGCGGGGCCACCCTCGGATTGCCGCTTCAGCCAATCCTGCACGATGCGCTGCGAGCGTTCGGCGATGCTGGCCATGGATTGGCTGAGTTCGGCCGGGTCCGGCAGTTTGACATGGCTGAGATCGGGCATGCCAGCGGCCAGACCGGCGAGCCCGACGGGCGCATCGGCCTTGCCGGCCGGCGGTTTGGGGGTGGCGGGGCCTGCGTTGCCTGGCTTCTTCGCGTCGGCCATTCGTGTGGTCCTTTCCGTCGGCGGGCGGGCGCTGCTACATCTGGTACCGGTCGACACGGCCGGCAGGAGAGACAACGAAAATGACAGCGCGCCGCGCATCGGTAGTTACAGGGCTGAGCAGGGCGGTTCAAGCCCGGGGGGAGCATGCCGTGCATACCGTCGGCCTTGGCAAGCTTCGGCCCGCCTTACTGTTTGCCTCGCTGCTGGCGCTGGCGGGGTGCGGCGGATCGGTGGCGAGCGGGCCGGTGCAGTGGTGGCACCAGTTGGAAGGCGGGCGGATTGCGCAGGACCGGCCGGCGCCGCCGAATGCGGAGGCGCCGTATCCCAATCTTGCCAGCGTGCCGGCGCGCCCGGCGGCGACGCCGGCTGAGGTGCGGACCAAGATTGCCGAAGGTTTGGTGGCGGATCGGGCCAATGCGGCCTATGGCGCCAGCCAGATCCCGATCATGCCGGCCAGGCCAGTGATTGTGCAGCACCCGCCGCAAGTGGTGGATGCGTCCAGCGCCACGATGGCGGCGGCTGAGCCGCCGCGGGCGGCGCCGCGCGGTAAAGTTGCATCGAGCCCGCTGGCGGCGCCACCGGCGAATGCGCCCGAGATGCCGGTGATGCCGGCGGCCCCGCCGGCGCCGCCGAGCCTGCCTGGCGTGGCACAGACCACGGTGGCGAGCCCGCCGCCGGTGGCGCCGCCGGTGGTGGCCGCGCCCGCCGCCGAGCCGGTGGCCGGGGTGCCGGTGGCGCTGACCTTCGCGCCGGGGGCCGCGGCTTTGCCATCCAACGCGGCCAAGGCCTTGCAATCGCTGGCCGCACAGCGCGGCAGCCGCAGCATTGTGGTGACCGGGTTCGGCGATGCGACCGGCGTTGATGCGGCCAGCCAGGAAGCGGCGTTGGCGCTGGCTTTGGCGCGGGCGCGGGCGATTGCCATCGCGCTGGCGCAGGCCGGCGTGCCGGAAGCCGCGATCCGGCAGGATGCCCAGGCGCTGGGGGCGGGCGGCATCGCCCGCATTCAGGACTAAGCAGCCTTCGCAACTTCGCTACTGCACAAAACCTGGCTTGGCTTTATCACGGCCAAACTTTCCGTTCTTTCGACCCGGACCTTCGCCATGCAAAACGACGAATTTCATCGTATCCGCCGCCTGCCGCCCTACGTGTTCGCGGAGGTGAACGCTGCCAAGGCGCAGGCCCGTGGCGTGGGGGAGGATATTATCGACCTCGGTATGGGCAATCCGGACAGCCCGACGCCGCCGCATATCGTTGCCAAGCTGGTGGAGGCGGTGCAGGACCCGCGGACGCATCGGTATTCTACTTCCAAGGGGATTCCCGGGCTGCGACGGGCGTTGGCCGGCTATTACGACCGGCGCTTTGGGGTGGATCTGGACCCGGAGACCGAGGTTGTGGCCACGTTGGGCTCCAAAGAGGGGCTGGCCAATCTGGCGGCGGCGATTACCTCACCCGGCGATACGATTTTGGTGCCGAACCCGTCTTACCCCATTCATCAGTTCGGCTTTATTATCGCCGGTGCCTCCGTGCGCTCCATTCCGGCGACGCCGAATGAGGACATGCTGCGGGCGCTGGATGTGGCGGTGCGCCATTCGGTGCCGCATCCGACGGTGTTGATCGTTAACTTCCCGTCCAACCCGACGGCGTATCTGGCGGATTTGGATTTCTACCGCGAGGTGGTGGCGTTCTGCCGCAAGCACAATATCTGGATTATGTCCGATCTCGCCTATGCCGAGATCTATTTTGAGGGCGAGCCGCCGCCGTCGATCTTACAGGTGCCGGGGGCGAAGGACATTGCGGTGGAGTTCACCAGCCTGTCCAAGACCTACAACATGCCGGGCTGGCGGATGGGGTTTGCTGCGGGCAACCGCAAGCTGATTACCGCGTTGACCCGGATGAAGTCATACCTGGATTACGGGGCCTTCACGCCGATCCAGGTGGCCGCCACCGCCGCGCTGAACGGGCCACAAGACTGTGTGGAGGAGATGCGCACGCTCTATCGCGAGCGGCGCGATGTACTGATCAAGGGGTTGCAGGGGGCGGGGTGGGATGTGCCCTCGCCGCGGGGATCTATGTTCGCCTGGGCGCCGATCCCGGAGCGGTTTGCCCATCTTGGCAGCGTCGGCTTTTCCAAGCTGTTGTTGGCGCGCGCCCAGGTGGCGGTGGCGCCGGGCATCGGGTTCGGTGAATTTGGCGACACGCATGTGCGCATCGCCCTGGTGGAAAACACCCAACGCTTGCGGCAGGCCTTGCGCAACATCCGCACCTTCCTGCAAACCGATAATGCATCGCCTGTCGTCCTAGAGGAAAACGCCCCATGACCACCCGTCCGCTCTCTGTTGGCCTCGCTGGGCTTGGTACCGTTGGCGCGGGGGTGCTGGCGGTGCTGCGTGAAAACGCCGAGCTGATCGCCGCTCGGGCCGGCCGCCCGATTGTGGTGACCGCCGTTTCCGCCCGCGACCGTACCCGCGACCGGGGCATCAGCGTTGGCGGGTTCCGCTGGTATGATGATGCGGTGGCGCTGGCGCAGGATGGCGGCGTGGACGTGGTGGTGGAAGCCATTGGCGGTTCCGAAGGCTCCGCCCGGCAGTTGGTGACCGCTGCGTTGACCGCGGGCAAGCCGGTCGTGACGGCCAATAAGGCACTGCTCGCCGTGCATGGCGCCGAATTGGCGTTGCTTGCCGAGCGCAACCAGGTGAGCCTGGCGTTTGAGGCGGCGGTTGCCGGTGGCATTCCGGCGATTAAGGCGCTGCGCGAGGGGCTTGCTGCCAATCGCATCAGCCGGGTGGCGGGAATTTTGAACGGCACCTGTAATTACATTCTGACGGTGATGCGCGAGCAAGGCCGCGAGTTCGCCGAGGTTTTGGCGGATGCGCAGCGGCTGGGCTACGCCGAAGCTGACCCGGCGTTTGACGTGGACGGCATTGATGCGGCGCATAAGCTGGCCATTCTCGCGGCGTTGGCGTTTGGCCGCCCGGTGGCGTTCGATGAAGTGCATGTGGAGGGGATCCGGCGGATTTCCGCATTGGATATCGAACTGGCCGGCGAACTCGGCTACCGGATCAAGCTGCTTGGGATTGCAGCGCGGTCTGAGGCGGGGATTGAGGCGCGGGTGCATCCCTGCATGGTGCCGGCAACGGCGCCGATCGCGCTGGTGGACGGGGTGTTCAATGCCGTGGTGGCGGAGGGCGATTTCGTCGGCCGGGTGATGCTGCAAGGCCGTGGCGCCGGTGCAGGCCCGACGGCCTCCGCGGTGGTGGCGGATTTGATTGATATCGCGCGCAACCGTAACACGCCGGTTTGGGGCGCGGCACGCGAAGATTTGTCCCAGGTACCGTCGGTGCCGATGTCGTCGCATGTGGGTGCATATTATTTGCGGCTGATGGTGCTAGATCGCCCGGGGGTAATTGCCGATGTGACGGCGGCGCTGCGCGATGCCGGGATATCGATGGAATCGATGCTGCAACGCGGCCGGGGCCGTAGCCCGGGTGAGGCGGTGCCGGTGGTGCTGACGACGCATGAGACGCGCGAATCCTCGATGCGGCTGGCTTTGGCCCGCATTGCGGAGTTGAATACGGTGCTGGAAGCGCCGGCGATGATCCGCATTGAAGCAGCCTGAAGGAAGAACAGAAAATGGCCGTTATTGAAGCAGTTGTTGATCGCAATTTGGCGCTCGAACTGGTCCGCGTGACGGAGGCGGCGGCGCTGGCCGCCAGCCGCTGGATGGGCAAGGGCAAGAAGAACGAGGCCGATGGCGCGGCGGTGGAAGCCATGCGCAAGGCTTTCGATACGGTGGCGATTTCCGGCACAGTGAAAATCGGCGAAGGCGAGATGGACGAGGCGCCGATGCTGTTTATCGGTGAAAAGGTCGGCTCGGGCGGTCCGGAAATGGACATCGCGGTCGATCCGCTGGAAGGCACCACGCTGACCGCCAAAGGCGGGCCGAATGCGATGGCGGTGGTGGCGTTGGCCGAGCAGGGTAACTTTCTGCATGCGCCGGATATTTATATGGAAAAGATCGCCGTTGGTGGCGGATTGCCGGATGACGTGGTGGGGCTAGGCGTGCCGGTGTTGGAAAATCTGCGCAATCTCGCCCAAGCGAAGCGCTGCGCGGTATCGGACCTGGTGGCCTGTATTTTGGATCGTGACCGTCATAAGGAACTGATCGCCAAGTGCCGCGAAGCCGGGGCCCGCATCATGCTGATTTCCGATGGCGATGTGGCCGGAGTGCTGGCGGTGTCGCAGCCGGAAAGCGGGGTGGATATTTATCTCGGCTCAGGCGGGGCGCCGGAAGGCGTGCTGGCGGCGGCGGCGTTGCGTTGCATTGGCGGGCAGATGCAGGGGCAGTTGCTGTATGAGGACGATGGCCAGGTGGCGCGCGCCCGCGAGATGGGGCTGAGCGATCCGTATAAGATTTTCAGCGTGGCCGAAATGGCTAAAGGCGACGTGATGTTTGCCGCCACCGGCGTGACCACGGGGGCGATGCTGAAAGGCGTGCGCCGCTTTGGCCATGGGGCGATGACGCATTCGGTGGTGATGCGCAGCAAGTCTGGCACGGTGCGGTATATCGAGGCGCATCACAATTTCTCCACCAAGACCTGGGCGGCCCATTGAGCGCTTCGTCGCTCAGCAACATTACCTCTCTCAGCGGGCGGCGCTGGGTTTGGCGCGAGGCGGAGGAGCGGATTGGCCTCGGCATTGCCCAGCGCCTGGGGGTGCCGGAAATTCTGGGCCGGATGCTGGCCGCGCGCGGCGTTGGGATTGACGCCGCGCCGGATTTTCTGACCCCGACGCTGCGGGCATTGCTGCCGGACCCTAGCGTGCTGGTGGATATGGATACGGCGGCGGAGCGGTTGGCCGGCGCGGTGCGGCGCGGTGAAACCGTGGCGGTGTTCGGCGATTATGACGTGGATGGCGCGTGCAGTGCGGCGGTGATGACCCTGCTGCTACGCGGGTTGGGCTGCACGGTGCTGACCCATGTGCCGGACCGACTGACCGAAGGTTATGGGCCGAACTTGCCGGCCTTGCAGGCGCTGGCGGCCGATGGTGCCAGCCTGATTGTGTGCGTGGATTGCGGCACCGCCGCCGGTGCGGTGTTGGCGGGCATGGCCGGGCGGGCTGATATTGTGGTGCTGGATCATCATAAATCCGAAGGGCCGCCGCCGGATGTGGTGGCGACGGTGAACCCGAACCGGTTGGATTGCCAGTCCGGCCTCGGCCATTTATGCGCCGGGGCGATTGCGTTTTTAACTGCCATTGCCGTGGTGCGGGTGCTGCGTCGCGCCGGGCATTTTAGCGGCAAGACGGAGCCGGACTTGCTGGCGCTGCTCGATTTGGTGGCGCTGTCCAGCGTGTGCGACGTGATGCCGTTGGTGGGGTTGAACCGGGCGTTTGTTTATCAGGGATTGAAAATCCTCGGCCAGCGTCGTCGGCCGGGCCTGGCGGCGCTGATGGATGCGGCCGGGGTGAAGGAGCGGCCGAGTGCGATGACGCTCGGTTTCGCGCTGGGCCCGCGGATTAATGCGGGCGGGCGGATTGGCGATGCCGGCATGGGGCTGCGCCTGCTGCTGACCGAGGATGCGGTCGAGGCGCGGGCGCTGGCGCAAACGCTGGATGGGGTGAACCGCCAGCGGCAGATGGTGGAAGCCGATATGCTGACCGACGCGTTGGACCAGGCGGAGGCACAACTGGCTGCCGGCCATGCGGCGGTGCTGGTGGCGGGCCATGCGTGGCATCCCGGCGTGGTGGGGATTGTTGCCGGCCGGATTAAAGAGAAATTCAACCGCCCGGCCTGTGTCGCCGGGATTGTGGACGGGTTGGCCAAAGGGTCTGGCCGATCAATCACCGGGTTGGATTTGGGTGCGGCGGTGATTGCGGCGCGCCAGTTGGGGATTTTGGCCACCGGCGGCGGGCATGCGATGGCGGCCGGGTTTTCCCTACCCGAGGGCGCGCTGGCGGAATTTCATGCCTTCCTCGACGAGCAACTGGCGGCGGCGCGTGACTATCCATCGGCGGCGGATTTGCTGGTGGAGGGCAGCGTGGCGGTGGCGGGGTGCACGGTGGAGTTTGCCGGCCAGCTCGCCCGCTTGGCACCGTTTGGGGCCGGCAATGACGAGCCGACGCTGGTGTTGCCGCGGGTGCGGGTGGTGCGGGCGGACCGAATCGGCAAAGAGGGCGCGACGGTGCGCGCCTTCATTGAAGGGGAGGGCGGGGGGCAAAGACTCAAGGCTGTTATGTTCCGGGCGAAAGATGGCCCGGTGGCCGAGGCACTGCTGCAACTCCGCGGCGCACCGCTACATTTGGCTGGTCACGTTCGGCTGGAGGAATGGAATGGCAACACTTCGGCGAATTTTATCATCCAAGACGCAGCCCTGATCTGACCATAACGCCTTGACCGAGCCGGCTGAGTCGGCTACCCAGCCTCCCACGCGGTCCCGTTCGTCTAGAGGCCTAGGACACTGCCCTTTCACGGCGGCGACAGGGGTTCGAATCCCCTACGGGACGCCAATGATTTCAGAGCGTTAGGTTGAAATGATGCGTGCCCCAAGGGGGCTATACGGAATACACACGGAATACACGGGGTGGGACGCTTGATCTCGCCGGCTTCCAGCGTCGGTGGCCGAAGGGCTACCTGTTAATTTCCATCGAGATCTGACCCGGTGTGGCTGAAATTTTCCACTGAGATTTGACCCATGTTTGAACCTCCCCCTGCTGCGAACAGCGGGGGCACCA
>Ga0164297_10003933_pt1 | contig 13560 bp, 15 predicted proteins | sample GEODES058metaG_FD_113539 | JGI IMG/M metagenome (GOLD analysis project Ga0164297, IMG submission 113539) | Dystrophic lake water microbial communities from Trout Bog Lake, Wisconsin, USA - GEODES058 metaG | ecosystem: Environmental > Aquatic > Freshwater > Lake | place: USA: Trout Bog Lake... | reverse complement strand
CGGCGCTGGAGCGCAGTTGGGACCAATTGCGCGATCTGCGGCTGGCGGGCGACTGGCAGTTGTATCTGGATTTGCTGGCGCATAGCGATGGCCATGTCGCCTGGGTGGCGGCGCCGCTGAATGTGCATCGGCGCCATGCCGCGAGCGTAACGGGCGCGTTGGCCGGGCGGCGGCATCTGGAGGAGATCGGGCGGGTGCACGCGCAGGCGCGGGAGAGTTTGGGGCTGGAGGCTGGGGGAATTGCGCGGCAGGAGCGGTATCTGGCGGAGATGGCGAACAGGTTTTTAGGGGAAGCGGCGGATTAGGCTGTGCTTCTTTGTTGGCAAACTAAGAAGATTTTTCGGCTTACGCCGCTCGCCTGACCGACCCGGTGATTTCCTGCTGGCAGGTTACGCGCGTAACCCCCACGGTCTGCTGCAGGTTGCCGGTCACCAGATGCACCATCTCGGCGGGCATGCTGGCCATGGCGATATCTACCCGCACGGCGTCGCCGGTGCGGCGGCATTCCAGGCTGTCCGGGGTGAGGTCGCGTTTGGCGAAGGGTTGCAGCAGGCGCGGCAGCAGGCCGGCCGAGGCATCAGCGGTGACGCAAAAGCGAACAGCGGCGAGTTGACCGACGAGGGTCCAGGGTTTCAGCGACATGGGGATCAAGGCTCCGGAGCGGCATTCAGTCTCAGGCGTGCAAAGGCGTCGGCTGCTTAGGCAACCGTGCTGGTAATTCGCATGCTGAGGGTGCGGAGCATCATGCCGATGACAGTAACCGCTATTTTCCCGCCGGCCAAATGAATTCCGGCAGTCGCAGCAGAGGTATGCGCCCAACGTTGAGGCTGCGGTCGCGCAGGGTGACCGGCAGATCGACACTATCCGGCCCGGTATCGTCCGCCGGGCGGGCGAGCATGCCGAGCACGGCACGCATCACCGGGGCCTGGCGGGGCGCGAGCAGATTGCCGGCGACCAGCGCATCGATCAGCCCGCCAAAGCCGCCGACGCGGAGTTGGCCGTCGATATTCGGCTGCAACAGCGGGTCTAGCGAGAGACGCAACTGGCCGGCGGCTTTCACCGCGCCCCAGCCGACGGACAGGCGGGTGAGATCGATCCGGCCGCCGGCATCGCGCCAGGTTTTCAGCGCCGGAGCAGTGGTATCGGCCGGCAGGCCGCCTTGCACGGCGGCATCGAGGCCCAGCCGGTCCAGTTTCGCGCCGAGCGGCCACGCCGGCGGCAGGCCGGGCAAGGTCGCCGAGCCGACATCCAGCCCCAGGGTGAGCGCCGCCCGGTCCAGGCGCAGGCGCAGGGTTTCGGCGGTGAGTTGGCCGGCCGGCATGGCGGCTTGCAGGCCGTCGAGTTCGACGTTCAGCACGTCCGGCGCGCTGAGATCGACAATCGCCTCATCCCGCGTGGCGCTGAACGGGGCCATGGGGGCGTTGCCGAGGCGAGCGGATTGCCTGCCCTCGGCGGCGATGCGCACGGTTTGCGGTTGGAACAGGGCCAGCCGGATCACCAGGCGCTCGGCTTGCCACTCCAGCAGCGGGCCGGCGATGCGGATGCCGGGAATGCTGACTTCCGCCATCCAGGGATAGCCGGCGCGCACCGGGGCATCGGCAAAGGTGGTCCAACCCTGGCGGCCGAGGATGCGCAGCTGCGCGGTCGTCTGGTCGATGATCTGTTGGGTGGCGAGGTACCAGAGCGCGCCATGCACGGCGACGGCAACCGTGGGCGCCCCGAGCAGAACGGCGAGCCACAGCCCCGGACGGCGCCACCAGCGCGGTTTGGCTGGCGGCGTTGTCCCCAGCCCTTTGGCGCGGGCTTTCGGATCGCTAGAAAGTGGTTTTTTCTCTTTCATTCCAATCTCTTATTTAGGCCAATTGTAAAACTGCTGGAAGTCAGACAGCACAGACTCCACAGGTTTATCCACAGCCCTGGGCATAAATCTCCTCCAACCGCGCCAGCAGCGCCCGGCGCGGCAGGCCGGGCGGCAAGGGCGGTTTGATGGCAATGGTGATGGTGCCGGGATAGCGGCGGAAGGTGCGCCGGCCCCAATGCGATCCGGAATCGGTCACCACGGGCACCACCGGCAGCCCGGTATGACTGGCCAAGGCGGCGATGCCGGGATGCAGCACCCCGACCTGCCCCGGTGGCACCCGGGTGCCTTCGGGGAAAATGACGATCGAGCGCCCTTCCGCCACCACGCGGGCGGCGCCGCCGAGCAAGGCGCGGATAGCAGCGGCGCCGGCATCGCGGGCCACCACGATCATCCCGGTCAGCCGGGTGATCATGCCGTAGAGCGGGATGTAGCTGAGTTCCTTCTTCATCACGTAGCCGGGATGGCGGACCAGCGACAGCCAGACGATGGTATCAAACGCGGACTGGTGGTTCGAGGCGATCAGCGCCGGGCCGGTCGGCAGGTTTTCCCGCCCGGTCACCACGACGGCAATACCGCAAATCGGTCGCAGGGCGCCGACGATCAGCCGGGCCCAGAGCTCGGCAATCGCCAGAATGGTCCGCGCCGCCCGGGCGCGCGGCAGCAAAGCGGCGAGGCCACAAAGCAGCACCAGCAGCACGGAGATGGTGTAGAACCACGCGTTGTACAGCGCAGATCGCAGCAGAATCATCCAGCGTCCTTCTCGTCCGGTTCCGCCAGCCAGCGCAAGCCGCCAACCACAGCCAGATATTTGTTGAACTCGTTCACCAGCAGCCGCCAGCCGGTGCTGTCTGGCACGACCGCATCCGGCAGCAGCGTGGTGTCCGGCAGCGCCCGCGACAATTCCGCCAGCGCGCGCGGCATATGGTAGGAGGAGGTTACCACAATCAAGCGCCGGACGCCGAATTGTCGTACCCAGTCGGCGGTTTCGACCGCATTGCCGCGTGTGGTGTGGGCGGCGCGGCCCAAGGTGGTGCGGCTGGCCAAGGCAGGGTCCACCCCGGCCCGGCGGGCCAGTTCGGCAAAGCCGGCGCTGGGGCCGACGCCGGAGATCAGCAGCCGCTCCGCCCGCCCGGCGGCCAGCAGATGCAAGGCGGTATCCACCCGCCCGGGCGCGCCGGTGAGCACCACAATGCCATCCGCCCGCTCCGGTACCAGGCCTGGTTGGGCGATGCGGTAGACATAGGCGCCGAAGCCGGCAAGCCAGAGCGCCAGCAGCGCCCCGAGCAGCAGTGCCAGCCGGCGCGCGGCCGTCACGGCAACCGCCGCAACCAGCGCCGCAGGCCAAGCCGGGCGGTGGCCCAGGCCAGCATCGTGATCCACAGCCCGAGCCCGAGCAGCCCGGCCCAGAAGCCCGGCGGGATATCGGCCAGCAGCCGCAACCACGGCGCGGCCAGCAAGGTGGCCGGCACCAGCAGATCCGGCCAGCCGGTCAGCCCGGCCAGCCGGGCGGTGAGGCAGGCCAGCCCCCAGAGTGCGAGCAGCGCCACGCTGGCGCCCAGCGCCGAGCCGATCGCCGCCTGCCGGGCACTGATGGGGGTGAGGTAGCGCAGGATCAGCCGATCCGTCGCCCCGAAGCGGTGCAGCAGGCTGGCGGCCGGCACACGGGCGGCAAGCCCGGCACGGCTGATCGCCAGCACCGCGGCGCTGCTGGCCAGCACGCCCAGGGCCAGCAGCACGACGGCCGCCGCTTGCAGGCGTTGCAAGACCTGACGCACCGGTTGCAGCCAGGACGCCTCCCGCTCCAGCACCGTGCCGGGGGCGCGGGCCGCGAGTTGGGCGGCGAGGCCGGCCGGGTCTGGCAGATCCCCGGCGAGGCTGAGTTCGATGACCCCCGGCAAAGGCAGCGACAGGCTTTCGCCGCCGCTGCCGAGGAAGGGGCGCAGCAGATCCGCCAACTCTCCTTCCGGCATGGCGCGGGCGGCGGTGACGCTGGGGGTGGCGCGCAGCAGGGCCAGCACCGCATCCCGCCGCGTGCCGCCGCCATCAACCGCCGCGCCGGGCTGCGGCACCTGCACGGTCAGCCGCCGCTGGTCGCCGGATTGCCAATGGCGGGCCAGACCGGTGGCGGCGAAAGCGAGCGCCAGCAGCAGGGTGCCGACGAGCATGGCCGATGCGGCGGCGATGGTGAGTGCGGCATAGCGGGGCGGCGGCGGCAGGCCGAGGGCGGCGGTGAGATTAGCCATGATCGACCCGCCTTCCCGCCGCCAGACGGATGACGGTGCCGCGCTGCCAGCCCAACCAGGATTCATCCTGGGTGGCCACCAGCACCGTGGTGCCGAGCAGATGTAGTTCCCATAGCAGGCGCATAACCTGTTCGGCCAAGACGGAATCGAGATGCGCGGTGGGTTCGTCGGCCAGCAACAGGCCGGGCTGCACGGCGACGGCGCGGGCGATGGCGACCAGTTGGCGCTCCCCCAGCGACAGGCTTTCCACCGGCTGCGCGGCTTTGCCGGCGAGGCCGAGCCAGTTGATGAGTTCCCCCACATCGGCGCGGATGGTGGTGCTCGGCCGACTTTCCAGCCGCAGGGGCAAGGCGACGGACTCGAAGACCGTCATGCCCGCCAGCAGATCTGGCACCGGGGTGATGACGCCGATCCGCCGCCGCAGCGCCAGACGTTCGGCGCGGCCGAGGTCCGCGATGTCTCGATCCAGCAGCACGACGCGGCCGGCGGTGGCGGGTTGGTCCAGTTGCAGGATTTGGAGCAAGGACGATTTGCCGGCGCCGGTGGGGCCGACCACCCAGGCGAAGCCGGCTTGCGGCATGACGATGTTGAGGCCGAACAAGGCATCCGGCCGCGACACGTCCGGTCTGGACACGTCCGGCCTGGGCGCACCCTGGTGGGACGCATCCTGGTCGGGGCCGTATCGCAATCCCACGCCCTCCAGCCTGATCATTCACCGCACCTCAATCTTCCGCTGCCAATGTGCCATCTTTCGCCATCGCGCCGGAAGGGCTCGGAGATGATGCAGGCCGATCGACACACGCCGTGGTTGTCAAAGCTGTGGCAATGCGGGCACCATGGCCAGGCGCGACCGAGGTGCCCATGCTGATCGTCTGCCCATCCTGCCAAGCGGAATACAACGTGCCGGACGCGCTGCTGAGCCGGGCGGCGCGCCAGGTGCGCTGCGCGCGCTGCGCCAATGAATGGCTGCCGGAGGAGTTGCGGCCGCCGGTGGACGAGGCCCCTGCCCCAACTCCAGCTCCAGCGCCCCCACCTGCCCCAGCGCCCGCCCCGCCAGCCGTGCTGCGTGAAGCGGACGCGGCCAGCACGGGGGAGCCGGTGACGGCGCCATCGCTGGCCGAGGAGTTCCGGCTGCCAACCACCACCGGCACCGGCCATGCGGCGCGGAGCGCGCTGGGGCCGGCTTTGGGCTGGTTGGCAAGCCTGGCGCTGCTGGGGGCCGCTGGTTGGGCGGCCGCGACCTGGCGGGAGGCGGTGATGCAGGCGTGGCCGGCGAGCCAGCGCCTGTATGAATGGGTGGGGCTGGGTTAGGGCGCCGGCGGTTTCAACACGCCGACCGGCAGGCCGGGGGTGCCGAGATCCTCGGTTTCCACCTTTTCCGGCTCAGGCGCGGTGGCGCTGGTGGATTGCAGCATGTCTTTCATTTTGCGGCGGAGTTGATATTCCAGTTCCACGTTCATGTCTGACATCGCATCGCGCACCAGATTGTAGAGGGCGACGCGGGTGGTGGCGTCCGTATCATCGCGCGCCGGCACGCTGCGGCTGACCTCGATAGGCACTTCGCCGAGTTTGTCGCCGTTGTCATTGCTGAAGCTGACGCGGATGGCGAAATGCGCATCATAGGTGCGGGCGCCGCGCAGGATGGAGGCATCCACCGGCTCAAACAACGCTTTGCCGTGATTGCCGCCGGTAATCAGCCGCTCATGCGCCATGTTGCTGAGCGCATCGCGCGGTTGGAGCGGGGAGAGCTGTTCCAGATGGCCCTTGGCGCCATGGGCGGCCCAGCTATCGTTGATCTCGATATCGGCGACATTCAGCTTGACCTTGGGCAGGTAGCTGTAATCGGCGGGCTCGTAGGCGGGTTCCGGCGTGGGCGAGGCGCCGCAGGCGTTGAGGCCGACCAGCAGCGGCAAGGTGAGCAGCAGGCGTTTCATGCGGTCGGGTTCCTCAATGATCGGTCCGCTGGCCGCGCACATCGGTGCGCTCGAAGCGGAAATCATAGTTGCAGAATTCGCAGGTCATGACGATGTCGCCATCGACGTTCATGTGGTCCAGATCGTCGGTGGAGAAGGTTTCCAGCACGTTGGTCAGCCGTTGGCGCGAGCAGCGGCAGCCATAAGCGAGGGCGCGCGGCAGGTCCGCGGCGACGCCTTCGGTGTGGAACAGGCGGTAGAGCAGGTCTTCGGACGGCAGATCGTCATCGAGCAGTTCGGCGTCCGTCAGGGTTTCGGCGAGGATGTTGGCGGTGCGCCAGGCCTCCTCCTGATCGGCGGCGCTGAGGCTGCTCTCGATCCCGCCTTGGCCGGCGATGCGTTCCAGGATGAGGGCGCTGGCGCGCCAGCCGGCCGGGGTATGGGCGCAGGCGAGGCGGATGGTGCAGGCCATCTGCTCCGAGGTGGCGAAGTAATGCAGCGTCATGTCCGCGAGGCTGGCGCCGGTGATGGTGACGATGCCTTGGTGGCGGTCGGTGGCGGTGCCCTGATCGACGGTGAAGGCCAGATAGCCCTCGCCGAGCAAGGCGCGGGCTGAGGGTTCCGGGCTTTCGGCCAGCACGGCGGCCAGTCGCTCGGCATCGGCCTGGGCGTAGCCGCGCAGGGCACCGCTATCGGTGCAATCGGCCAGCAGCATGCGGATGGGGCCGTCACCTTTGACTTGCAGGCTGAAGGAGCCGCGGAATTTCAGCGCCGAGGACAGTGCGGCGACCAGGGCCAGCGCCTCTCCCGTTAATGTGGTGACGGCGGGGTGGTTGTCGTGCCGGGACAGCAATGCGTCAGCCAGACGGCCGAGGCGGATCAGCCGGCCGCGCACCGGGCGGTCGGGCAGGAAAAACGGCTGGATGCCGCGTGGCACGACAAGATCGGGCACGTCGGGGCGGTCGGCGTCGAGAAACGCTGGCGGGTTGAGATCGGTCATGCCCCCAAGATAGGCAGCGCGCGCGGCAACCGCTACCATGCAGGAATGCATGAGACACAAGAAATTCGGCTGCGCCCGGCCGAGCACAGCGATTCGGGCGCGATTGCGGGGCTGATCCGGGCGGCGTTTGCCGGGCCGGCGGAAACCACGGACCCCAAACCGTCTGCGTTGCGGGAGAGTGCTGAGAGCGTGGCGGCGACGCTGGGCGTGGGCGGCGGCGCGGTGGCGATGGTGGGCGAGCGGATGGTGGGGGCGGTGTTGTGGCAGCCGCGCGATGGCGGGCTGTATTTCGGCCGGCTGGCGGTGGCGCCGGACTGCCAGGGGCGTGGGATTGCGCGGCGGTTGCTGGCAGCGGTGGAAGCGGAGGCGCGCGGGCGCGGGCTGGGGAGGCTGTTGCTGTCCACGCGGCTGGTTTGGACCGGCAACCGGCGGCTGTTCGGCAGCCTCGGCTTTGTGGAAACCGCGCAGCATGCCCATCCCGGCTATGACGCGCCGACCTTTGTCGATATGGAGAAGGCGCTGGCTTAGCGCGGGTGGGAACGGTTTGATGGGACGCGGCAATCGCTGGGGCCTGGCATTGGCCATCGGGCTGATACGGGTGGGCTTTGGCTTTCAGTTGCAGACCATCGCCAGCCTGGGGCCGGAGCTGACGCGGGCGTTCGGCATCGATTACGCCATGCTTGGGACGCTGGTCGGGGTTTACATGGCCTCTGGCGTGGTGGTGGCGCTGCCGGCGGGGTTCGCGGCGCGGCGGTTTGGCGATTACCGGGTGGCAGTGTTCGGGCTGCTGTTCATGGTTGGTGGGTTTGTGCTGGCCGCCGCCGGCGGGGTGCCGGCGATTCTGGCCGGGCGGCTGCTGTCCGGCATGGGCGTGGTGGTGGTGACGGTGCTGCAAGGCAAAATCATCGCCGACCGGTTTACCGGCAAGGATTTCACCCTGGTGATGGGCGCCATCGTCGGCTCATTCCCGATCGGGTTGGGGCTGGCGCAGGTGGTTTTGCCGAGCATTGCGGCGGGCTGGGGGTTGGCGGCGGCGTTTCTGGTCGGGGCGATGGCGGCGGCGGTTCCGTTGGCGCTGTTTTTATGGTGCTGGGCGGAAACGCCGGTGGCGACGGCGCGCAGCGCGACCTGGCCTTCGCGGCATGAGATCTGGCTGGTGGGGATCGCGGGGTTGATCTGGACCGCCTACAACGCCGGCTATCACAATTATCTGGCGTTTCTGCCCAGCCTGATGGCGGGGCGTGGGCATTCGCCGGCGCTGACTGGGGCGGTGTTGGCCTCCGCCACCTGGGCGAATTTGCCGGCGATTTTGTTGGGCGGTGGGCTGGCGCTGCGGTTTGGCGGCGGCAAGGTGTTTATGGCCGGCACGCTGGCGACGTTTCTGGGCGTGCTGGGGCCGGCGCTGGTGGATTGGCCGTTGGTGTGGGCGATCCTGTTCGGCACCATTGGCTCGCTGCATGGCGGGTTGATCGTGGAAATGGGCACGCTCTCGGCCAAGCCGCAAAACCGGGCGGTGGGGATGGGCATATTTTACACCACCTATTATGCCGGGGCATCGGTCATTCCCGGATTATGCGGGCGGGTGGCGGATTGGGTGGGCGACCCGAGCGGCGCCCTGGTGTGCGCCGCCCTGCTGTCGCTGGCCGCGGTGCCGTTGTTTTACTGGCATCGGCGGATGGCGGGCGCCTGAGCGGACTATGATCAGACTGCGCTCAGCGGGCCCGGCTGCGGGGTTAGCGCAGCTTTATCGACCGCCGAGCAACGCCCAGACCAGCACGCCTTTTTGCGCGTGCAGGCGGTTTTCGGCGCCGTCGAAGGCCACCGATTGCGGGCCGTCCAGCACTTCGTCCGTCACTTCCTCGCCGCGATGGGCGGGGAGGCAATGCATGAAGATGGCATCCTTTGCGGCTTTGGCCATCAGGGCACCGTTCACCTGATACGGGGCGAGCAGGTTGTGGCGGCTGGCGTTCGGGTCGTCCGACATGCTGATCCAGGTGTCCGTCACGACGCAGCGCGCGCCGTCCACCGCTTCGGCGGGATCGCTGGTCAGTTCGATCCTGGCACCTTGGGCGCGGGCCCAATCGACCATGTCCATCTTCGGGCGCAGTTCCGGCGGGGTGGCCACACGCAGGGTGAAGTTGAAGCGGGCGGCGCTTTCGATCCAGCTACGGGCGACGTTGTTGCCGTCCCCGGACCAGGCGACGACCTGACCGGCGATCGGGCCGCGATGCTCCTCGAACGTCATCACATCGGCCATCAACTGCACGGAGTGCGACGTGTCCGTCAGGCCGTTGATGACCGGGATGCTGGCGGCTTCGGCCATTTCCAGCAGGCGGTCATGGCCGTAGGTGCGCATGACGATGGCATCGACATAGCGGGATAGCACGCGGGCGGTGTCGGCGATGGTTTCGCCTCGCCCGAGCTGCATTTCGGTGCCGGTGAGGGTGATGACCTCGCCGCCGAGTTGGCGCATGCCGACTTCGAAGCTGACGCGGGTGCGGGTGCTGGGCTTTTCGAAGATCAGCGCCAGGGTTTTGCCGGTAAGCGGCTTGAGCGCGTCCTTACCAGCCGCTTTGTAGTTGGCGGCGATATCCAGCATCTGACGCAGCGTGGCGCTGTCGTGGTCTTTGATATCGATAAAGTGGCGGGGAGAATCACTCTCCCCGCCGATCTTGCGGCGCACTGCCTCGCTCATCTGCGTGCTCCTATTGCGCGGCTTGCGCCGCACCCTGGGCGGGTACGCAGGTGGCGGCACCACGGCGCATCATCGCCACGGCTTCGGCGATGTCGCTATCGGTGATCACCAATGGCGGCACGATGCGGAGCACGTTTTCGCCGGCGGTAACCGTCATCAGGCCCTGGGCAGTGAAGGCGGCTTGCACCTCACCGGCCGGAACCAGGCATTTCAGGCCGAGGATCAGCCCTTTGCCGCGCGCTTCGCTGAAGACGGTGGGGTATTCGGCGACGATTTTGCGCAGTTCGGCCATCAGCACGTTGCCCTTGCGCACGACCTCATCGAGGAAGCCGGGGGCGAGGATGACATCCAAGACCGCATTGCCGGCGGTGCAGGCCAGCGGATTGCCGCCATAGGTGGTGCCGTGGGTGCCGGGGATGAGGTATTTGCCGACCGCTTCCTTGGCCAGCACGGCGCCGAGCGGGAAGCCGCCGCCAATGCCTTTGGCGGCCGAGATCACGTCTGGCTCAATGCCGGCCCATTCATGGGCGAACAGCTTGCCGGTACGGCCCATGCCGCACTGGATTTCGTCCAACGCCAGGAAAATGCCGAATTCGTCGCAAGCGGTTCGCAGGCCGCGCAGGAAGTCCAGATCCGCGCTGCGGATGCCGCCTTCGCCTTGCACCGGCTCCACCATGATCGCCGCCGTTTGGCCGTCGATCGCATCGCGCACGGCGTTGAGGTTGTTCATCGGCACATGCACGAAGCCTTCAACCGGCGGGCCGAAGCCTTCGAGGTAATGGTGGTTGCCGGTCGCCGCCAGGGTGGCAAGGGTACGGCCGTGGAAGGCGCCTTCGAAGCAGATGATTTTGTAGCGTTCCGGCTTGCCGTTCGCGAACATCGCGCGGCGCACCATCTTGATCATGCCTTCGTTGGCTTCGGCGCCCGAATTGCAGAAGAACACCGTATCGGCAAAGGTGGCGGCGACCAGACGCTGGGCCAGCATTTCCGCCTGCGGAATGCGGTACAGGTTGGAGACGTGCATCACCTTGTGGGCCTGTTCGGCAATGGCGTCGGCGAGATGTTTGTTGCCATGGCCGAGGGAGGCGGTGGCAATGCCGGCACCGAAATCGAGGAATCGTCGCCCGTCGGTCGTCCACAGCCAGGCGCCTTCACCCCGCTCAAACGCGAGAGGTGCACGGTTGTAGTTCGGCAACAAAGCGGGGATCATGTCGTGATGGTCCTCGAGAGGGTCCCAACGATGGGGACGCATTTTCCGGGATGGCTCCGCGGTCGCGCCCATGCGCGGGCGGTTCCGGAAAGGCGGGAGAATGTGCCGGGCAGCGCGTGCGAGTCAAATTTTGTCAGACGCCAAACACCATTTCCCGTGCATAACACGTTTGCGCCGCACGCCCGTGGCCGCCGTGATGCTGCCGGGATGAAGATGCGAGATGGTCGAGAAACCGCTACCTGCCGCCCCTACCGCCACCACGTTGCATGAAGCGGCGCTTCGCCATCTTGCCCGCTACGCCACCACCGGCGCCGGATTGCTGCGGGTGCTGAACCGGCGGGTGGACCGCTGGGCGCGGGCGGTGCAGCCGGAACCCGAGGCGGTGGCGGCGGCGCGTGAGGCGGCGCGGGCGGAAATCGCCCGGCTGACCAAAGCCGGCCTGCTGGACGATGCCGCCTTCGCCACCATGCGGGCGCAAAGCCTGACCCGGGCCGGGAAATCCCGCCGGGGAATCGCCGCCCATCTGGCCGTGCGCGGGGTGCCAGCCGCCCTCGCCCAAGCAGCCTTGCCCGACGATCCAGACGCTGAACTGGCCGCCGCGGTGACGCTGGCGCGCAAGCGACGGATCGGGCCGTTCGGGAGCGCCGATCCGGACCCGGTGCAGCGGCAACGAGCGTTCGCCGCATTCGCACGGGCGGGGTTTAGCCAGGAGATGGCTTTGCAGGCGCTGCGGATGGACAAGGATGAGGCGGAGGGGTTGTTGCGGCGTATCAGGCAGGCTTGAAGGGTTGGAGCTTTTTTCGAGACCGCACTGGCTCAAAAAAACGTCGTTAACATCTTGGCTTCGCCGTGCCGTTTCTGGACAGCAAACAAGGCACACTGAACCGATGTAGAAAACGCATTATCGCTCGAAAAAAAACGGGCGGTGCAGGCCGGAAATACCGCCGGTCCGCACCGCCCATAAGGTGCCGCGTTCGACCCGAGTAGCATTGGGGACGCGGTAAGGGAGGGAGTCCGAAGCCAGACAACAAAGGCTTCGAGAGCTATATAGGGTGGCATTTGTCACCAACCAGTAAAGACGACCGCCCGGTTAACCTATCTTTGCGTGAAATCTTCGTTAGGAGTCCCCTATGCCTGTTCCGCCGCCCCGTGTTGGCCCGTTGGTTGGTTTGAAGATCGTCGAGCTTGGCCATTACATCGCCGGTCCGTTCTGCACCCGGGTGTTGGCCGATCTGGGGGCGGAGGTGGTGAAAATAGAACCGCCGGGCGGCGATCCGATCCGTGGCTGGGGGGCGCAGGTGAACGGCCATCCGGTGTGGTTCAGTATACATGGACGCAACAAGCTGTCGGTGGAATTGGATCTGAAGCGCGACCGGGAGACGGCGTTAAAGCTGATCGACCGCGCCGATGTGCTGGTGGAGAATTTCCGGCCGGGGCAGATCGAGAAACTCGGCCTGGGGCCTGAGGTGTTGCACGCCCGCAATCCGCGCCTGGTGATCGCCCGCGTGTCCGGCTACGGGCAGGACGGACCGTATCGGGACAAGCCGGCCTTCGGTGCCATTGGCGAGGCGATGGGCGGCATCCGGCATCTGACCGGGCATCCGGCCGGCAGCAGCGAATTGCCACCGCCACGCTGCGGGATTTCCATCGGCGACGATCTGGCGGGGATGTATGCGGCGATCGGCCTGCTGTCGGCGGTGTATCAGCGCGATGTGACCGGCACCGGCGTGGGGCGGATTGTCGATGTGAACCTGGTGGATAGCATCTTCAGCCTGATGGAAGGCATGCTGCCGGAATACGCGATGGATGGACGCATTCGGCAGCCTTATGGTGCCGGATTGCCAACGGCATCCCCCACCAACACCTATCCCTGCGCGGATGGCAAATGGCTGTGCGTGGCCGGTAATTCGGACCTGATCTTCCGTCGACTGATGGCGGCAATCGGGCAACCCGCGCTGGCCGACGATCCGCGCTACCTGACCAACGCCCTGCGCTGCGCCAATATGGCGGCCCTGGATGCCACGATCGCGGCCTGGACGATGACGCTGCCGGCGAAAGAGGCGGAAGCGCAACTGGAAGCCGCCGATGTGCCGGCAACTCGCCTGTACGATATAGCCGATTGCGCCGCCGACCCGCATTTCCGGGCGCGCAAAGCGGTGATGGAGGTGAATGACCCGCTGATCGGCCAGACCCTGCATGCCGGACCCGCCATCCGCATGAACGGCGACCGGCCGGAAGACGTGATCGGGTGGACGGGGCCGGCGCTGGGGGCGCATCAGGATTATGTGCTGCGGGGGTTGTTGGGGGAGGATCAGGCGAGGGTTTAGGCCTTCTTTTTTGGGAAAAAGAAGCAAAAAATTTTTGAAACTTTGGTTGGGCGGGTAGGCGGCTGGGCCCTGGTGTACGGCGAAGCCCAGGAATTGATGAAGTTTTTTTGGTTCTTTTTGTTCACAAAAAGAACAACTTGGCTGGGATTTGCAGCCCTTCTGCCGCGCTTTGCCGCTGAAGGGCAGCCGAATTTGCTTGCAGCGGTCGCGTGATGTTTTTATATATAACTTTATGAAAGCTTCTTCTACCGTTCTGCGCGTAAGCGAGACTGCACCGGAGGTGGTGCGGCGGTTGGAGATGATTGTGTCCG
>Ga0164297_10003932_pt1 | contig 13564 bp, 14 predicted proteins | sample GEODES058metaG_FD_113539 | JGI IMG/M metagenome (GOLD analysis project Ga0164297, IMG submission 113539) | Dystrophic lake water microbial communities from Trout Bog Lake, Wisconsin, USA - GEODES058 metaG | ecosystem: Environmental > Aquatic > Freshwater > Lake | place: USA: Trout Bog Lake... | reverse complement strand
CCAAAAACTTTCATTGATATCGTTCATTCCTAGTTCACTCATGCTGGGAACGTTTGGCAGCTGTGACATCCTTTGAGAGGTTGTAACTGCAAGTGCTTTTAGTCTACCGCTTTGTGCTGGTCCCAGAACTGGGGTAGGTGTACTGAAGTAGATCATAGAGTCTTGATTGGACATGACGTGTTGCACAGCTGCTGCCTCACCCTTAAACGGAACGTGGGCTATGCTGAGTCCTGTCTTGGAATTGAAGAGTTCTAGAAGTAAATGAGAGAAAGCTCCATTTCCACCGGAGGCTCCAAATACTGTACCTGGTCTCGATTTGATAAAGGCGATCAACTCATTAACTGAACTCACTTGCATATTTGTATTTGCAATCATCACCATGGGTACTTCACACACAGCACCCAGTGGTTTGAGGTCTTTGAGTGGATCGTAATTCAATTTGTTGTACACAGCAGGGTTGATGGCCATGACTGATGTGAAAACCAAGATCAAATTTGAGCCGTCGTTACTTGAGTGTAGGAGTTGCTCAACCCCTGTGCCTCCGTTTGCGCCAGGTCGGTTGTCCACAATCACAGTGCTGCCCAGTTTTTCGCCCAGACTTTGAGCGATCACCCTCCCAATTGAGTCTGCGCCACCACCAGCGACTTGAGGAATGATCAATCGGATTGTCTTTGGGGCCTGCCAGCTTTGCGCTTTTAAATCAAGGCTTACATGCATAAGGGATAGGATCAATAGTAACTTTAATGCGTGCATCTTGTTTATGATTTTTAAGAACGTTTAGGACACTTGACCACACACTCATTTATCTTGCAATCGTCAAGCTTTGAGTACTATGAAAAACCCCAACTTGTTCATTGACTGAGACCAACCAAGAGTCATATGCTTTCCCTAATGAGCTAGATTTTTGGTGGTATTCCCTAGTGTTGTCGTGATCAATTGATCGAATAATGAATTTCAAGTCAAGCCTGTTTGGATGTGCATAAATTGCTTCCCAGACGCTTAGTGTTCAATTGAAAGACCATCTATGGATCTCATAAAAATTCGAAAAAAAAGTTTGAATGTTGAAACCATCTACCATGAAGGTGGCCCAGTATCCAACAAGCCGCTGAAGTTGGCTGCTGCTTGTGCTGTAGTTGCAAATCCCTATGCTGGAAGATATGAGCCTGACCTAATGCCCTTTATGGCCGAATTGAGAAAATTGGGGTCCGTATTGGCCCAGGAGCTCATTGATGTTTTGGGGCGTGACCAAATTGAGGTCTACAGCAAAGCTGCGATTGTGGGCGTGGATGGTGAAATGGAACATGGTGCTGTGTGGCACGAGGCTGGAGGCTGGGCAATGAGGTCTTTGCTTGGAGACCCCAAAGCCATCGTGCCTTCTGCAAAAGCCGTTGGTCACACCGGCTTTAGGTTAATGGTTCCCTTGCACTATATACATGCTAGCTACGTTCGCAGTCACTACAACAGCATGGAGATCGGCATTCAAGACGCTCCGAGACCAAAAGAGATTTTGTTTGCGTTGCTCATGGGCACTGGTGGTCGAATTCATGCTCGATTGGGTGGACTTAGTAAGGAAAATGTTACCGTCCACGACGGTCAGCGATGAGGACTCATTACACGAGTGCAATTCACAGAGATTTCTGTGTCCACGTTTCCAAGAGGAGTTGAATTAAACTCAAGCGAAATATCAACTGGATCATTTCGCCATGTCAAATCTAGATCTCTTAGACTCCGCTCCTCCCATTGCCTTGATCACAGGAGCCAACACTGGAATTGGTCGATACACAGCTTGGGGGTTGGTTGAGCGCGGCTACAGGGTGTATTTGGCTTGTAGATCCGAGTCCAAGACCCAGGCGGTGATAGATGAAATTTTAAAAGCGCATCCCAGCGCATGGGTCAAATGGCTACCCATTGATTTGGCTAATTTTTCAGCGATTCAAAGCAGTGCCAATTCCTTTTTGTTGGAAAACTCACACCTTGACTTGCTCATCAACAACGCAGGCGTTGGTGGGGAGAAGGGGTGCACCGTTGATGGTTTTGAGGTGGCATTTGGAGTCAATCACATGGGACATTTTTTGTTAACCCATCTCTTGATGGGTGCATTGCTAAATGCAAAAGCCCCTAAAGTTGTGACTGTGGCCAGTAACGCCCATCGATTTGCTTGGGGCATCGATTGGTTAAAGGTTAGACAAGAAACAAAAAGCATTTTGGGCGCAAAAGATTACGCAGTTTCAAAGTTGGCCAATATTTTGTTCAGCTCCCAACTCTCCAAGCATTACAGTCACAAAGGGTTGGCGACGTATAGCCTCCATCCTGGCGTCATTCGCTCTGACTTTTGGCGACATTTGCCTTTGGGCTTGATGCCCTTAATCAAATGGGGGCCGTTGATTTCACCACAGCAAGGAGCGCGCACCAGTTTGTACTGCGCTTTGGATGCGCCTCACAGCGAAACTGGATTTTTCTATGCCAACTCACGCATTAAAAAGCCAACCGTATATGCGCGCAATGAAAGTTTGGCGGCGGAGTTGTGGGAAAAAAGTGCTGACTGGATAAAGCAAGGTTAGATGAAATCGACATCGCTGCTCCAACTGGGGTTGCAGTTAGACGCCCTCGATGATGCGAATATCTCTGACCACAGAATTTTCTCCGAGTGCCTTGACAGCGAGTTTGTAATTTTCGCTGGCATAAGTGGCCAAGGCGTGCTCTAAGCTATCAAACTCGATGAGCACAGTGCGCTCCATTTTGCCTCCCTCTTTGACTGCACTTGGCATGCCTCGAGCTAGGAACTTTCCTCCAGCTTGTGCAATTGCCGGGCCCGCAATGGCGCCATAGTCGGCAAGATTTTTTGCATTGTGTATCTCGTGATAAAAAGTGATCCAGTATGCTTTTGCCATGATGTGTCTCCGGTTGAGTTGGTCTTGATTCGTGGGCCTGTGAGTTTCAAAGTCCTTGTGCTCATTTTAGTTTAATTCTGTTATTCTCAGCACATGATCATCTGTAGAGTGAAGTTAGCGGTCTCTTGATATTTTTGGATTTAAAGATGAAATTTTTTACATACTTGTTATCTTTTTTGCTGCTCTGTATGAGTTCAATGGGCGTCGCCGCTCAAGAGTTGACTGTGTTCACCACGGGTACTTTGAAGGGCGTATTGGCTGAAGTGATCCCTGAGTTTGAAAAAAAATCAGGTGTACATGTAATATTGGTCAATGAGACGGCAGGTGTTCTTTCAAAAATGGTTGCCGAGGGCAAACCCTTCGACGTGGTGATTCTTCCACCGGTTGTACTTGAAAAGTTCGCGAAAGATCAAAAGCTGATTGCCTCCAGCATTCGACCCCTTTCAAAAGTCGGAATTGGACTGGCCACCCAAAGTGCTGCTTTGGGTGAGGATTTGAAAAACATCAGCGACCTCAAAGGCTTTTTGGAACGCTCTCAAAAGGTGGCCTACATTGACCCGGCCTCAGGAGGTTCCAGCGGTATTTACTTGGATCAGCTTTTCAAGCGATTAGGCTGGGATGTCTGGGTAAAGCCTAAAGCTGTTTTGGTGCAAGGTGGGCTTGCGGGTACGACGCTGGTCAATGGGCAAGCCGACTTGGCCATTCACCAATTGAGTGAGTTGCTTCAAGTGCCTGGTATTCATATCGTTGGTTTGCTTCCAGAGGATGTGCAAAGTTATACCTTTTATTCCGTTGCAGTTGGTGCTCAATCAAAAGTCTTGGACAGATCCATGGAATTCATATCCATTTTGTTGTCCGAACAAACTGCAAAGATCATTTCCAAATTGGGAATGACGCCATTGAATTGAACTTAATTGAGGAAGACTTAAATGAACCTGCCAAGCTACGATGAATTCAGTGAACAAGCCATGAAGAATGGTTTTGAAGAAGTTTTGGTGCGCGAGTGGAAACCCAACCAAGTGCTCGAGACTCATCGGCATGAGTTCAAGGTGAGTGCGCTTGTTGTTCAAGGTGATTTCACCCTGGTCGTCGATGGTGTTTCACGCGCATTGAAAGTTGGTGATCGCTTTGAGTTGCCAAAGTTCAAGGAGCACAGCGAACATTATGGGTCTGAAGGGGCAACTTTCTGGGCGGCTAGAGACTACTCGTGATGCTTTGATTTGGTATGTTGATACTCATTAGATTGTTTTTTTTGATTGGACTCATGAGTTCCATGTTTTTTTACCTCCTGTTTCTAAGAGGAGGTGAGAGAAAGTTTAAAAAATTGAGCCTGTATTCACTCGCGACGACTTTGATACTTCTTTTGCTTTTTTTTGTGGGGTTGGTGATTGAGAATCAACTCTATCCCCCTGTGGCGTGAATACGATCGAGCATTCAACATTTAAAGCGTAACCGAGTCTCAATCTTGTTTTCATCAAAAAGAAAAAAATCCTCTTGAGTGATGCGCATTTCTCCCTCTTTGAGAGACTTGCCCTTCAGTTTTAGCTCAAAGAGCGGGAAGTGATGCTTGATATCGAAGTCGTGATACTGATATTGAAAAATGAGGCCTTTGAGTCCGCGAGTTGAGACTTCATCGTCAACCCATTTCCCACTCAAGTGTTGAAGATGGACCAAAGCGTATTTTCTCCTTGCGCCAAAGTCGATTAAACCCGTGTCTGGGTAAAAGGTGATCGGAAAATGTTCTTTGATATCTTCCAAATTGCTCAACACCAGGCCATTTGCAATTGAAATTTTCAAATGCTTCGAAAAAAAACCTTTACAAGCAACCCTTTTGCAAATCGCACTGAGTGACTCAATGGGCACTTGTCTCTTGTGGGATGCTTGTAGTTGATCGTGCATTTGCCGAGACAAAAAACCATATCGCACGAACACACCATGTCCTTCAACGACAACTGACTTGGGGGAGTCTAAGGTCTGTGACATGGCGATGTTCAGAGATTCGTTAATCGACCCTAGCTCCTGACTCTTGGACCACTTTGGCCCATTTTTGAGTTTCATTTTTAATGAATGCAGGCATTTGAGCTGGCTTGATGCCTCCAGGCGTTACACCTTGTTCATCAAAGTTTTTCACGATGCTGGGGTCACTCAATACGGCTCCAAGCTCCTTGGTGAGTCTGGTCTGGATTGGTGCAGGTGTTCCATGAGGGGCCATGAGTGCGAACCATGTGATGAAGTCGTAACCTTTGACACCTGATTCGTTCAAGGTTGGAACACCTGGATAAGCTGCCGACTTCTCCATTGTGGTGACAGCCAATGCCCTCACTTTACCAGCCACCACTTGCGGGTGTGCGGAAGGGCTGGTTTCAATTGCCATTTGTATTTGCCCGCCCATTAAGTCTGTCATCATGGGAGCTCCACCCTTATAGGGAACATGTGAAATTTTTACACCCGCCATCATGCCAAATAGCTCTCCTGCTAAATGTTCTGTGCTTCCAGAGCCAGCTGAGCCGTAGTTGATTTCACCTGGGTGTGCTTTGATGAAAGAGATCAATTCAGCGACTGATTTAACAGGTAAATTATTGTTAACGATCAAAACGTTGGGTGTGATGGCGACCATTCCAATGGGGTCAAAATCCTTTTCAAAATCGTAGTTCAGTGATTTGTAAAGATTTGGCGCCATGGTGTGTGCGATGGTGGACATGAGAAGGGTATAACCGTCTGCAGGAGTCTTCGCAACTACTCCGGCTGCTAGTGTGCCACCAGCGCCTGCTTTGTTCTCAATGATCACGGGTTGCTTGAGATTTTCGGTGAGCTTTTGACCGATTGCACGAGCCAAAATATCGGTTGTGCCTCCAGTGGCAAAAGGCACTACCAAAGTGACTGGTTTAGATGGCCATGTGCTTTGTGCATGTAATGCAGATACTTGTAAAGTAAGTATCACTGAGATTGCAGACAAAATGGCACGGCTCAAGCCGGGATGAATTTGTAGGTTGGATTTCATGTTTTGAATAAGATTTAAATTGAATTGAAGGTCTGCGTTTTTCTTCGTTTTGCTTTTTGGCGGTCACCTTGCGCAAATCGTGCCCTTGGGCTTAACCATAACATTGAAATTAAAATTTCCCAAGAGCAAAAATCCTCAGCTTGGGGCAGAAATTTTCAATCTGATTAAAATGGGTTGAATGTTCAAAAAAAATAATCCTGCCGCGGCCATGTTTGGCATCTCTGTTGTGATCATCTTGATTGCCTTAGATCAAACCATTGTCGGCACTGCACTGCCTAGAATCGTCTCTGAGTTACAGGGCTTTGGTTTATACCCTTGGGTTGCGGCTGCCTATTTGCTCACCAATGCAACATTCATCCCCGTCATAGGGCGCTTGGGGGATTTGAAGGGTCGAAAGCCATTTTTGTTGGCGGCCATCATCGTCTTTACCGGCTCTTCTGCCCTTTGTGGATTGGCCAACAACATGTTGGAGTTGGTCTTGGCCAGGGCTCTTCAGGGTGCTGGAGGTGGGATGTTGGTGGGTTCGGCTTTTGCAAGCGTTCCAGATCTTTTCCCAGATATGAAAGAACGCGTGAAGTGGCAGATCATGATGTCTTCTGCTTTTGGCATTGCATCTGCTTTGGGGCCTGCTTTGGGTGGATGGATGACCGAGCACTTTGGGTGGAGGAGTGTTTTTTATGTCAATTTACCAATTGGCTTGATTGCTTTGCTGTTTGTCTGGGCACATTTGCCTCATGTCATTCACCACAATTCTCGCTCCTCCAAGTCAATGGATTGGTGGGGTGTGATTTTGTTGGTTTTTGCGATTTCGGCCATTTTGGCGACATCCGAGTTTGGCGAGTCTCTTGGGTTCTTCAGCTGGATATTTTGGGGGCTCGTGATCTCCTCGCTGTTTTTTGGATACATTTTCGTCCGTCATCAAAAGAGCAGCGTTGCTCCAATTGTTCCTGCCCACCTGTTTGAGAGCAAGCCCGTGAGGATCATGACGGTTTTGGCGGGCTTGACCGGTTTCATCATGTTCGTTTTGATTTTTTACGCTCCACTTTTATTGCAAGCCGGCTTCTCCCTGTCTCCTCCAGATGCAGGGCTTTTAGTGACCCCTATTTTGGTGATGATTACCGTTGGGAGTATTGTGAATGGTCGTTTGATCACTCGTGTCAAAAAACCTCAGCGCTTGTTTACGTTTGGCATCTTGTTTTTGACTCTAGGTATTTTTTTGGTGACGTTGATTCAACCCAGTGATCCACACTATTACTTGGTCTTGGTCTTTTCCTTGTGTGGGTTCAGCTTGGGATTTCAAATTCCCAATTTGATCGTTCAAATTCAAGCGCTGGTTGCCAAAACTGATCTTGGAGCCTCATCAGCTCTGGTTCAAACTTTAAGAACACTGGGGGGTATGTTTGGTGCCAGCATAGGTGGGGTGGTTGTCAACTACAAGTTCCAACAAGGGGTAACCAGTCAATTGAGTCAAGCTGGAATCAGTGATGGACGGGTTTTGAAACTGTTTGAAACGCCTCAAATTTTAGTTAGGGCGCTCGACCAGCAAAAACTCTCCGAGTTGGCCACACAGTTGGGTTTTTCAGCTTCAGACTTGATTGCCAATACTCGGCTTTTGTTGATCAGTGGAATCCACAATGCGCTTTATTTCTGTGTGTTTTTGGCCTTGATCAGTTTTTGGGTGAGCTTGAGGTTGCCAAATATCAATGAGATCAGAAAAACCTGATTCTCTATAACTCTAAATCGACCCAGGTATGTGGTCAAAATGCCCTTGAAATTCAATACTTCACCCCTATAATTGATGTCATTAGAGGAGGGCCTTATGGTTAAAAATCTGACAAATAAAGTCCTGTTGATTGCTGCTGTCGCCTCAGTTGTGGGTTGTGCAGGTCCAGCTTACAGACCTATCATTGACACCCAAGGCGTGGACTTCAATCGCTATGAAGCAGACCTGAGAGATTGCCAGTCCTTCTCCACGCAAACTGCAGATGCCGCCAAGTCTGGTGCGGTTGGAGCAGCAGCTGGAGCGGTTTTGGGGTCGGTTTTGGCTGGTGTGTCTGGAGACAACAGAAAATCCAGTGCCGAGTTGGGAGCCATAGCCGGTGCAATCAGTGGGGGTGCAGGTGGTGAGACGAATCAACGTAACATCATTCGTCGCTGCTTAGCAGGTAGAGGTTACCGGGTTTTACAATAACCTGGATTTGATTTTGATTGGTTTTCGTTAATTTTTGGATTGGGTTCAAACATGTCAGAAACATCGCACATTCCCTACATAGCCATGGTAGAAAAAGCCTTTGATTTATCCAAGGCTGCCAAGGAATATACAAAAAATGCGGGCAAAGCCGTAGATCACATCGATATTTTAGAAAATGTTTTTTTGCCCAGTGGTGATGTCGATCTTGAGAGAACCAGTAAAGAGGGTGGTAATCCCTTGATGAAGGTTTTTTTCACCAATCCTTATGGACTTGAGTTCAAACCCGATGTTGGCAATTGGATACCTTTTCGCCACGGCCCGATCAATTTAGATTTAGATTGATTTTTTCTAAACATTGATCTGGGGGAGCTCATCTGACGCACCCTTTATTTGCGTTTTATTAGCGCATGTATTTCTCGATGTAATCAGATCCCAAGCCCATTTTTTCAAAGTGGGCTTTGTATTTTTCAATTCTTAAAAAAACGTCATCGTAGCCAGTCGGATTTCCCTGAGGATCAACGTAGATCAGGGAGCCATGGACCATAAAGAGAGTAATCATTTCATTGCAGTCATCTGGAACCACCAAGGTGTGGGTTTCGCCTGGAGGCTCGAAAATATAGTCTCCTTCATTGGCCACCCAATCGTGCTCTAAATAAAGCCATTTTCCCTTGAGTACGTGAGCATGGACCTGACCCGAGTGCCTGTGTCGTTGCAACAGTCCCGAGCGTTGTACCCTGAGCAGGTGAACATAAAAGCCTTGGGTCACATTTAAGTGAAGAGGCTTGGATGTAATCCCCTCTGCGATGGGAGCCCACAATCGAGGATCCTCCGCCAAAATGTCTTTGATCACCATATCGCCCCGCATGCCCCAGGGTTGAGGTTTTTCGTAAGGGACGCGATCTTTTGATAAATCAATGTGGCTTTTATTCATCTGTTGTGTCCCTTTTGGAATCGATTGGATTATTTTAGAAATGTACAACCAACCTTGTCCAAAGTGTTGAGCGTTTTTTTATAGATCACCAATTCACTCGTTTTGACATTGAGCTCATAGGTGTTCTCATAGGGCAAGGTTGGAAACGTAAAAGACGTGAAGTCGTTGTGAGAGAAATAATTGCCTATGAGATCAAAGGGCGGCTTACCCACGTCGCTACCGTCATCCTTGGCGCCAACCAAAACATACCCCCCGTAGAAAATATACAAGCTTTTGCATTTCCAGTACATGCCCTTGTCCTTGGCATCGGAGATGAACTTGGCGAGTTTTTCCTTTTTATCTTTATCGCTTTGCTCCATGCTGTTTTTGGAGCGAAGGGAGTCCATGTAGAGTTGGTCAAGGTTTTGGGCGAACAAAGGTCCGCTCAGCAATAGAGCTAAAAACCAAAAACTAAATTTTAGAAGTTTGTCGTTGAGGCCACTCTTGATCATGCGCTTGATTCTAACAACGCAGCCTTCGATGCCAGGCAATCATCTTGTTGTGTTCTTCGTCTTTAAATCAACGATTTTTTGCTTAATTTGCAAGGCACAAGTGTGTCATTTTTGTCGAACCGGGCCCTATTTTGGTGCTTATGGGGTTTTCCCTTAGTACAATAGTGAAGTTAACAAAGTTTTCACCATGACTTTGATTTTTAACCCATTTCACATATAAAAGGAAAAAAAATGAACTTCAAAACTTTGGTTTTATCTTCTGCCTTGTTGGCCAGTCTTTCTGCAATGGCTCAAACCGCACCTGCAGAGCCTGAGGACACATTGGCTTACAACGTTGGATTGGTTACAGATTACCGCTACCGTGGTATTGCACAAGGTGCAAAAAATGCTGCTTTACAAGGTGGTGCAGATTACACCGACAAGAGTGGTTTTTATGTAGGTACATGGGCATCTACCATCTCTTGGATTAAAGATTCTGCAGTGGCTCCTGCTTCTGCAAAAGGCCCCGTTGAATTGGACATCTATGGTGGCTACCGTGGTAATTTGAGCGAAGACATTGCCTTCGATATTGGCGGTCTTGAATACGATTACGTTGGTAACACATTGAGCGCTTTGCCTGGCTTGGCCAATGCAAACACTTTTGAAGTCTATTTGGCCCTGACAAAGGGTGCATTCACTGCCAAAATTTCTGACAGCACAACCAATCTTTTTGGAACTGTTGCCAGTAAGGGTTCACGTTATTTGGACTTGAGCTACACAGTTGATTTGGGTGACGGCGTAACTGTGGTCCCTCACATTGGTGACCAGTACGTTGCTGGTGTGAATGGCTTGAGCTATGACGACTACTCTGTGACACTCAACAAAGATTTGGGCGATGGCTTGGCATTCAGTGCCGCTGCAATTGGAACCAACTTTAAGAACCGTCATGGATTTGCCAGCACATTGCCTGGCTCAGGATCTAAAGATTTGGGCGCGTCAACTTTGGTATTAGGCCTCAAAAAGTCATTTTAATGATTTGAGTTTTAAACCATGAAAAAATCCACTTCGGTGGATTTTTTTTTGCACCTTAGATTTTCAATCGACAAGGTACATCAAAACCCGCGAAAATAGATCGCATGAAACACTCTGATCATTCGCGTTATGCGCAGCATGTTCGACATCGTTATGCCGAACAGATGCCACTCTTGCCTTTGGGTGTTCCAGGTGTCGCACAATTTGAATCAACCTTCGAATCGTTGCTGAGTGAATTCACGTTTGAGGATGGACTACGCGTCTTGCGTCATTTGGTCCTCGAGAGACTACTGAGCTTGGACTGCGATCAAGGTCAATCCTTGCAGTCTGTGATGGTGTGCATCTCTGAGTTGGCCGAATTTTCTCTTGAAAAAGCCAGTACTGAAGCACTTCGCCAATTGTCGGGTAAACATGGAACTCCAACTTCCTCAAACTCTAAAGATTCGAACATCTTCATCGTGGCCATGGGTAAATTGGCTGCACATGAACTCAATATCTCCAGTGACATTGATTTGATCTACGTCTACGACGAAGAAGGCGAAACGAAAGGTGAGACAGGCGAGGGCGTTCAAACCATCTCTAACCAACAGTTTTTTTTGAAATGGGCTCAGCTCATTTTTCAATTCATCTCTAAAGTGAGTGAACATGGATTTGTTTTTCGCATTGATTTGAATCTTCGACCGTATGGTGCAGAGGGTCTCAAGGTGATTTCAACCGATGCTTTGGCTGACTATTTTCAAAAGACAGCAAGACCTTGGGAGCGATTTGCTTGGTACAAGTCAAGGTGTTTAGGGCATGATAAATTGGGCTATCAAGAAACACAGCGTCTGATCACTGACTTTGTTCATCGCAAGTATCTTGATTACGGCTTGATCGAATCTTTGAGAGGCATTCATCAGTCTATCCAAGCCAGTCTTAAACAAAATTCCACGCTCAATGTTAAATTGGCAAGAGGTGGTATTCGTGAAATTGAATTTGGTGTTCAATTGTTGCAAATGATACGCTCTGGAGTCGCACCAGAGTTGCGTTCTGCCTCCACCTTTGAGGCAATTCAATTGCTTTTAAAAGCAGGTATTTTATCGACGCAGGTTGCAGGGCAATTGGAAATCTCCTACAGTTTTTTGCGGAGACTAGAGCATCGCATTCAGTACTTGGATGATTTGCAAACGCATGATATGCCTGCTAATTCACAAGACCTAATTTGGATTTCTCAAACCATGGGATTTCAAGAGGTTGAATCGTTTTCTCACGCTTTGGATGAACACAGACAATTCGTATCACATCTATTTGCTCGGTTGCTATCCAATTTATCCCCGCGTATTGAAGGGGAGGGTCTGCAGCAGGCGCAAGACAACTTGGATTCTCCAACTTCGTCTGAGTCCAATGAGTCAAGATCTGAGCCATCCCAATTTGGTCCAGCGAATAACTTAAGAGAGACGTGCTTGGACTTGGTGGAGTGGGTCAATCAGAGAGCTGGTTTGAAAGGACACTTTTCGGTTTCCAATGTCTGTTTGAATTTTTTTGAAGCCATTGATGAACGCCTGCGCACAATTGGTGATAGCGATAAGAGGCAAGACTCATTGGATTTATTATCGAGCACTAGGCGTCAAAAAATTCAGCGCATTTTGCATCACATTAAATTGTGGTTGCAATCTTCTGCGATCAATGCCCATCAGTTGCAAGTTTGGTTTGAGTGGATTGAGCCGTTGTTGAGGCGGGACAACTATTGGTCGTTGTTTGATGAAAATCCTGCTCTCTTGTTACGCGTGATGCAGTTAATGGGTGCTTCGAATTGGAGTCAACAATATTTATCGCGTTACCCAGGAGTCGTGACAGAGTTGGTGACAGAGATTGAGAGCATTCTAAGATTCGATGCCAATGATTTTGAGCGTTTGTTGAAAGAGAGACGAGAGTATCTTCAACAAGAGGGAAGTGATGATGAGGAGAGTCTTTTGGCATTGCTCAGAAAAGCTCACCACTCCGCAATGTTTAAAATTTTGGTGCAAGACCTCTCCAATCATTTGACACTTGAAGAGGTAGCAGATGACCTGAGCGCTTTGGCCAACTCCATTGTCAGAGTCGCCACAGACTGGATCTGGACGATTTTGAGACCCGATCCTCTCAAAGAATCTCCTTTATCCGTTGTGGCTTATGGAAAGTTGGGAAGTCTGGAGTTGGGTTACGGAAGTGATTTGGATTTGGTTTTTTTATACGACGAGACCTGCGGGGTTGAGTATGAGTTGATCAACAAGATTGCAAAAAAATTGATTACTTGGTTTACTCTGAAAACCCAAGATGGTGATCTTTATGAAATAGACAGTGCACTAAGGCCCAATGGCTATTCGGGGTTATTGGTGAGTGAGATCAAAGCGTTTGAGCGCTATCAGTTGCAAATTGATCAAAACAACGCTTGGACGTGGGAGCATCAGGCGTTGACAAGAGCTCGTTTTTGCGTGGGTCACATCTCAATGCAAGAACGATTCAATCAAATCCGATCTCAGGTGCTCTCCAAAAGTAGGGATCCTCATAGAGTCAAAGAGGATGTCTATCAAATGAGGCAAAAGATGTGGAAGGCATCTAAGTTACTTGAATCAGATTTCGATATCAAGCAAAGTCCAGGCGGGATGATTGATGTTGAATTTTTGGTTCAATTTTTGATACTTTCTAACGCGTGGTCCTACCCAGAGTTATTGGGAAATCAGGGCAACATTGCTTTATTAAAGATGGCACAAAATCTCAAATTGCTCAAGGATGGAGTTGCAGACCCTGCAGCAAACGCCTATCGCCGATTGAGGCAATTGCAGCACCAAGCAAGGTTGGCCGAGTCGAATTTGATGTACAAAAAGAATGAATTAAACCTTGAAATCCAGGCCATTCAAAGTCTGTGGCTCAGTTGTTTTGAGCGGTATTGGTAGGGCAAAGGATTCATTAAAACTTAGAGTTCGCGATGAACTTGATGATCCATTGATCGGAGTTGGAGTTCAGGCCTCTGCCAATTCCAGCGTTCACCTCATGACCCGCGATTTCGGTATCAATGACCGCAAAAAT
>Ga0164297_10003931_pt1 | contig 13569 bp, 14 predicted proteins | sample GEODES058metaG_FD_113539 | JGI IMG/M metagenome (GOLD analysis project Ga0164297, IMG submission 113539) | Dystrophic lake water microbial communities from Trout Bog Lake, Wisconsin, USA - GEODES058 metaG | ecosystem: Environmental > Aquatic > Freshwater > Lake | place: USA: Trout Bog Lake... | reverse complement strand
CTTCGGCGAACGATGGCGCTCCGGGGGGCGGCCGATCGATATCCTCCTGCTCAATGCCGGCATCGCCACCGTCCCCCGCCGCGAGGAGACCGCGGACGGGTTCGAGCGCCAGCTCGGCACCAACTATCTCGGCCATTTCGCGCTGACCGGGCTGCTCCTGCCCTTCGTGGCGCGCCGGCCTGCATCCCGGATCGTCGCGGTGGCGAGCCTCGCCCATCGGTCGGGGCGGATCCAGTTCGACGACCTGCAATCCCAGCATTCCTACGGTCCGCAGCGGGCCTACCGACAATCGAAGCTCGCAATGCTGATGTTCGGGCTTGAACTCGACCGGCGCTTGCGGGCGGCGGGCTCACCGATCCGGTCGATCCCGGTCCATCCCGGCGCAGCCCGGACCGACGTCTTCCGCCGCGGCGACCGGGCGGGGCCGATCCAGCGGCTGGCCGGGCACGCGATCTTCTCGGTGATCGGCCAGTCCGCCGCGCACGGGGCGCTGCCGCTCCTCTATGCCGCGACGGCCCCGGAGGCCGAGGGCGGCGCCTACTACGGACCGGACGGGTTCTGGGAACTCCGCGGCCATCCGACCCGCGCCGACATCGCCGCCCAGGCCCGGGACACCGCCGCCGCCGAACGGCTCTGGTCGGTCTCGGAGGCCCTCACCGGGATCGCCTGCTCCGTCTGATCCGCCTGCGGCCCCGCTTGCCCGTCCGATCCCTCATCCATAGATCGCCCCGATGACGGCACTCCCCTTCGACAACAGCTACGCCCGCCTGCCCGAGCGCTTCTACGCGCGCCGCCCGCCGACGCCCGTGGCGGCGCCCCGCCTGATCCAGCTGAACCGGGCGCTCGCGGCGGATCTCGGCCTCGACCCGGACTGGCTCGCCGGGCCCGAGGGCGTGGCGGCGCTGGCGGGGAACGCGATCCCCGAGGGTGCCGACCCGATCGCCGCGGCCTATGCCGGGCACCAGTTCGGGCAGTTCGTGCCGCAGCTGGGCGACGGCCGCGCGGTCCTGCTCGGCGAGGTGATCGACCGGGACGGTTGCCGCCGCGACATCCAGCTCAAGGGCGCGGGGCCGACCCCCTTCTCCCGGCGCGGCGACGGCCGGGCGGCCCTCGGGCCGGTGCTGCGCGAGTACCTCGTCAGCGAGGCCATGGCGGCGCTCGGCATCCCGACCACCCGGGCGCTCGCCGCCATCGCCACCGGCGAACCCGTGATCCGCGAGACCCTGCTGCCCGGCGCGGTGCTCACCCGGGTGGCATCGAGCCATATCCGGGTCGGCACCTTCCAGTTCTTCGCCGCAAGGGGCGATGTCGAGGGCCTGCGGGCGCTCGCCGATCATGTCGTGGCCCGGCACTATCCCGAGGCCGCGCACGCTCCCAATCCCTATCGGGCGCTGCTCGAATCCGTGATCGCCGCCCAGGCCGAGCTGGTGGCGCGCTGGCTGCACGTGGGCTTCGTCCACGGGGTGATGAACACCGACAACATGTCGGTCGCCGGCGAGACGATCGATTACGGCCCCTGCGCCTTCCTCGACGCCTACGATCCCCGCACGGTCTACAGCTCCATCGACCGGGCTGGGCGCTACGCCTACGGCGAGCAGCCGCGCATCGCGCTCTGGAACCTGACCCGGCTTGCCGAGACCCTGCTGCCGCTGCTCGCCGAGGGCGAGACCGAAGCGGTCGCCGCGGCCGAGGCGGCGCTCGCCGGCTACGCGCCGCGTTTCGAGGCCGCCTATCACGGCGGCCTCAACCGCAAACTCGGGCTGGGCACGGTCCGGGACGGGGACCCGGCCCTGGCGGGCGACCTGCTGAAGCGGATGGCCGAGAACCAGGCCGATTTCACTTTGACCTTCCGGGCCCTCTGCGGGGCAGCGGAGCATTCGGAGGGCGACGCGGCGGTGCGCGACCTGTTCGTCGATCCCACTGCCTATGACGGCTGGGCAACCGGCTGGCGCGCGCGGCTGGCGCAGGAGGCCCGCGATCCGGCCGGGACAGCCGCCGGGATGCGGACGGTCAACCCCGCCTTCATCCCGCGCAACCATCAAGTCGAGGCAATGATCGCGGCGGCCGTGGAGCGGAGCGACTTCGCCCCGTTCGAGACCCTGCTGGCCGTCTTGGCGCAGCCCTACGCCGACCAGCCGGAGCACGCCCGCTACGGGGCGGCGCCGGAGGGCGGCGGGGTCGGCTACCGGACCTTCTGCGGCACCTGACGCAGCGGTCCCGCCCTCAGGCCTGCGGCCATGTGTAGATCTCGTGCACCGAGCCCTCGGCCCGGAACCAGTGCACCCGCGTGGCCGGATTGAACCCGTGATCGCTGTACGAAGTGGCGATCACCGACACCAGTGAGGCGGCCATCCCCCGGTCGTGGATATCGTAGGCCAGGAGTTGCGGCGCGCGTCCCTCGGCGTGGGTGAGATCGCGGACGAAGATCGAATACGACATGTGTCCGACTCGGCTCCATCAGAAACAACCTGAGCGTGTATATATCTCTTGGATCGCAGAGGTTCAGCGCAAGTTCGCGTCAAGGTTAAGCAGTCTTAACCGGATTTCGAAGACTTGATTGAGTCTTCGACAACCGCTGGATCCGGGGCCCGGAAGCAGCCGGCGCATCCGAAACCGGATGGCGGCCGCGGCTTGCCGCCGGAAGCCGTTTCGCGCACTGGAAACCGCGCGGGCAGGAGATTTCGGGACGATGGGCAAGCGGATCCTCGCGGGGCTCGTCGCGCTGTTCCTGGCGGTGACATCCGTGCAGGCAGGGGGCGTCGTGGTCGCCTCCAAGCTCGACACCGAGGGCGGGGTTCTCGGGGCCATCATCCTCCAGGCACTCGCCGCCCGGGGCATCCCGACGATCGACCGGACGCAGCTCGGGGCGACCGCGATCCTGCGCCAGGCCCTGCTCGAAGGTCAGGTCGATCTCTATCCCGAATATACCGGCAACGCGGCGTTCTTCTTCGGACAGCAGGCTCTCCCGGTCTGGAAGGACGCGCAGGCCGCCTACGCCACCGCCCGGGCCCTCGACCTGAAGGCCAACGACCTCGTCTGGCTCGCCCCTGCCTCGGCCAACAACACATGGGCGATCGCCGTGCGGGCCGAGGTCGCCCGGGCCCACAGCCTGCAAACCATGAGCGATTTTGGCCGCTACGTGGCCGGCGGCGGCGCCATCAAGCTCGCCGCCTCCTCGGAATTCGTGACGGCACCGGCCGCGCTCCCGGCCTTCGGCCGGACCTACGGCTTCACATTGAAGCCGGAGCAGCTGGTCATCCTGGCGGGCGGAGACACCGCGGCCACGATCGCGGCAGCCGCGCGGGGCACATCCGGGACGAACGCCGCCATGGTGTTCGGCACCGATGGCAGCCTCGCCGCCGCCGGCCTTGTCGTGATGGCGGACGACCGGGGCGTCCAGCCGGTCTACCAGCCCGCGCCGGTGGTGCGCGGGGGCGTCCTCAAGGCCCATCCGGAGATCGCGACGGTCCTCGATCCGATCTTCCACCGGCTCGACCTCGCCACGCTGCGGGACCTGAACGGCCGGGTGCAGATCGGGGGTGAACCCGCCTCCGCGGTCGCGGCGGATTTCCTCAGGCGGAACGGGTTCGTGCCCTGAGGCCGGCCCTTCTCGCGCTGCAGGCTCGCCACAGCGACGGATCGCACGCTGGAGCGCCCTGCGACGCAATGGTACCGTTCGACGCAAGAGCGCGCGCCGAAACAAAGGCTTAGAGCCGCGCTCGATTGCAACGCGATCGGGCATGGCTCTAAGTGCAGGCCACGTGCGGCTCCGATCCTGCGGCCGCGCGCGGAGCCTCGGGATGGGCGAACCCTTTGCGACCTGGATGCGCCCTGACCCGGATGCCCGCCCGGCACGCTGGATCGTCGCCGGGCTCGACCCGTTGGGCACGGTCTTCGCCGGTCTGCTGAGCTTGAGCCTCCTCGCGCTGCCGCTGATGATCACGCGGCCGAACCGGATCGCGGCGGGCACATCGCTGATGGCGTGGTCGGCGCTGCCGGCCGCCGCGGCTCTGGCCGTTCTGGGTATTGCGGGCTTCGCGGCGGCGCTTCTGGCCCTGCGGGTCGCCCCGCCCGCGCGGCTTGCCGCGGGTGCGGTCGCGCTGCTCGTCCTCGGACTCGCGGCCGGCGGGGCGGCCGATCACCTCACCCCCCCGGGCGACCGCTACAGCCGGGTCTCCCCGGATGCGGGCTGGTGGCTGGCCTTCGCGGTTGCCGGCCTCGCGGCCGGCGACGGGCTGGCACGCCTGCGCCCCGGCCCCGGGACGCGGATCGCCACGCTCGCCGCCGTCACCGTCCTGGCGGGGCTCGCCCTGCATTCCGGCTTCTGGAACAACCTCTCGGTGATGCGGGAATATGCCGGCCATGCGGACACGTTCGGCCGGGAGGTCCGGACCCATCTCGGCCTCGCTCTGTCATCGGTGGCGGCCGCCGCCCTGGTGGGAATCCCGGCCGCCCTCCTGGCCCGCCCGGTCCCGGCCCTGCGCCGGACCCTGCTTGGGATCCTCAACATCCTCCAGACCCTCCCCTCCATGGCGCTGTTCGGGATGCTGATCGCCCCCCTGGCCTGGATCGGCCGGTCTGTCCCCGGCGCGGCGGAACTCGGGATCGCGGGGATCGGACCGGCACCGGCCTTCGTGGCCCTGTTCGCCTACGCGCTCCTGCCCGTGGCGGCCGCGACCGTCGCGGGCCTCGACGCCGTCCCCGGGCCGGTGCGCGACGCGGCGGCGGGCGTCGGCATGACGAGCCGCCAGCGTCTGTTCCAGGTGGAATTGCCGCTGGCGCTGCCGGCGATGCTCACCGGCCTCCGCATCGTCCTCGTCCAGAACATCGGGCTCGCGGTCATTGCGGGTCTGGTGGGCGGCGGCGGGCTCGGCGTGTTCGTCTTCCAGGGCATCAGCCAGAACGCGGGCGACCTCGTCCTGCTCGGGGCGCTGCCGACCGTCGCCCTGGCGAGCGGCAGTGCGGTGCTGCTCGACGCCGCCATCGCGGTGAGCCGCAGGCGCAGGAGGGAGCGGACGCAGTGACGGCGGATCCGATGATCGAACTCACCGGGGTCAGCCGCGTCTTCGGTGCCCGCACGGTCGTGTCCGATGTCAGCCTGACGGTCGAGGCCGGGGCGATCCTCACGATCGTCGGCACCTCGGGATCCGGCAAGACGACCCTGCTGCGGATGATCAACCGCCTCGTCGAGCCGAGCGCCGGCACGGTGCGGATCGCGGGCCGGGATATCCGGGACGTGCCGCCCCACATCCTGCGCCGCGGGATCGGCTACGCGATCCAGGGCCACGGCCTGTTCCCTCACCGGAGCGTGGCGGAGAACATCGCGGTGGTGCCGCGGCTGCTGGGCTGGGATCGCCGCCGCATCGCCGCCCGGGTCGATGCCCTGCTCGACCTGTTCCGCCTCGATCCGGGAGTGTACCGGGATCGTCTTCCGGCGGCGCTATCCGGCGGCGAGCAGCAGCGGATCGGGGTCGCCCGGGCGCTGGCCGCCGAGCCGCCGGTCCTGCTGATGGACGAGCCCTTCGGCGCCCTCGATCCGATCATCCGCGGCCAGGCGCAGGCGGATCTGCTGGCGATCCAGCGGCGCACCGGCACCACGATCGTGCTGGTGACCCACGACATGGACGAGGCCCTGCGCCTCGGCAGCCGGATCGCCGTGATGGACCGGGGGCGCCTCGTGCAGGAGGCCGCCCCGGCGGCGCTGATCGGCGCCCCGGCCACGGATTTCGTCGGCGCGCTCCTCGGGCGCGGGGACCGGGCCTTCCAGCTTATGGCGCTGCGCGTGGTGGACGACCTCATCGAGCCGGGCCCTGCGCCGGGCGAACCGATCCCGGCGGGGATCTCGGTCCGGGCGGCCCTGGCTGAGAGCCTCTGGTCGCAGCGCCCTGCCCTGCCGGTCAGCCGCGACGGCGTGCTGCTGGGCCGGGTGACGCGCGCCGCCCTCGAAGCGCAGGGTGCCCGCCCGTGAGCCGGGCCGCGCCGATGGCGAAGCTCGCCCTGCTCGCGCTGCTGGGCGCGTTCCTGTTGACGCCTGAGCGCTTCGCGAGCCTGCTCCGTCCCTTCGCCCCCGGCGACACGGCGCCGATCTACACGCAGACCCCGCTGCTCACGCTCACCGTCAACCACCTCCTGCTGGTCGCCGCTGCGACCCTGGCGGCGAGCGTGCTGGCCGTCGGCTTCGCAGTCGCGGCGACCCGGCCGGGCGGGCGTGACGTCCTGCCTTTCGCCCGGGCTTTGGCCAATCTCGGCCAGACCTTCCCGCCCGTGGCGGTCCTGGCGCTGGCGGTGCCGGTCTTCGGGTTCGGCCCTGTGCCGACCCTCATCGCCCTCGTCCTCTACGGGCTGCTGCCGGTCTTCGAGACGACGCTCACCGGTCTCACCGGCCTGGACCCGGCATTGATGGAGGCGGCGCGGGGCATGGGCCTCACCGACCGCCAGCGCCTCACCCAGGTCGAGCTGCCGCTCGCTCTGCCGATGATCCTCTCCGGGATCCGGCTGACGGCCGTCATCGGCCTCGCGACGGCGACGATCGGCTCGACGGTGGCGGCCAGCACGCTCGGCGAGGTGATCATCTCCGGCCTGCTCACAGGCAACACCGCCTATGTCCTGCAGGGCGGGCTCGTCGTCTCGGCGCTGGCGATCCTGATCGACGCGGCCTTCCACGCCCTCGAACGGGCTGCGACGCAGCGATCTGGATTTCGTTCCTAGAATCGACTAAAGATCCGGCGGGGCCGTACGCGCGGCCCTGGGGCGTGGAACCCCCTGTCTGATGGTTGGTGCCGACCAGAACGGCACCTGCACCTTGGCCACACGGTCGGGGAGCCTGCGGCGTATGTCCAGGCGTTCCGGCGCTAAAGGTCGTAGGGACCGTTCAGACACGGTTTTCCAACTCCCCGACTAAGGGTGGTCGAAGGCTCGTTTGCGGGGGCGTACCGCAGACCAGAGCCAGCCGGGAGGATGGGCCGTGGGTTCCAGCGATCCCGAATTGCGGATGCGCCGGCTCGCCGAGCTGCGCGCGGCCTACGACGCCTGCCCGGGGATCCCGGACGACCGCCGTGAAACCTGTACCGCACGGCATTCGCGGGTTCTGCTAGGGCGGATTCTGATCGCCCTGAACGCGGCACAGGGCGGGGCCTCCGCGGCGGCGATGCAGCCGGGCGGGAAGTCCCGCGCCGACGCCTGAGACCTTGCCCGTCGCGCGTGTCGGCCTCCATTCCGGCGCGAGCTCCTCAACGCCAGATGGTGCAGCTTGCATCCAAGATTTCGCAATCCCGGAAGATAGAAGGAAGAATTTTCGTCGCGGTATCCGACAAATTATTCCAGCATCTACGACGACGCGATGCCATACTGTTGCTATAATACCAAAATATCGGGGCAATTGAGAGCTTTTTATCGAAACAAGATGCCGATACACAGTTCAAAACTATTGAGACACGCCCTCCGCTCCCCAATCAACCTGCCCATACACATAGTTAAACAATCCAATCATGCGCAATTGTAATGGGCCAAAACAATACATATGCGATACGCTTGAATAAGATATTGATTTCGATAAATATTCGACCGGCGCCGACGATTCGGCCGGCCTGACTTGGACGATCAGACCGATGCCGACCCGCCTTGCGCCAGACAGGGAGGTCGTCATGATGGGCAGTCAAATCGAATTCACGACACGAGCGGGATGTTCGGCAGTGGCACTCGGCCTGCTGCTGCTCGGCTCCGCCACGGCCGGCGCCGAGGACATGCCGCGGCACGGTGATTTTCGGATCACCTACACGTCGACCGCGGTGGCCGCCCCGAAGCCCGTCACCATCGGTGAGAACCGCATGGCTTCGGCCACGATCAACATGATGACCGCGGTCAACGAATCCGGCGGCAAGCTCCTGCACAACATGGCCGGGCGCTGCACCTCCGCGCCGGTGATCGACAACGGCGCAAAGACCCTGGAGAACCATGGCTATTGCGACTACGTCGATGCCGATGGCGACCACGTGTTCGAGAAGTGGGACTACCCGCTCCAGCCGCTCGCGGCGGTGAACGAGGGGACGGGCCAGTGGATCGGCGGCACCGGCAAGTTCGCGGGCCTGTCGGGCACGATGAAGATCCGCTCGCGCCGGCTGAACTCCCTGACGGAGGGAGCCGTCCAGGTGGTCGGCGAGAAGCTCGGCAGCTACAGCTTCACCGACACGGTGGCGAGCGCCAAGCCGGACTGAGAACCGGCGGGACGGCGGGCCGTGCGGGCGCTATACGCGCCCGATGACGCCCGCCGATCGAGACCGGTTCGAGAAATGCCTCGCGCTTGCCGCGCAGGGCGCGACATCGGGTGAGCGCGCCGCCGCGCAGGCGGCCGCCGCACGCATCGCGGCTGGGGCCGGCCTGACGCTCGCCGAGGCGATGCGCGCGATCCGACCCGCGCGGCCGGATCCTGCACCCCGGCCAACGCCGCAGCGCACCTACGCCTGGGCCCAGCCGAAGGAGCCGGTGACGCCCATCACGGTCGAGGAGTTGCTGCGCCAGAAGGCGGAGACCGAAGCCTGGCGCAAGCGGGCCGGCGCCCGGGCGAAGCGCCGGAGCCGGCAGGCGCAGCCGGATCAGGAAGCCTACGCGGCGGAGCAGCGCGCCCGGCAGGCCGAGCGCGACCGCGCCTGGGCGCAGGCCCGCGCCGCATCCGACGACGCGTAGGCCCGGCCTCACTTCCGCACGAGGCTGCAGGTGCTCTCCGACAGGGGCTGGAACGCCTGCTCACCCGGGATGGTCTTCAGGATCCTGTAGAAATCCCACGGCCCCTTGGACTCCGCGGGGGTCTTCACCTGCGCGAGGTACATGTCGTGGACCATGCGGCCGTCGACACGCAGAGTCGCGTTGCGGGCGAAGAAGTCCTGGATCGGCAGTTCGCGCATCTTGGCCATGACCTTGAGCCCGTCATCCGTCCCGGCGGCCTCGGCCGCGTTCAGGAAGTGGAGCACGGCCGAGTAGTCACCGGCCTGCACCATGGTGGGCATCCGGCCGCCCATCCGCTCGCCGAAGCGCCGGGCGAAGGCCCGGGTCTGGTCGTCCATGTCCCAGTAGAACCCGGTCGTCAGGATCATGCCCTGGGCGTCCTTGAGGCCGACGGAGTGGATGTCGGTCAGGAAGATGTTGAGGCCGCCGAGCGTCTGGCCGCCCTGCGGGATGCCGAACTCGCTCGCCTGCTTGATGGTGTTGATCGTGTCAGCGCCGGCATTGGCCATGCCGATGATCTTCGCCCCCGACCCCTGCGCCTGCAGCAGGTAGGACGAGAAATCGGGATTGGGGAACGGGTGCTTGACCGAGCCCAGCACCTGGCCGCCCTTCGCCTTCACGACGCGGGTGACCTGCTTCTCCAGATCGTGCCCGAACGTGTAGTCGGCGGTGATGAAGAACCACGTGTTCTTGGGATCGTCCGCCAGGGCCGTCGCGGTGCCGGCCGCCAGCGAATAGGTGTCCCAGGTCCAGTGGGCGCCGGTCGGCGAGCAGGCGGCATTGGTCAGCGCCATGGAACCGGCGCCCGAGTTGATGTCGATCTTGCCCTTCGCGCGCGCGACCTCGCGCACCGCGAGGCCCGCCACCGAGGAGTTGGTGTCGAAGATCGCGTCGACGCCCTCGGTGTCGAACCAGCGGCGGGCGATCGCGGAGGCGATGTCGGCCTTGTTCTGGTGGTCGGCGAAGATCAGCTCGACCTTCCGGCCGTTGATCGGGCGGCCGAAATCCTCCACGGCGAGCTGCGCCGCGGTCACCGAGCCTCGGCCGGCGAGGTCGGAATAGCCGCCCGACATATCGGTCAGGACGCCGATCTTGATGCCGCCATCGGCGTACTGGGCGCGGGCCGGCGCTGCGGCGAGGCTGGCCGCGAAGGCAGCCGTCGCCAGGGTCGCGCCCCGGCGCAGGGCCAGATTCCGCCGCGAGATCCGATCAGCCATCGATGTCCTCCCCATTCATTGAGTGTCTTTTGTTTTGTTAATGCCGTGCGTCGTTTCAGACCCCGGGGATCCCATCCCCCCCATCCTGAGGTGCCGGAGCGGAGGCCTCCTGCGAGGCCCGCTGACGCGGGCACCTCAGGATGAGGCGGTGGGTTGGATGGTCGCTCTCAAATAGGCCTCCTGCCTGGCCCATCGCGCGTGGTCTTGGCCCTACGACGCGTGCGCTTCGCCGAAGAACGCCAGAAGCGCCTCATTGAAGCGCGCGACATCCTCGAGATTGGTCAGATGCGCGCCGCTCAGCTCGCGATACTGCGCACCGGGAATGTGGTCGGCCAGGAAGCGGCCCTCCGCGGCCGGCGTCGCCGCGTCGTGCGTCCCGGCGATGACCAGGGTCGGCACGGCGATCCGCGGGAGGTCGACGCGGAAATCGGCGTCGCGCACCGCCAGGCACGCCGCCGCGTACCCCTCCGAGGCCGTCGCGGTCAGCATCCGGCGCAGGCTCGCCGCCAGCTCGGGATGGGCCGCCGCGTACTCCGCCGTCAGCCAGCGCGACGCGACGGCATCGGCGATGCTGCCGACGCCGTTGGCGCGCACCGTCGCGACCCGGCTGGTCCAGTTCTCGGGCGGGCCGATATAGGCGGCCGTGTTGCACAGGGCGAGGCGCCGCAGTCGCTCCGGATGGTTCAGGGCGAGCCACTGCCCGGTCAGGCCACCCATCGACACGCCGGCGAAATGCGCCCGGCCAATACCGAGATGGTCCAGCAGGCCGAGCACGTCCCGGCCGAGCCGGGCGATCGTGTAGGGCCCCGGCGTGACCTCCGACTGCCCGTGCCCGCGCGTGTCGTAGCGAATCAGGTGGAAGCGGGCCGCCAGGGCTTCGACCTGCGGCGCCCACATATCCAGCGATGCGCCGAGCGAATTGGACAGCACGAGCGCGGGGTGCGCCGGATCGCCCTCTGTCCTGTGGTGCAACCGGACCCCATCGAGTTCCGCGAACGCCATCCGGCTCCTCCCCGTTTCTAGAGAAAACTTTTGCCGTCGAGATAGGCCTTGCGCCAGCGCCGGATCTCGACGCGCGCGAACAGATCCACCTGAAAGAACGGATCTGCCGCGATCAGCGCCTCGGCCTCGGCGCGGGTCTCGACGTCCACGACGTAGAGGCCGCCGCCGGCGTCGCTTCCGTCGTCGTTCAGCTTGGCGCCGCAGGCGAGCAGGCGGTCCTTGATCCGGTCGAGATAGGCGAGATGCTCGGCGCGGTTCGCCTTGCGGATGTCGAGGCTGCCGGGCCTGTCGAAGGTCTCGATGATGTAGGGCATGGTTCCGACCTCTAATTGGCCGCGATGGCGGACGGGTGCTGCGCCAGTGGCGTCACGTGGATCGCCATGTACGGGTAGAGGGGCAGCGCCGTCAGGAGGTCGTGCAGCTCGTCGTTCCCGGCGACGTCGAAGACGCTGTAATTGGCGTATTGCCCGGCGACGCGCCACAGATGCCGCCACCGGCCGTCCTGCTGGAGCTTCTGCGAGAACGCCTTCTCCTCGGCCTTCAGGCGATCCGCCTCCGTCTTCGGAAGGCTCGCCGGGATGTTGACCTGCATGTGGACCATGTAGAGCATCGGGTTTGTCCTCCGCCGATCGGGTGATCGATGCCGTAGAGCGCTCTCCGCCGAAGTGGATGCCGGTTCGGCGCGAGAGCGCGCGTTAAAACAAAGGCTAAAAGCCATGCCCGATTGCGGCGCGCATGGTACACGACACAAGACCACGAAGCCTCTGATCGGCCGTCCAGCCCTCCGCCTCATCCTGAGGTGCCGGAGCGCAGCGCAGGCCTCGAAGGAGCCCTCCAGGAATCGCGCGGCTCGCTGGAGCCCTCCTTCGAGGCCCGCTGACGCGGGCACCTCAGGATGAGCGGGTGGGTTGGATGGGATCACCCGCTCGCCGCGCTGTCGGGTTGCTGTCGTGGACCGTGGGCAACGCGATCGGGCACAGCTCTAACCGATGAGGCCGCGCAGCTTGAGCGCGGGACGGGCCGGATCTGGTACGGTCGGCCGCGATTGTTCCGTGCCGCCCATCGTTGCGGCGACTTGGCGGCACACCTATTCAACCACCCCATCGATTTAGAATGAAACGGGTGGACGCGTCCGACGATGACCGAACCTGCGACCGACGAAGTACTATTCGAGACGCGCGGTGCCCTCGGCCTCGTGACGCTGAATCGACCCAAGGCCCTGAACGCCCTGACGCTCGGCATGATCCGGGCGATGCAGGACCAACTCCGGGCCTGGGAGACCGACGAGCGCGTGACACGCGTGGCGGTCCAGGGCAGCGGCGGGCGGGCGTTCTGCGCGGGCGGCGATGTCCGGCGGATCTACGAGGCCGCCAAGGCCGGCCAGACCGCAGCAATGTTCGCGATCTGGCGCGGCGAGTACGCGCTCGTCGCCGCGATGGCACGCTACAAGAAGCCCATCGTCGCGCTGATCGACGGCATCGTCATGGGCGGCGGCGTCGGCATCTCGGTGCATGGGCCAGTCCGGGTGGCCTCCGAGTCCTACGCCTTCGCGATGCCGGAGGTCGGCATCGGCTTCATCCCGGATGTCGGCACCACCGCGCTCCTGCCGCGCCTGCCGGGGCACGCCGGGACCTATCTGGCGCTGACGGGATCCCGGATCGGCGCGGGCGATGCCCTGGCCCTGGGGCTTGCGACCCATGCGGCGCGCGCCGCCGATTTCCCGGCGTTGATCGAGGATCTGGCGGCGGGCGGCGCGATCGAGCAGGCCCTGGCCGCCCATGCCGCCCCAGCGCCGGAGGCGGGGCCGGTCATGCGCGAGGCTGCCCTGATCGCGTCGTGCTTCTCGGCCGAGAGCGTCCAGGCCATCCTGGACAGGCTCGATGCGGTTCCGGATTTGGAGTTCGCCGCCGAGACGGCGCGCACCATCCGCCTCCGTTCGCCGACCAGCCTCAGCCTCGCCTACGAGCAGATGCGGCGCGGGACCGGCATGACCGTGCTGGAGGCGATCCGGACGGAGTACCGGCTGGTGACCCGCATCATGCGGGGGCACGATTTCTACGAGGGCGTGCGCGCGGTGCTGGTCGACAAGGACAATCGCCCGGCGTGGCAGCCGGCGACGCTCGAAGCCGTCGATCCGGACGCCATCCAGGCCGCCTTCGAGCCCGCGGAGGAGCCGGAGCCCAGTTTTAGCTGAGCGGCCGTACGACACGACTTCAAGGCAACGCTGGCCCTAGCCGGCTAGGCGCGGGTCTCCTCTCCCGTGCGGGAGAGGGACAGGGTGAGGGTTGAGAACTCTCCAGATAAGGCACGACCCGTCGGCGTCTCAGTGGTGCGCTCAATACTGAACCTTCTCGACCCTCACCCCAACCCTCTCCCGCTCGGGAGAGGGGGTCAGTCCCGCTCCGTCCCAAACGTCAGTGTCCACCGGAGACCTGTGAACATCGTAGCCCGCACGGGAGAGTGGGTGCGTCGCGTCCGTCAGAAGCCGTCAGCGCCTGACCGTCATGGACCGCAACAGATTCTCCCGGGGCCCGATCAGAACACCGGCGTCTCCCGGTACGTCCCCTCCACGCCCGTCAGCGTCTCGATGATGTCGCCCATCGTGGCGCCCGAGCGGACCAGCTCGATG